>Ga0172362_10003064_pt1 | contig 14460 bp, 14 predicted proteins | sample LakKivs1_kivu2a2_FD_114534 | JGI IMG/M metagenome (GOLD analysis project Ga0172362, IMG submission 114534) | Sediment microbial communities from Lake Kivu, Rwanda - Sediment s1_kivu2a2 | ecosystem: Environmental > Aquatic > Freshwater > Lake > Sediment | place: Rwanda: Western Province, Lake...
GAGGTGTATTTATTTTTGTTTTGCAGCCAGGTTTCATTGTATCTCTTTATGCTGAAACCAGTTGCATCAACGGCAATGTCAGTTTTCTTTTTTTAAAAGCCATGGTTAGCTGTTGATTCAACATCTGTAGATAATTCATTGGTATTTTTGCCATTGCCCGTTGTATGGTATTGTGATCAGGGATATGCTTAATCTTGAGCATATTCTGAAAAGTTTTGTTGCTTCTAATCAGACTTTCGATATCCCTGTATGGCATCCCAAAATATACTTTTAAAAGACAGATTAGAACCATGGATTTAGAAGGATATGGTGTTCGACCATATTGTTTTTCACTCCATGGTTCTTGAGATTCTTCAATAATTTTTATGCCTTCTCGGAATAGAATCTCGAATTCTTGCTCTTTTACTTTGTTATGTTTTTTCCAATTATAAACTCTCATCGCACATCCCATCCATAGTGATGGGAATACAAAAACCTTATTTTAATTTTGAGACAAAGCCGTATTCAATATAATACTTTTACTGACCTGTGGAAAAGGATTATATTATATCAATTCAATCGAAATCTATCAAACATGCCAAAAACAGGTGTAGCAAATCTTCCACTTCATCCTGGTAAAGCACCACGATGGTTATTTACAAGAATGGTTGCTCTGTCTAGAGGGCTTACTGAAATTATAGCCTATGAATACGGAAAAGACGAGTTTTTGAGAAGAATTTCCGATCCGTTCTGGTTTCAAGCTCTTTCATGCGTTCTTGGATTTGATTGGCACAGTTCAGGATGTACTACCGTGACTTGTGGTGCTTTGAAAGAAGCAATTAATCCTGAGGACTTTGGATTTGCCATTACAGGTGGCAAAGGCAAAGCATCAAGAAAAACTTTAGAGGAAATCGAGCAATATGCAGATCGTTACAATCTTTCAACGACCGTAATAAAAGAGTTGCAATATTCAAGTCGCATGGCTGCAAAAGTTGACAATACTGCAATACAAGACGGTTACAATCTCTATCATCATGTTCTAATCTTTTCTGAAGATGGAAAATGGGCAGTAATCCAACAGGGGTTAAACAACGTAAACTCATATGCGCGAAGATACCACTGGCTATCAGAAAATGTTGAAAGTTTCGTCTGTGAACCGCATAATGCTATCGTTGATGACAATCGCCAAGAGCTTGTTCTGGATATGACTGCAAAACAGAGTGTATCCACCCAAAAAACTTCAGTAGATTTGGTGAATGATGACCCCATGCATCTTAAGACCGATTGGGCTGATTTAACTAGACCGCACAATCAGATGACGTTGGATAATTGGATTCCATCCAAGAATAATACATCTGTAGAATGTCTTGCGATGCCTAGAAACATAAATTGGACTAAAATGAGAGAGATATACGAATTCCAACCGAAAAACTATGAAGAACTACTTGCAATTAGAGGGATAGGTCCAAACACCGTAAGGGCATTAGCTCTGATTTCTGACCTGATATATGGCGAAAAGCCTTCATGGAAAGACCCGGTAAAATATAGTTTTACAGTGGGTGGCAAGGATGGCGTACCATATCCCGTGGATAGAAAGGCAATGGATGAGTCGGCAACAATTCTCCAACAAGGCATACAACAAGCAAAAATTGGAGAAACTGAGAAGATACAGGCATTACGGCGATTGAAAGGGTTCATACCAAATAATTGTAATTAGTTTTGTCCAAATCTTCTATCTGTTCATTGGTAGTTTTTGTAGAAATATTTAAATACTATTAAATACACAATAAATTATAAAAATACATCTTATAAAACTGGAGATTACAATGACTAAAAAGACAGAGAGCGTCTGGGCCTGGCTTCAAGCTAAAGGTAAAATCTTGAAAGTTGTTTCAAATCCTAGCAAAGGAACAATAAAAGTATATGATGAAAATGGAAAAATATTGATGAAAAAGACCAATCTGACCAAAGAACAGGTTGAGATGGTCGAAGACAGTTTTCTTGGTTTTGTTGCCAAAAAGCTCAATGAAGTTAACAATAAACAATATAGGAAAGAACAATTTGACCCCATGGTAGCATAAAACACATATTTTCTCTCCATGGCACGTGTGTTTTTAAACTAAAAATTAATATAGTAACCGAAGCATTTCCAATCTGATTCATATGGAAAAAAAGACGATATTTTTGGAACTGCCATGTGAGATAATAGACAAGATTGATCATAATAATCGCTTGGGGGATCGGTCGACTTTTATATCAGAACTGTTGGAAAAACAACTGCAGCGAGAAGTTACCAGAATGCAAATCTCTTCTGAAATAATGACGAGAATTGGCACCGAAGATGTAAAAGCAATATCTGGTGAAATAGGTTTAGTAAATAGCAAAGGGCTGCCGCTTGGTAAGTTCAATATAAATACGGTGGAAGGCTTTGAGAATCTCGCTAAAAAAATAGCCGACTTATCAGATGATCCAATCGTTCGAATGAGAGCACGGCGTTGGCGATAAAATTTATCCAAATCCTCAGGATCTTCATACTTTTATCTTTTGTTTAATAGCGCACTTTTCTTTGATTAACATTTTATACTAGGAAATTGTTTTCTGTATCGTAATTAGGATGGGATAGCATATGGCAAATAATTCAAAATTCCTTGCTATTAGTGGCCATTTTTCTTTTCAAAATAGCTTATTAGTATATTTCTTGCAGAGGTTGGATAAGCTGTGAAAAATGAGCTCTATATTGCGAAGCAGCTTGTAGAGGACGAAAAATTTGCTGAGAATACATCAAAGGAAGGCGAGGACATATATCGTAACCTTGTTGAACGAGCCGACATAGGAATTGTAATAATTCAAGATTCCATAGTTAAACATTCAAATTCATATCTAGCAAAAACATGGGGTGGAAAAGTTGAAGATGTTATTGGAACTCCATTTACCCGATACATCCATCCTGATGAAATTCCGAAGCTGTTTGAACTTTATAAACGTCGTATGGCTGGAGAAAAAGTTCCTAGTACATACGAAAGCGTGTTGGTAGATAAGAACGGAGAAAAAATCTACGCTGAATTGAAAACAGAAGTAATGCACTATCAAGGTAGACCTGCTGATTTTGTTATTATTCGTAATATTATGCAACAAAAAAAGGCAGAAGAATACTTCAGGAAGAAAAGATTTCTTTGGTAAGTAAAGATGTAGGTGGAACTCGCGGTCGAACTATTGTCTTTGATCCTGCCACCTGCGGTTTATACATAAAGATGGTCAAAAAGGAGTCAACTGAACCGGTAGAAAAGACCATATGAAGGAAAACCATGATTAAAACTCAAGAAGTTAATGAGTCATTCGAGGAACTCAAACAAGGTGTAAAAGATATCCTAGGTTTTAACTCGTTTCAATATAAAGATAGTTATTTGCAAAGGAGATTTAACACACGATTAAGAGCATACAATCTAGATTCTTACCATGACTACTGGGAGATTTTAAAACGAGATAAAGTAGAGCAGGAAAGATTGTTGCAAGATTTAACTATCAATGTTACAGAATTTTTCAGAGATAATCCCGTTTATGTTGTATTTCAAAATGAGATAGTGCCTAATATTTTAAGAGGAAAAAAAGGGAAAATTCGCATATGGAGTGCAGGTTCTTCAGATGGTAAGGAAGCCTATGGTATAGCGATGATCATGATAAATGCGCTAGGGGAAAATATTGCACAAAACAAAGTCGAAATAATCGGTACCGATATTGACAAGGAATGTCTTGAACAGGCCAACTCTGGAAAATATGAAACAAGGATTGGCTTGGTCCAGACAGATATTGAAAAACAAATGAGATTTATTGAACATCCTGAAAGATATTTCGATATTAACAGTAATATGTATACCGCCAAGCCTTATCTAAAACAAATGGTCAAATTTGAATATCATGATTTGATCTCTGGGCCTAAAAAAAAGAATTTTGACATAATCTTCTGCAGAAATGTAGTCATATATTTCACAAGGGAATTACAGGAGGTCTTATACAAAGATTTTTACGATGCCTTGAATCCTGGCGGATATTTCGTAATGGGAAAAACGGAAACACTCTACGGAAACGCCAGAGAACTTTTCGTTCCTTATGATCTAAAGGAAAGAATCTACGTTAAAAAATGATTTGCTCTCAAAATGTTAAATAATTAAAAAGAGGCGGTAATATGCCATATGAAATGGTTGAAAATAAAGAGGAGAAATTTGTTGGTTCTGAAGAAAAATATAAAATTATTTTTGAAAATTCTGCCGTTGCGATTACTGTTGCCGATGAAAAGGAACACATCATTTCTTGGAATAACTATACTGAAAAACTTCTAGGCATGAATAAAGAGGATCTTTATTTAAAACCAGTTGAGTCTCTTTATCCAGCTGAAGAATGGGTACGTATAAGATGCCAGGACGTTCGACAAAAAGGGATGCAGCATCATTTTGAAACAAGAATGTTTAGAAAAAATAATGAACTTATAGATGTAGACATATCTTTAAGCGTTTTAAAAGATCGTTTAGGCAAAATTACCGGCTCGATATGCGTGATTAAGGACATATCTGATCGCAAGATGGCGGAGCGGGCATTGGAATACGAACATAGCCGACTCCAAGCGCTTATCGATAATATTCCCGATTCCATTTATTTCAAGGATGAAAATAATAAGTTTGTTCTTGTTAATAAAGCAAAAGCTGCAAATTCTAACGTTACGCCTGGTGAGATGATGGGAAAAACTGATTATAACTTTCTTCCTTCAGCAGAGGCTGAGAAAGCATTTACTGATGAAAAATTAATCATTGAAACCGGACAATCTGTTGTCAATAAAATTGAAAAACTTACTTCATCAGATGGGAGCGATCGATGGGTTTCTGTAACAAAGATTCCTTGGCGCAATCCCCAAGGAAAAATCATTGGAACAATGGGGATATCAAGAGATATCACAAAATGGAAACAAGTAGAGGAACAGGCAGCAAAAGAATACGAATTGCTGCATACTTTGTTAGAAAACATCCCTGATTCAGTCTATTTCAAAGATATTAAAAATCAATTTATAATGGTAAATAAAGCAAAGGCAGAACACTGGCATGTGACGCCTGAACAGATGATTGGTAAAACGGATTTCGATTTCCTTCCATTTGATCAAGCAAAGAAGGCATTTGATGATGATACCTCCATTATGGAAAAAAATCAACCCATTATTGATAAAATTGAGAAAATTACTGCGTCGGACGGATCAGAGAGATGGGTATCAGTTACAAAATTGCCTCGTTATAACGCAGAAGGAAAAATCATTGGAACAATGGGGATTTCTAGAGATGTAACAAAACATATGCGTGAGAAAAAAGAAACAGAAAAATACAAAAAGATAGCCATCGGTCAAAATCTGAGAATGATTGAGCTTAGAGACAAAGTAAAAGATTTGATATCTGAAATGGAAAAAGAAGGAAAATAATAAAAAATCTTTTGAGGTTTAAAATAATAGATAGCAATTTATGCTATCTACTTGTTGATCTCTAGAGTCTCCATAGGAATGGAAAACGCTGCTATATTTCCATTTTCGCCAATGGTAACGGCTATCTTGTTTGGCAATGTGATGCCATTTATTTGCCTGTCAAAGTATATTGTCTTTGTTGTAATCCATTCGTATAAGACATTGCCAGTTTCCTTCTCGCCACAACCTTGAGTGTCATAGGTTATGAGTGTCTCTTTTATTTCATCAGATGGCAAACCTGTCTCAACCAGAAGATTCTTAGCTGCAGATATTGCCTCAATATCATTTGGTAAATTGGGTTCTCTTAAAACTGTAGCATATTTTTCACTTGGGTTTGTATACTTAAGAATGCCCGTTTGTGTACCGTATGTCAAAGTTTTTCCACAGCTTTCCATCTTATATGTTTCCGGGTATGAAGCTGTGTCAACATATCCTATTTCTCCACTCATGCCAATGTTGCTTGCGACAGATTCAAAGAATTCTTGACTATATTCTTGGGACGCAATGTTAAGTTCCTCTGGTATTAATAGAGTACTCCAGAAGTCAAATTCGCTTATCTTAGCAGGATATGCTATAAAACTCAATCGAGGAGAGTTTTCATGAATCTCTATTTTTACCTTTATAACGGTTGGTTGTCTATTGCCAGAAATTGTAGCCTGGGCCTGATATGGGCTGCCTTCTTCAAAATCTATAATTCTCCAAGAACCGCTCTCCCAGTTATTTAGAACTACTGTGGTTACGGGTTGGCTATTTCCTACTTCATAAAAGCTTAGTTTCATCTGGTCAAAAATAGGCTCTTCAACATGCGATACGCTGTTATGATTTTGATATTTATTTGGCAATATTCGAAATCCTCTAATCTGCGTCGGTTCATTCAATGTTAAAATAAGAGGATCGCTCCAGCCAGATGATCGGGTTTGTCTAAACACTGCATATGTATCGGAGTCGTAATCAGGATCTTCAACATAGTCTGGATCGTGGTTATCGTATGCTAGAGCTCCATTTTCCCATAGAGCGTTGTTTCCATCTGGTGGAATCCAATAATAATTTGTCTGCCAGCCGTTTACTTCATGAGTCCACGAGTGATACAATAAGTCATTTTCTGGATTTGCGTAATCCCCGTATCCTTTGAGATGATCGTTACCTACGGAGATATCTTCACCCAATATCTTTGCTCTTGCATGAACGTGTTCGCATTCTTCTGCGGTTTCAAACCAAGCCTCTTTAAGAGTCATTCCTTCTATTATTTTACTTGCAAATGTCGGTCCATATTTTGCATCACTACATTGTGTATCCCAACCAAGAATCATGTTTGTTCCATCTAGCGCATTTTGAAATCCTCCAAGTCCTCCATGTGCTGCAAGACAGGTCGCCAGTACTACCCATTTGTTTGGACCATCATCTCCCCATTTACAGTTATAAGCTTCAACAAATTCAGGATAATCAAAAGGAGGAACAATTAGTAAAGGAAATGGTTTGTAAATTCCCAAAGCAGTTTTGCCGCTGTGTCCTACATAATATGCAATATCTACACTGTCAATAAGTTCATTCATTCCCTCTTGTAGGTAAGAATCGTATAACTCATTATCTTCACTATTTCTATTTTTTGACAAAGCACATCCATCAGCGGTTAAAGTATTGACAAAACCTTCTGCATCTCCCTCAGCATATATCAATCCGCCATCTCCCCTATACCACCAAAAAGTACCGATTGTAGCCTTTGTCTCTTGAGATTGAGGTGAACTAGTCGTTGTTTCATCAGAAGTTACTTTATTGGATGATTCATCAACAGAAATCTTGGTATTTCTTGAAACTTCAACACCTGCATTTATTGACGGGATGAAAACAACTATAGTTGCTATCAAAATCAACAGCACGGAAATAAATTTATTTTTAGCTATTTTCATATCTCCTCACCAATCCTCATGTTACAGAATATCATGCTATACTTTGTCGTAACTAGTATTTAAAGGTACCTAGCAAAACTAGCAAAATGGAAAAACGCTGAAATGAGATAAGGCCTATTAGTTAATCTTTTATATAAAAGAAGTGTTTCAAATATTGGATGGGATGTCATGGGAAGTACAATATCATCAATTACTGTTAAGTTTGTCTTCTCTTATTTTAAGAGGTTTTTATGAAAAATGAGCCTGAAATAATTAGAGAGCTGAAAGAAGAAGAATCCAGTGGCAAATTGCATCAGGTCCTTTTAAAATTAAAGCCATCAGAAAAACAACGTGAAGAGAACAAATCATCGTCAACTTCACCTGATGCAAAAGAAACCCTTAAAATTCTGATGAATCTTATTAACGATCCGGTGGTCATCGTTGATAATAAAGGAAGATTTCTGGAAGTTTCAGATAGAGTTGGCGAACTAACTGGAAGTAAAAAAAATGAACTGATTGGAAAGACTTTTTTGGAAGTGGACTTTATAACATCTAAAACAAAAGCAATCCTAATTAAAAATTTGGCAGAAAGAATTTTTGGGAAAAAAATAGATACGTATGAGATAGAAGTAATCTCAAAAAATGGAGAGATTATACCGCTCCAGGTAAAAGGAATGAGAATAGAATATGATGGACGACCTGCCGACATGGCAGTTTTTCATGATATGTCTAAGGTAAAGAAGGCTGAGGAGGCATTACGAGCAAGCGAAGAAAAATATCGATTCATTGCCGAAAATATTCCCGATGTAATATGGACAAGCGATGAAAATGGCAATACTTCGTATATCAGTCCAAGCATTGAGAAGGTTTGCGGGTACACTCAAGATGAAATATATGCACACGGATCTGAACTGTGGTTTGGTAGAATACATCCTGATGATATCGAGAGTGTAAAAGTTGCATATAATTCATTTTTGTCAAAATGCAATAATTTTGATATAGAATATAGAATTCAAAGAAAAGATGGGCAATGGATTTGGATTCATGACCGTGCAACAAAAACGATGAATAAAAATGGTAAAACTTATGCTGAAGGTATTTTTTCAGACATTACTGGCCGCAAGATGGCAGAGGAGGCGTTATCTAATAATGCGGAGGAATTTAGATTAACATTTGAAAATGCAAATGATGCCCTTTTTTGGGTCAACTATGAGACAGGCGTAATTGATAGATGTAATAAAGCAGCCGAACGTCTTTTGGAAAAAAACAGAGAAGAAATCATAGGTCAACATTACACGACGCTTCATCCTTTAGAAAAAAAAGAATACTATGCAAACAAATTCAAAGAGTACGTTGGGCAAAAAGGAAATGAAAATGATAAATTTGAGGTTGTAACAAAAACTGGTAAAGTTATACCAGTTAGCATTACTGCATCGGTTGCTATAGTACATGGAAAACCGATAATTCAAGGCGTATTCCACGATATATCAAAGCGCGATTTAGCTGAAAAAAAATTGAAACAAAAAATTGATGAGCTCGAAAAATTTCAGAAGGTCACAGTTAATAGAGAGATTGCAATGATTGAATTGAAAAAAGAAATAAATGAGTTATGTAAAAAATATGGAGAAGAACCTAGATATATTATAGAACAAAAAAATAAAGACGAAATATGAAGTAAGAAATAAGAAGTGATAGAAATGGATAAAAAAATAATATTTTTAGCAGGGATATGTATTTTTTTGCTAGTGTCTTTTTCTGGTTGCACTCAACAAGAAAATGAAATGGATCCTACTATAAAGAGAATACAAGATGCAGGTGTATTAAAAGTTGGGACTTCGGCTGATTACGAACCACTGGAATATTTGGATGAAAATGACAATATTGTTGGGTATGATATTGATATTGCAGCAGAAATCGCTGACGAATTGGACGTTTCACTTTATGTTATAAACATACCGTTTAATATGACCGATTTTACCAATGCTTTGAATAACGGAGAAGTTGATATTGTAATATCAGCTATAACTATAACTCCTGAGAGAAGCGAACAAGTTTTGTTTAGCAATGCCTATCTAAATGCCGGGCAGGTCATAATTGTAAATAAAACAAACCAAGATATTATTTTCCCAGAAGATTTAAAAAATAAAACAGTGGGCGTACAAAGCGGAACGACGAGCGAAGAAGAAGCTCTGAAATATACAAATTCTACTTTAATAATAGGATATGATAATTATATGATGGCACGCGATGATCTTTTGGCTGGACTAATTGATGCTATAATAATTGATTATCCTGCCGGCGTAGGTTTAACAAAAAACACAGATCTCAAGATCGTCGGAGATCCTTTTACAGATGAGCTTTACGGCATAGCTTTGAAGAAAGGCGAACAAGCGCTTAAAATAAAGATTGACACCGTAATTGCTAGCGGCAAACCAAGAGAACTTGAAAATGAGTGGTTCGGAATAACAGATTAAAAAAATATCCTCTTTCATAACTATGGATAAAATTGTATAAGATGCCATAAATTGAATATAAAAATGGTGAAATTTCATAATGAAAATAAACTTCAGTCTTTCAATAAAACTGACACTGCTGGTTCTTTTAATATCGGCTGTAGTTATTTTTTCTATCACTTACATAAATGTGACTGAAGAGACAAAATTTTTTGAAAATGCTTATGCCGAAAAAGCTACTGCCCTCACTCAAGCTTTCAATGCCAATATATTAAGCCGCTCTCAATTGGAAGACAAATCAAATTTACTGACATACATCACCAAATATATCTATCGTAACCCTGAAATTTTAGAAATAGACATTAATTTACCGGACAATCAAGGAAAATTGACAACGGTTGTTTCCAGTAATTCTGATTCTGTTGGCAACTCAGCCAGCAATTATCATCATTCATCTTACGAAACCGGTAATGTCTATAGAATTCCAATTCACAATGGAGATTCGCATTCTCTAACTATAGTCACCCCGCTTTATCTATCTGGAAAAATAGTTGGTACGTATGATATGGTTTTCTCCATGAATAAAGCCTATTTAACACTTGATGATCAAATGAGAAATCTAATTATTCTTTCCACCATTGGCCTTTTTCTTTTAGTTATTAATTTTCTGTATGCCTTGAGAAGAATTATAGTGAAGCCAATTACAACTTTTGTAGATGCAACTAAAATGATTGGGAAGGGCAACTTAGATGCGCGCATAAAAATTGATTCGCGAGATGAATTGGGAAAACTTGCATCTGCATTTAATAATATGACAGATGATCTGAAACAATCACGAGCCGAGATAGAAAAATACAGTAAGACATTAGAAAAACAAGTTTCTGAAAGGACAAAAGAGTTGGAAGAATCAAAAGAAGAACTTAAACTGAAAGTCGAAGCACTTGAAGAAAATAAAGCAGCAATGCTAAACATCATGCTAGATCTGAAAAAAACAATCTCGGATTTGGAAGAAGCAAAGAAACATATCAATATACAGAATGTAGAGCTTAAAGCAGCTCACGAAAAACTCTTTTTGCTAAATAAAGATCTTGAGTCGAAGGTGAAGGAACGAACTGCTGAAGTGGAGAATCTACTTAGACAGAAAGACGAATTTATAGGTCAACTAGGTCACGATCTTAAGAATCCACTGACGCCGCTTGTAGGGCTGCTTCCAATGTTGGAAGAAAAAGAGAAAGATCCAAAAACCAAGGAACATCTGGGCGTGATAATTCGTAATGTTGAGTATATGAGAGATCTTGTTATCAAAACTTTGCAACTTGCGCGTCTTAATTCACCACGTACAGCATTTGACATTCACGACATAAATCTACAGGAAGAATTCAATAATGTTTTTGAGAATCAGCAAATTTTATTAAAAAATAACAATATTGTCGTTGAAAACAACATTCGCGAAGACATCTTTGTTAAAGCAGATAAGTTGCGACTCGAGGAACTAATCAGCAATCTTCTTGCAAACGCCGTAAAGTATACAGTAGATGCTAAAGGTAAGATCATAGTCGATGCGGATAAAAAGAATGGAATCGTTACGATATCTGTAAGCGATACTGGCATAGGTATGACCGAGGATCAACTTGGTCGTATTTTTGATGAATTTTATAAGGCAGATGGGTCAAGGCATGAAATGGATAGCAGTGGTCTTGGTTTAACAATATGTAAGCGTATCGTTGAGCGGCATGGAGGCCGCATCTGGGCAGAAAGCCTAGGTAAGGGAAAAGGTTCAACAATCTATTTCACCTTGAATGGCGGCGATGAAAAAGATAAAGAATAATACGTCGTATATGGGTAATGGTAAAAAATGGTAAAAACTGTAATGGTAGTAGATGACGATCCTAGTATAATATACACTGTAAAACAAGGATTGGAAGGCTCTTATCCGGATTATAAAGTAATAACTGCTGAAGATGGAAGAGAATGTCTTGATATGCTTGGAAAACGCCAAATCCCGGACATTATATTGTTGGATATCATGATGCCTGATATGAGCGGATGGGAAACTCTAGATAAAATAAAAAAGAATCCTTCATGGAGAAATATCCCTGTAGTATTTCTTACCGCACGTACGGACAGAGTTGCTAAAGATGCTGGTGGTTTTTTGGCTGATGATTATATTGAAAAGCCATTTAAGATACCAGAGCTTAAACAAAGAATTGATAAAGTTTTAAAGATAAAATAATCTAGCGATTTGTTTTTTATTACTTTATTGTCTTTTTTGATTTGTTAAGCCATTTGATGAAAAATTCAATATGCTCTTTTGAAAACTGCATATTTATCATATCATTACTTGTCATAGTTAGTTTTTTATTAAAATTCTTTTTAAGTTGTCTGTAACACTCGGGATAATATTTCTTAAGAAAATCAACATATGCCTCAAAAAAATGTGTTGCTTTGGCACACATTTCTATTCCATAAATATACACGATGTCGTTGTTTTGTGCAAATGCGGGATAATTACGACAAACTTCTGGCCGAACTGGATAGATTATACAGTGATTGTTTTTTAAAAAAGAGCAGGGCATGTTGATTTTTATTTCTCCAGTTTTCAGATTATAAGTTGTATATTGTTCTACCATATATTTTGGGTTAATTTTTAGATACTTTGAAATTTTCTTTATATCTGTTTCATTAAGGTGTAAGACGCCCTCTATACAGCATAGATTACATACGGAACAATCAGAAAAATCGCGAATTGTTTTGTTTATTATTTCCTGTAATGTCTTGTTAGAGTTCATAATCAACCTTTGTAGGACTTCAAAGTCTTTTAATTATTTGATATTGTACCTTTTCCAATAAGATGGAGTTTTTTTGCATTCAAATCAAGTAAAAGAAAAGAGTCTTTTGCTGTATATGCTATTGGTTTTTCTGACTCAATTGTTATTGAACCATTATTTATTTGTGAAACAATCACGGGAACTGTCTGCATTCCAACAGTAATGTGAAATAGACCTTCTTTCAGCACAGGATAAAAACGATTTTTTATAAAATTAAGTGTAAATTTTTTATCTGTTTTTGCCCCATTTGATGCAGAAAACATTGCACCCCGTCTCATTTCGTCAACTGTTGCACCTTTTATCGCAAGACCTACTCTGCAACCCGCTTCCGCCTTGTCAAAATCTTTATCTTGCATCTGTATGGAGCGTATCATTACTTCTTTATTTGCAGGTAAAAGAGTCATTGTATCATGTGCATTAATGGTTCCCTGTTTTACAAAACCAAGTATTACTTCTCCAACGCCTTTTACACTAAATGAATGATCGGTTGTTACAATTGCAGGAGACCGAGCATTCCTTTCAGGTTTAATTTTTTCAAGAATTTCCATTATTTTAGCAATGTTTCTGTCAATAATTATAAAATTTTTAATCGATGTTTCTTTTATCGTATTCATAATAAGCGTCGTATCTGCATATTCTGGGCAGATTAGTATTCCTTCTTTTAGTCCAGCTGAGTCAAGAAGCAGTATTGTTTCACCAAGTTCAGGTGTAATTTGCTCGCAATTGATTATTGCTGCATCAATTGACGAAACAATTTGGGTTTTCGGGGCAAGTTTATCTTCAAGGGGTGAAATAAAAGTATAGATGCAATCATCCGTTTTTCTATTAAACATTAGAAGATCGCTTTCAGTACCTTTTTTGCCTAGTTCTTTACCTAGTTTTTCGTCGTGAAATATTCCAATTGTTACGTGTTTCATAAAACCTGGGAATAAAATACCTAAAATAAACTTATGTGTTTAAGTGGGCCCGGGCGGATTTGAACCGCCGACCAACTGGTTATGAGCCAGTCGCTCCACCGGTCTAAGCTACGAGCCCCTAAAATGATAGGGCATAATATAACTTCTACTACTTAAAATTTAAAGATTTAAAATTGGAGCAAGATTCATTAATAATAATATACATAATCGTACCGTTATGAGGGAGTTATCAGTATTAGCAAAATATCCTTTCTTAAACGATGCCAAGATGTATATCAAGGAGAATGCACCTTCTGTTGAAGAGCTGCTGGAAGACCCCTTGTACGAACGTGCCCGTGCAATTGGTGTAGAGCGACTTGATGAGGCATTTAAAAATAGGGACATTGGAAATCGGAGCCTAGCAACTGAACCAGATTGCATAATGGAACTTCTTTCCTATCCAATAGCAAGAATGTTAGCGGTATGCATCGGTGATACATATTTCAAAAGGCGATATGCATTGGGTGAAGCATCCCACGTTTATAGAAATTTACTAAATGAACAGACCTCTTTTCTTCTTGATGTATCCAAAGAATTTGACTTGGATGTAAAACAATTCAAAGATACGAACAAACTTAGCATGCGTTTCACAGATTATCTTCATAATGCACCAACCAGATATAAAGAGTGGAAAATGATAAATCGGGAAATGAGTGAAGGATACATCAAGATATCTCACAAAGATCTTGCAAGATTAATTCAGGAAGCACTAAGAGCGCGCATCAATAATGAACTCGATAACAGAAGATGTGACGAATCTGTATATAAAACTTTTTCATCAGATATTAATCGAATCCAGAGCACAGTTTTGATGCACAGAAAAAAAATAGAAGCAATTCCCATTGGTAGATTGAACATTGA
>Ga0172362_10003065_pt1 | contig 14459 bp, 12 predicted proteins | sample LakKivs1_kivu2a2_FD_114534 | JGI IMG/M metagenome (GOLD analysis project Ga0172362, IMG submission 114534) | Sediment microbial communities from Lake Kivu, Rwanda - Sediment s1_kivu2a2 | ecosystem: Environmental > Aquatic > Freshwater > Lake > Sediment | place: Rwanda: Western Province, Lake...
CAACATCAGAGTATTTCTCTAGTTTTTCAATTATTGTTCTGCTTCCACTTGGTTGCTCATGAAGAACTATAGGATTGAGACCGAATTCAATAAGCATCTTTTTGAGTTCTTTGACAGGTTGAATATAATGTCCGTGAACTATAAACACATTCCTGCTTGAAATCAATTGCCTTGCAGATTTTTCAATAAACTTTTTTGGTTCTGATTTGAATAACTGTCTTGTAACGACTTTTGCTTCTGTCTGTAAATTATAACTGTCACGAAAAATAATATCTCCTACTGGCAAGAGTGGGTTTATGGACTTGTAAGTGTTTGAATTATAGGGAGTTTCTCGAATCTCAATCTCTTCAATATCTGGCACGTCTATCCATTTTCCTGTGAATAAGACTCGACCTTTTTGATGCTGTTCTGCAAATGCCTTAACTTCACTTTCAGATAAATCAAATTCATAAAGCACTGAGTGGTAAATACTCTTCGGGGTTTTACAGACAATGAATATATGATAATATGCCAATTTACATCAAAATACACTATTTAATCCAGACTTAAATATTATTAGTGCGCAAATACAATGTGCGTTGTGTGAGTTCAATATACACGATTTATGATTTTTTACTTTTGCGGTAAATTTTTGGTTTATACATGAAGCCATCGCGCGCTGAATCGCCTAAACTCGTTTTGCAAGATCCAAATTCTGAAGAAACGATATTTTAATTTATTCGATTAACACTGAGAAAAATGATTTGGATGAAACCTAAGAAAATACCGAGAGATTCATTAGTCAATGTCATGATAAAAAATCCATTCCCACAAACTTTTCTAGAAACCGTATGGGGATTTCAGAGATTTCTGGAAAAAAGAGGAATCAATATTAGGACTGATGATCTTGAGCATTTTGAAAAGCAAGGCTTTTTATATCCAATTGTACGAGTAGTTCGTCCTACATTTTTGTGTAAGAAGATCCAGAAAGTTGAGAACGGAGTCACTAAAGAATATTGGCAACCTTTGGAAGCAGGGGAGACTTTCGAGGGTGAAACCAAAAAGATGTATGCAGGAATTGGAGATGTTACTCATGGTCTTTATGACTACTCCAAAGAGGGATTGATAATTTTTCCTTCCAAATCAAATTTTAAACCGTGGAAAGAATACAAAGATGACCGTGAAGAAACTGCTTTGCCCTTCTATCATCCCTATCAAGCGATTTCAGTAAAAGAAATATTGAATTTGACCATGTTAACGATTCACGGTATACCTAGGTTAGATAAGGATGAATTGGTCAAAAGGATGGAGAAACTAAGGAAGTTTGATGATATCAGACGTAGGCATTTATTTAAACGGCTCAAGGAGTGTCAAAAGCTTATCTGTCTACTTCTCTTAATCCAAGACCGATACTTGCCTTTGATCAGGAAAAAATTTGTGGGAAGAGGTGGCGTTGATTTTGATGAATTTTGGGATAAGTGGTTTGAATGGACAGAGAAGTTTGATCCACATGCTGTTCTTAAGGAAAGTAGCTTCACCGTTGAACAAATAAAGAAATGGCGATTGCATTTTGCTGCTCAAGCAAGCTTCATAGACCCTTTAAGGGATTGGTATGTTTTAGTTCATCATATACCTTATTCAAAAAGGGACAAATTGAAAGGGGATGCACTCCTAGCGCAAGACTACTATGAAATCACGGATATGTTAGGGCGGTTCTTAACGAACCTTACCGGTGAAAAGCAACTTGATGCCGACGATTTGCTGGATGGAAGGCAAGGCAAATGGAAAAAGAAGTGGTATGGAAGAGAGGTTGATTACAAAAGTCGTGAAGTCCTTCAGAAAGTTTTAACCGAATATGGAATTAATCCGCAAGATAGAGTTCTTTTGATTGTGGAAGGCCCAACTGAATATGAAGCTATTCCGAGAATTGCGCAAGCTATGGGATTTGACCTTGATCCGTTAGGAATTAAGTTATTGCCCTTGAAAGGTGCTGGTGAGATTGCGAGAAAGAGAAGTGAGAAACTTCTGGAGTATTTAGCTCCCTCTGCCACTATACCCTACATAATTCTAGATGACCATCCAAACGTTAAGAGAACATTGGAAACATTAAAATCATTGAAATTGATTCGCCCAAATCATTATCGGGTTTGGAAAAAGGAATTTGAGGAAGACAATTTCTCAGACGAGGAAGTGGTTCAAGAAATTGTTAAGCAAGCTAGAGAACAAGGTTTTGATCTGAAAATCTCTATTAAAATGGTTGAAGAAGAACGGCAAGCTAAGAGAAGAGAAGGGAAGCCTATTCCACATTTGACCCAGATTTTAGAGAAAATCACGGATAGTTTCAAATATGAAATTGATAAACCTGAGTTGGGCAAAGCTCTAGCGCAAATAGTAGCAGATAGAATTAAGAAACAAGAGAAATATACCCCTACAACAGAGATTGAAAAAGAGATTCTCAAAATAATTAAAATTGCAACGAGCTAAAGTGACCGCTTATTATTGCGCACGCCTCCTTCATCTGGCGAAGAAGCAGCTTCTACCCTGTACACATATCCTTGAAAAAAGGAATAAAACCACGCCTACACAAAGGGGTCCGCTTGACAAGTATATCTGAAACTGCTCACGCTGTCAATTAATATTTGCGCCAGATGTTGTATGGGCATTGATTCCAGCAGTAGCTGCCACCCCTAAAAACACAGTTCCTACATTCAGGTCTATCAAAAAGCCTCGGCTTCTTTGCCAATTAAAGCCCTAGAATTATATAGACAGTTACGAAGATTAAGCTTTTCAGTTTTCACTCTCCGCACGAAATCCTTTTCACTTTAACTTATCTCTCTCCACTGGGCGATAGTGTCGTTTCGGCAGTTGTTTTTTATATGTTTGAGGTTTCACCCTTTTATGCAATGAAGGTGTTTAGAGACGACGCTCTTAGAAAACTCAAATTTCGAGGACGAATTTTCGCAGCCTATCCTAGAAGGATTAAGCGCCTTACAGCGTAAGTCTACTAATAGACCTGATACGTCAAAGACACCCTCAACTTTGGAGCAAATTTAGAAGCAACGGTTATAGCTGGAGCACCGCAAGAGATTGATGACGAAATTCTGCAATTTCTCCGGAGTCAAGATTGGCCTGTCACAACTGAAATGGTTGCAAGAGAAATCAAGATATCACGGAATACGGCACAAGTGCACCTTTACAAACTGCTATCGGAAGGGCTGACAAAAGGTAAGAAAGTGGGAAGACAGAATCAATGGATGATAACTCGGAAAGAAAATCTAACATAAAGTCATAAAGTCTAATCTTTCAATCTTGTCATTAACAGAATCTTGTTCACATCCTTTCTATCCTTTACATCCAAGTTCAAAGTTGATAACGAGATTGCCTAGAGCATACAGTTTTGTCTTTAGGCCGTACTGGTATCCAGAACCCTTTTCATCAGGCATAGAAAAATCGGTCAAGTATCGAGAGGCAAACTCGAAACTATAATCGAAAGCTGAGAACAAGAAATATTAATGCTATTAGAATTGTCCAGAAAAAAGCTGTGTAGACGATGAAACTAGTAATTGAGTTTCGATATTGTTTTGTTCCTTTTAGCTTATCGAGGGCTCTAGAATATTCTGTCAGATTATAACCAACAAAAAACTCGTAGCATGTATCTCCCGCAGCCTTCGCCTCAATGGAGGGGTTAATTTTGTTAAGAATGTTTTCTATTAACCAATGATACAGAATACCGTATGGAATAAGAAACAGGAACAATACAATTAAACTGAATGGATAAGCTACAAAAAGCAAAATGAGTACACCGCCGATGAGTATGGAACCCCTACCTAAAATGTAAAATAGATCCTTAGCCCACATATGCTTACCCCAGTATCTCTATACATTTATTAGTTGATAAATTAAATAACTATGAGCTAATTGATTCATCGTTTGATGGAATTTCTGTCAGAAAAAAGTGGGAGAGTGAAGTGGCATCACCCTTCTATGCCAGGTTTGTCTATCAATATGTAGTTTTTCTTATTTTGTACATCTCTTGCTAAAGCAAAACAAAAATCTCTCTGGCTGTCAAGGCTGACTGTAACTAACCAGATTTCATTATCTAAGTATTGAATGAATATGACACTTCCATGGACAATCATAGCTGGAGCTTTCTTGTGTGAAAACTCCTTATCTGGAGCGATAAACTGGAAGAACTTATCTTCAGTACTAATTCTTAGCCTTGTACCTCTTCCCAAATCTTCAAACTCGTATTCCCATGAAATAAACAGTTCTAGTATTGCACTCACTTCGCCAGCAATACCCGATGCAGTGACAGTGAAGGGATAATCCTCCAACGGTGCTTCATAAGGTGATGTGATTTCAATAAGAATAGTAGTTTCAGAGTTTGGAGCCAGAGTAACTGGATTCGGTGAAATCATACACCATCCTGAATCCAAACCGTTCAGAGTGATATCGAATGTTTTTTCAATCTCATCAAAGTTTCTCAATACAAGCTCATAAGATGCTGTCTCTCCAGGTGCAACCACAATTTTTGCTGGCTCGATTTGCATGGATTGACCAATTGTCGCATAAGATAAGCAGAAATCCTCCAATCCTTCTGTGTAAACGCAAGTCGCCTGAATTAAGAACTCCTCTTCACCAATTTCTCCTTCAATGGATATCCATTCCGGGTTCACATCTGGACCAGAATATCGTGCATTGGGTACTTCGACCTCAATTTGACCAGTCGCATAGTCTAACCCAACATGTCTGTTTTCCGAGTCAAATATATGTAGGTCCAGTTCACTCCCAGGATAGTCTAAGCAGACATACAAACTTGTTGTGCTTGGGTCCGTACTAATGGACTCTGAATAACTTTCTCCTGTAGCAATCGATGAGAAATAGGTCTCTGTAGTCATTTCACAGACGGCCGCTTCTTCTCTGACCACTCTGAACATTTTTACAAATGGACCATACAATGTAGTGCCAACTGCTGAGTATGCGACAACCCTATAGATTTTTTGATCCTGATCCCATTTTAGGTAATCCCAAAGATAAGTGGTGAAAGGTACCAAAACGCATGCACCCGGTGTAAGGTCAACAGTGTTTCCCATGATTGCTTGAAGGACATCGTTTTCTTGCTCAAAGACCTCTACAACTATTCTGCCTTTGGCTTCTTCTGTGCTGCTTATTGACACAAATCCTTCTACGTACGCTATGAAGAATGTCATTAATCCTGTACTATCCTTGGGCTCAAGGATGTAGGTATCTTGACATAGAGTCAGTCCAGCGCATTCCCCTGTGAACTCACCTTTTTGATCCCAGTTTTCGATAAGGTTAACAGTCGCAGAGTATACGTCACCTATTGCTTCGATGTCATTGATTAGCATTGAAGTAGCTTCAACCTCGATTATTGCAGTGGCTTTTCCTTTAGTAAGATCCTTTGCGACTGATGAGACAGTTTGTGCAGTGCCTCCAGCCGCCATCATTGCACTGCCTACTGTTTCTGTTTTGACAGTCACAATGGTTCCAATGCCAATTGTTTTTATGGCAAAAGCCCATCCAACTATCTTTATAAGTCCACCAGCAATTACGGTAAATGCAGCATAATCGTTTACTTTAGATTCAATCTTGAAGATCTCCAATTCATCTTCTAGCTTCTGGCGGTATCCTGATAGACCTCCGACTGTTCTAGTTTCTATGACTTTCTCGCTTGTAATATCTATATAGCGAATACTATTTTCCCTTGTCTCGATATTTTCCATCCAACTTCTAATTCTTCTAACTTCAGAAATCATGTACTCATACCCATCTCCTTCGGGCATTGATTCAAGTTTTTGGATAAGCGTTTCGAGTGAATCGTCTAGACTTGTCTCAAATGCATTTATGCTCTCTGACGTACCGACCGCTACGTTCTCCATCAATTTGTTCTTAAACCGATTTCGTATAGTCTCCTCACCGAGACTTGGATCTAGATCATTGTAGACTTCTTGTAATGCATCAAAGATCTTCTTCGCTTTGTAAACGTCAAGAATGTGGTATTTATAGAGTGGTTCAACTATATCGTACAAGAATGGAGCTTTTTCTAGCAGAAACGATTTTGTATAGATTCCTGCAAGAAAACCCAAGGCTATTTTCGCAAATGACCAAGCTGGCTCTTCGAAGGTGTTTAAGTATGTAGTTGTATGGAGATCAGCTAATGTATTTACTTGTGATTCGATTGCTTCATCAGTCTCTTCGTTGAGAGCATACAATTCCTGAATCAATCTCTGTTTACCGGTTAGTGTCCCTACGGTCCATGCAATGACATTTGAGCATAACTGTTTTGATATCGTGTGAGACAGACCAGCCACTGGAACTCCTATGGTAACAACTTTCCCTTCTGAAGCCGATCCAGGAAATGCTACCACAGTATAATAACCAAGGGGTGTGTATAGCGAATAGCTGGGCAACTCTGATGCAGTGCCTACGCCGAACTCTGTTGTAACTACATATTTCTGAACAAGGGCATATCCAGCGTCAGGTTTTGGATCAAAACAATCTGGCCAAGAAGTCTGTGCAGGGATATGCACCTCACTTGGTAGGCCAGACTCAAGAAGGTGTCCTGTTCCTGCGTGCACATCGTATTCAACCTCTGGAAGTATCCCTAAAACTCCTTCTATATGCAATACTTCCTCAACAAAGGCAGGATCGAGATATCCCATTCCCCAATCATAGTTGACGTCTGGAGCCACGACTATCAAAGGTTTACCAGTTAGATGATAGCTCGTCAATGGGGACACAGAATTACTTAGAGGATACCAATATCCACCCGCATCGTATATAACTAGGTCGTACTGGTTTAGTAGTTCAGAAGTTGGCACTCCATCATGCCAGTCCACGTGAAAACCATCCATGCCCGAAAGCACTTCTTGCCATAAATCCTTATCTTGCGAAGGAGATATTCCAGTGAGCGGTCCCCATCCTTCTGTAACGATTAACACTCTTGTAGTGCCGTCTACTGTGATCAAGTTGACTAATTCATTTGTGTGTGTTGGCCCTTCTGGAGTTGTAGGTCGAAATTCCCAAGCTTTTGCTAGCGGCGCGAATACCGAAAACATTGAAAAAGCTACTAGAAAAATCATCGTTACTGATACAAATCTCTTCAATTTTGCTTTCTCCTATTTGTCGGAATTCCTAGTTATTGTGTCTATTTACTTTTAAGATTTGCCAGTACCAAATTATAGAAGATTTCTCTATCGATCGATTTTTGGAACTCGCGAGATCTTATACGTCGATAAACCTCTTTCCATATCCTTTCCATCCTTTGCATCCGAGTTCAAGGTTAATAACAAGATTGCCGAGATTGATGTTCTCGAACGCACAGCGCGACAATCATCATAGATCTATTAGTGAAGCGACCATTTATTAAGCCTCCAAATTCCTATTATTGACTCAAGAAATGGTGGGCTTCATGGTTAATTTGCTTGTCCCATACGTCCCCCTTACAAATCATCACGACCCTATTCTGGAGGAGTTCACTTACGGAGATGTTGATTCAAGAGCAAGAAAGCTTAGAAACGAAATCAAAAAGGGTGACTATATCTTTTTTCACACTACTATCCGGGGACTCAGGTACATAACTGCGTATTATGTGACTGACAGAGCATTGAGAACTGCAGAAGCTTCCTCAAGCAAAGCGATTGCAGCCAAATATCAGAATCCGCACATCAAGGAGTATCTGAGGGGGGAGCGAAGGAATGGAGATGATGCAATTGTGTTTGGCGATCCAATACTCTCAAGAAAGTTGCAACACCCATTACCGTTTGACAAAGATCTTGCCCAAAAACTTTCACTCAAGATTCCCTTCAAGAAGCACTTCACAGAAAATCAGTGCATAGCTTCAGCGACACGTGCTTGGAGAGAGCTTTCGCAAAATGATGTAGAGGTCCTGCTATCAGAAATCGAAAGAAGTGAGAAGGAAGGCTTTAGCATAGATACGATTCTCTCAACAGACGAGGTTTTGGAAATCAGAGAGGCAGATCTTGAAAACTTCATCGTCAGGAATTCACGGCTTATGGGACACGACTTAACCTTGATTGGCAGGCAAGTCGATACTCCCGAAGGCAGAGTTGATTTATTGTTTGAAAGCAGAAACAAGGATCTAGTGGTAGTTGAATTGAAACTGAACGAAATCGGGAGAGGAGCTCTTAACCAACTGAGAAGATACATGCACTACTTCCGAAAGAACACTCGCAAAGACGTACATGGAATTCTTATCTGCAAAGATGTCTTGCCTGCCTTCGTCGATGAGTTCAAGAAACTGCAAGATATCCAGGTGTTCTGCTTTGGATGGAAGCTGCTAATTTATCCAAGAAAATGGAACTAGCGTGTGCCAGCCGATAGTATAGTTCGGTCATTCAATACTAACCTGGAGATATCTCTCCAAACCTCTTTTTCCATGCCTAGCGCGCGCGCCTCCAAATAGCGTAGAAACTGTATGACAAACCACAAGTGAGCAAGAAATACATTGGCGAAAGAACTAAAAAGATATTTAGGCCGAAGAAGGTTGATTCATAAGCGCGCGCATCTAAAGAGGAAAGGAATCAATTTGAAGGCTGATACAAAGTCCTCGTTTTTACCTCGTATACAATTATCGGATTTTTCCAGTTCTTGTCTTTTACGTAGCACACGATTAAATCGCATTTTTCATACTTATGTCCATGTTTATCAAAATCACTGTCAATTACTTCAAACTCAATGTTGATAACTTCATATGTATCTCTATTGACTAAAATAGCATCTGGGAATTCATTAGGCGACCTAAAAACAAGATAAACGTTCTTAAAGAGTTTGTGTGTCTGCCCGATTTGAAAACCAAAAAGACAGATGATTTCGTTCTCATAAACTCCTCTCTTCGCACTATTGGCTTCCTCTAATAGTTTAGCATTTTTTCTCCACGGAATTCCCAATTTTCCCACCTTCTAGGACTAATCCTAATCAATTTCTTTGGTTCTGCTATGACTTTATCACACTTTTTACATTTAACAACTTCTAATGGGTCATAAATTGGATGTAAGCCTTAACTTTGGGTTCAGAGGTTGTTGTTCAGGGAGGATTTTGTTTACCGGAATTTTACTACGGGCAGGCATATCGCCCTCTCTCCCTTATTAGAGTTCTTACGGTGATTCTGTTTTTATTGAATATACAGCAAATCCAATAAGTAAGGAGATAAGACCGATAATGATATAAGGTGTTGCCACTTGGGCTGTTATATCTTGTATTATTGTTCCAACGCTAGTAGCATAAGTCATCAATCCGCCGAAAAGTGTGCAAAACCCCATGATGATTAGAAAATATGCAATGTAGTTTTTCATAACTGTTTTTTCCTTTGCCTTTTCTTTCCTTATATACTCTTCTGTTAATTCCAATATGCTACCACAATTAACGCAGTACTTATTTCCCTCTTTATTTTGGTAACCGCACTTCTTACATGTAGGCATTTTACTCCCTTTTTGCACCACATTTAGGACAAAACTTTTCATTTTCTGCCAATGGATTTCCACATTTTCCACAAAAAGAACCATGACTTGCTACTTCTTGCCAGAACTGTAATTTTCCACTCTTGTTGAGAAATTTCTCACCATCAGGATGTGTTCCTGCGTTCACTAATTTTAGTTCTTTAGTGTCAGATTTTGCTCCTCTTATTATTAATCCAGTCAACCCAGTCATAACTGCAACAGAATCGATACCTACGCATGGAATTTCCAACATTGCCTCACAATTTGTGCAAACAAACTGATATTTTGACAAAGAAAAGAAGCCAACGTCTTGATACGTCTCCCACGATACACGCTTTTTGCAGACTGGACATACGGGCAAATTCTCTCGAATCCACTTTGAAGGCAGTTGCCAATCTTTCATTTTACCTCTCACTATGTTTCTCCTCCAATAATTCTTTAAGCATGTTCAAATTTATGTTTACTGGAAATCTGTTCCAATAGCCACAGTTAGGACATTTCATTCTAAGCCTTGTCTTCATTTTTGTTTTTCTCCTCCTAAATGTGTAGCAAAATTTTTGGGATTTTGTTTTTGGAACAGGGACTTTTATCACAAATAATAGTTCAATATTGTTTCTCGTAGATATTCTGATACTCTATCATCTATCTGTAACGAAGGAAAGACTATTTCTGCTCTTTTTGGATACAAATTAACCAGAATGTTTTCTTGAGCCTTAAGTAAAAGGCTGACATCGAACTGCTTTTTCCTTACCCAATCATCTATAGCGAAGTCTCCTCCCTTGACAGGAGCTAATGTAAACATCCCCTTTGAAAACTCCATTACGGGAATAGTTTCTTTCAATTCCTCTTTTATGAAACCCATCAATGCACTTAGGCTGAGTAACATCTGGTCAAGTAAATTGAATGGAAAGTCAGTCTCTACCGAAAAAGCTATTCCATCCGAAATTGTGGACGCTTTGTTTATACTGAAATTGAATATTTCTTTTTCTGGATCGATGTCACAATATTCTGTTCTTATCTGAATATCCATTCTGAATTCTCTTTTGTTGTACGATAACCTTACCGAGCCTAAGTTGTTATCATCATTCCATGAAATCGGCGTAGCCTTTACGTATTCTTGATATTTTTGAGATAGAGAGTCAATGAACAGATTAATGTTTTCTCGGACTCTACTAGGTTCATCTAGTTTGGTTCTTACCGCAAATTGGAAGCAAATTCTAATTGGTTTCAACCGTGTCATGAATTTTTTGAAATTCTTTGATGTCAATGTCCATATTTTAGAGAAAACTGTTTTGTTAATGGCTTGTTCGAGAACAATATCAATTACTTTTAGAAGAACTATAGCCCCCACAGTAGCTAATGCCCCATAAACTAGGGACAATAAATCAATCATTTATCTCACTCTTCGTCCACGAATAGGTCTTCAAATGTGTAGCTTAGTAATGATGGTATTTCTGGCTTTTTAGTCTGTTTCAGAAATTGAACGATGTTCTCTCTCAAAAACCACTCATAATCTTTGTAAGAAATGTTGTTGTAGAAGCGTATTAACCCATCGTCTGAAACTGTTACAACATTGCGTTCATTATGTCTGTCTCGAAATACAAATTGGTTTTGGTATATCGATCCTACTTGTGCGTCTGCTAAGTAAGATGGCTCATCTTGAAAATCAGCTCCCCATATACCTTTCTTAGTGATTTTTGGTGTGGGAAAATTGCCAAGAGTCGTGTATGTTAGGCTTCCTCGCATTTTCTTTCTAATTTCTTCAATTCGCTCATGTTCTAACTTGGAAGGACTAGTTGCAAGTCCGAGACGTTTGAAATGACTTGCAAGTGTCTGATAGAGTTCATTGCTTTTAGTTCTCGAAGATAGAAGAACGAGAAAATATTCCTTGGACGGCTCATCACGGAAAATCAAGAAGTAAATCTCGGTTGTTCCAACTATCAGCAATTTCTTCTTTCTAAATCTTATTCTGATAGGTGCGTCAACAGTTGCTTTCCCGAACAACGAACCTTCGGTTGGTACAACTTTGTCTATCCGAGACTGTAAAATGACCTCGCCCTTTTTGGTAAACATCTTTGGCACAATTATGTCTTCATCCTCTTCTCCTCTGGGTTCAAACCTTACCGTTTCAAGCGTTCCCTCTAATAGTTGTGCAAATTTCAGCATGTTAATTTTCTTGCCACGACCATGCAAAACAAAATAGACGACTCCTGTTACTCTCTGTTTTGTCTGACTGTAGAGTTTCATATACTCTTCAAATGACATGTTTTTCCAAAAGTAAATAGAATTCAAATGAGCTATTTAGACTTGATGCTCTTTACAAACGACACGTACTTCTGATGATTTGCACATTGAAATGCTTTCTTTAGACTAATATTTTGATACTATTGCTTTATCCATGTGTCAAGTCGTTTTAAAGGCTCTACTTTCATTTTTTTATCCATTCTAGGAGTGTTTCTTAGTTCTTGAGTGAAATATTTCAGAGTTGTTCTTTGAGGCTTTGGAGTTCTTCGTGGGATAAACCATAGAGTTCAGTAACAAGCTCATCAATCTCTTTCTCAATTTTTGTTACTGCTTTCTCGTCGCTCTTTATTACTAATTCGTGGGCTTCTTTGGAAAGCTCAGCCAATTTTACATGAATCTTGTTTTTCGCATCAAACTTCGGAATCTTAATCTGGTTGAGTATGGAAGGTGTGGCAAAGCTTTTTCCTCCAACTTGCGAAAAAGACTTTAAGAATTATGAAAAGGAAATAACGATTCAAAATATGGGATATTCCGATTCAGACTCAACCGGTTCACTTTGTCTATCAAAAGACAACGATTAGGGTCTTCTATTGGAACCTGTATATTCTTCAATTTTGTAACAACGCAGCAATACCGACAGAGATATATCTCGCGACAAAACAGTCTTTTTGAACTTCTAGCACTTGCAGTACGAAAATAATCTCTCCATATTCAGAAATCATTTTCACTGCGATAACGTCATTCTTTTTTGGATTAACGTCCATGTAGAATTCTTCAATATGAGATGCAAAAAAGAAGGGCTTGAATCTCATAAGACAGTACTGGATGAAAAAAACAGAGGAAGGAAATGTCTCTTTTTTGCCTAGCCTAATCTTTCTTTCAATTGCTCTAACGACGCGCCTAGCTTCTCTTACTCTTAGAGCATGTAGATGGTAGAGATATTTTATTAACTCGCTGGGTGAGATTTTGACAAGAACTACGTGATCTTTTTCCTTTTTGATAACAAAGTAAAAAGCATTGCATTTTCCTATTATTTGATATTCTTGAGCTATGATTGCCGGAATATAATGTCCGTAATACTTAATTTCATCGTAAATGATTTGAACAAATACGCATTCTCTAATTTCCGCGAAAGGATACAAATTTCCCGCAGTATGTATTAGTGCTAGACTTCTTTCCACAGTCTTAAATACTTCGTCGCTCATTGCGACATACTCCTCACATATTCTTGCATCGCGGTAATGTCCTTTCCGAGTTATTTTTTCTACCAGTTTTTTTCGCTTTATCAACTTGTTCACAAATTCCTTTATCCATTTTTCGCTTTTTTCTTTAATTTTCGGTTTTCTGGCAAAACTGCGGATGTATATGACAATCACCTACATATTATCTTGTGAACACAACTAACTGAACTGGCGCGATTGCCACACAATGCTTTTGAACGATTTTCATCCATATTCACTGTAAAGACTAGAGCGATAGCTTGGAAATCTCTAAGCTTGGAGATTTTAAGCTTATGAAGCAAGAATATTTAGCTGAAAGCGTCGAGAGTCAGATTCCGAACTTCACATTTCAAGAATCCAAATTTCAAATTAAAAGGTAAAAAATCATCTGCTACAACTCATTTTTTCTCTGTCCATACGTTTTCAGATTAGTAAAACAGAGATACCAGTATTATGGCCAAGAAACCTAGCGTGATTTAATGAAACGCACGAGCAACTTTGCCATTGACCTGTATGAGCATGCGTAGTCTTATAAACTGCTGTGAAGAATGACACGATATGGCTCGATGTTGTCAGGCTGTTGGCACAAAAGGCAGCAAAAAGTGGGTTCAAAAACTCATCAACGAGAAACCGGAGCTCCTCAGTTCTCGCATCGCAGAAGAACTAAGATTGCCCGAAAATGAACGCATCCGCTGGCTGTCACCGCTGAAGAATGATGATTACGCCGAATATTCCGACAAAGAAAGTCTGGATTTGCTGGGCGTGAGCCTTAAGAAGAGGCGCTTAGCTGATTTTTGGCCTGAAAACGGTCCTCAATGGGATGCTCTGGGCAAAAGTGATTCTGGGAAGTTGTTCTTGGTTGAAGCCAAGTCGCACGTAGGCGAACTCATTTCATCGATCAGAGCTAGGGATGAGAATTCAGTGCGCAAGATACGCCGAAGCTTGGAAGAAACCAAAACCTTCCTGAACTCAAACGCAGAAGTCGATTGGTCTCGAGGCTTCTATCAGTATTCTAATAGACTGGCGCACCTTTACTTGTTGAGACAGAATGATTTGTCTGCATACCTCATATTTGTATATTTCGTGAATGATTCAGAGATGGCAGGCCCTACTACAATCGACCAATGGAAAGGTGCAATAGAATTATTACATTCTTTTTTGGGAATTAGAAGACAAAAGCTGAAGAAATTCGCTATTGATGTATTCATCGACATAAACAAGAGCGATTTATAAGTGCATAGACAGATTAAAGTGCGAGTTGCTCCTCGAAATGAAGGTGTCCTATTCGGGGGTTTAATACCCTCAAAAGGCTTGTCACCTGAAAAGTCTCGCGCTTTGCCAGCCATTTTGACCACGAAAAACTCGTGTAACCATGAAAAAACCGTGAGAGTTTTTAAACTTTGAAATTCTCATGGATCAGGGAAAAGGATGGCTAAGAAAGAATCAATCGAGGATATTCTGCGGAAACACGACTTGGAAGAGGCAGAGCTCATTCTACGAAAACAACTAGACCAAGAAGAAAAAGAAGAGACAGAAA
>Ga0172362_10003066_pt1 | contig 14459 bp, 12 predicted proteins | sample LakKivs1_kivu2a2_FD_114534 | JGI IMG/M metagenome (GOLD analysis project Ga0172362, IMG submission 114534) | Sediment microbial communities from Lake Kivu, Rwanda - Sediment s1_kivu2a2 | ecosystem: Environmental > Aquatic > Freshwater > Lake > Sediment | place: Rwanda: Western Province, Lake...
AAGCGCCTTTTGTTCCAGAATTATGTCTTCGGGATGAAAACGATAGATTTGTCCCGGCATCCCACCGCCCCTGGCAGCGTCCACTATCACCAGCTTATCAGCATCCTCAATAAGCTGTAATACGTCGGGACACGTGCCCCCGTCTATCACTTCCACACCGGGAAGCGAGACTCCCTGCAGGGCCTGAGCCACGTGGCAGCCAACGCCTTCGTCGCTCAACAGCAGGTTCCCTATCCCCACAATGAATTTGGTCATCAGTGCTATCCCCAAATCCCTCTAGCAGATTCTGAATCTCCCCAGGTCGTGACCCTTAGGATTCACCAGATGCACAGAACAGGCCAGGCAGGGGTCGAAAGCCCTTACAATCCGCACTATTTCAAACGGGTTAGCCTCATCTCTTATCGCGGTGCTGGTGATTGCCTGCTCCATCGGCCCCGGCTGGTCTTTGTCATCCCGGGGCGAAATATTCCACGTAGAAGGCGTGATGACCTGGTAGTTGGCAATCTTGCCCTCTTTTATCTCTATCCAGTGTCCCAGGGCGCCTCTGGCTGCGCCTACCAGCCCCATACCGGAAGACTCTTCAGGCAGTTTGTAGCTCGTGTAGGCCGGCTGGCCCGGCTTGAGCTGCAAGACCCAGTCGGTCATAGCATCCGCTATGAGCTTTGTCTCCAGAGCCCGGGCGAGATTACGTCCCATCACGGAAAACATGTGTTCCGGCTTGAGCCTGGCCCGCGCCAAAGTGGAATCAACCAGGCTCTTGACCGCGGGATTGCCTCCAACGTAATTGACCATGATTCGAGCCAAAGGCCCAACTTCGAAGACCGCCTTCCCGTACCGGGGCGACTTCAACCAGGAATAGGCGCCTTCCTTGCGCTCATCGACGACGACGTCTCCTTGCGAGGGATGTTTGCCGCTGATGGAATCCGCATACCAGGAGTGCTTCACCTGCTCGGTAATCTGGCCGGGGTCGAATTGCCCGAATTTGAGACTGGTAGAAGTGGTTCCTGGTCTGAAGAATCTCTTCCTCTTTGTGAGGTCCGATTCCTTCCCATCCAGTTCATAGGAGCCGTAAGCAAGAAGGTTCCCGCAGCCACGGCCGATTTCAAAGTAGTCCGAGTAGACCTGGGCTACCGCGATTACGTCAGGAAGATAAACGTTGTCAACGAACTCCTGAAGCTCCTTCAGCCTCCACAGGAAGGATGCCATACTGTCGACCGTGGGAGTTGAAGTGACCCCGCCGGGCATTATGCCCATGTTGTGAGGCATCTTTCCGCCGAACATGGCAACCATTTCCTGTCCCTTGCGGCGGATCTCGAACGCCGTTACGTAGTGGGCAACCGCCTGCTCGTTGACGTCGTCGGGCAGGCGATAGTCACCTTCATAGCGAGGCACAAACGGCCCCAGCTCGCCGCGAGAAATGAAGTCCTTTATTGAGTTTAGGACCGTGTTATTCCCCTCGTACTTCGCCACCCTGGCCACGTCCACGTAGTCGAGCGCGACCAGATGATAGAAATGAAGGATATGGTCGGCAATGTGCGCCGCTCCCAGAATCAGGTTGCGGAGAATTCTGCCGTTGTCGGGAATCTTGTCGGCGATGCCGAAGGCGCTGTCCAGGTTGAGAGCAGCGGCGATGGAATGACTTGTGGGGCACACTCCGCAAACGCGCTGAGCGATTCGCTGAGCATCGCGAGGGTCCCTGCCCCTCATGATCAGCTCTAAACCGCGGAACAGCATCCCGGCGCTCCTGGCTTCTTTTACCTTGCCGCCTTCGACTACTGCCTCAACCTTGAGATGCCCTTCAATACGGGTTACCGGATCTATAACTATCTTGCCCATTAGTTCAAGCCTCCTCTGGTAGAGCAATTTGGCTGGTTTTCTCATAAAGCGGAGTTATGTCGAAGAAATCAGGCTCGGTGCAGCCAATGCAGGTCGCGCCACACCCGACACACCAGCTGACCTTGCCGTTCCATAACCTTAGAGGACAATCGGCATGGGTGATAGGTCCTCTGCATCCCAGTTCATAATTACACCCCGGGTCGCCGAACTTCTTGGCGAACTTGTGTTCATCGTAGTAGGCTCGCCGCTGGCAGTTCTCGTGGATCGTCTGCCCGTAGAAAGCCTTGGGGCGCCTGTATTCATCGAGGTCTTCCGGCTTAGGCAGACCCGTGAGTAATATGCTTGCCACCGTCCCCACAAACCAGTCGGGATGTGGAGCACAGCCGGGAATGTTCACGTAGGGAGTCTTTATCCCTTTGGCCTTCAGGATTTCGCTGACCGGCCGGCACTCGGTAGGGTTGGGTTTCGCAGCGGGAATCCCTCCAAATGCAGCGCAACTGCCCAGGGCAATAACCGCCAGCGCGTCCCTTGCCAGCGTTTCCACCCATGCCTGCATTGTCATCGGCTTCCCGTCCTTCTCACCAACCACTCCATAGATGCCGTCCTTGGCCGTGGGTATCGCCCCTTCCACAATCAGGATATAACCGCCCTTTTTTTCGCGTGAGGTATCTATCATAACCTCGATCGCCGGCTCGCCAGCTCCGGCCATCACGGTGGGATGAAATCTCAGATTTATATGGCTGCCCGGGAACACCTCGTCGACCAGGAGGTTTTTAATCGACGGATTAATGACATTCAGGAGAGAGACCGAGCACCCGGTACACCCCGCGGCCTGAAGCCATATCGCCGGGTATTCCTTTGTATCCATATCTTGCACCTGCCTTTCAACTCTTTTTCTCACAAGCGAGAGGAAGGGTACTTTCTCCGTCACATATTCAGCCGCTCGACCAACTCCTTGACCTTCAATCGAAGTGGAGAGTCCTGGGGAAGCTCGGACACCGGCCTTCCCTGCATTTCCAGATTCGGCATCCCCGGATCTTCAGGAATTAGGCTGATAATCTGAAGCCCGGATTCGTCAATTGCCTTCCTCATCTCCGGAGATAGTTCCCCGCGCACGCGGTTGACAACCAAGCCCACCTTGCCAACGTTCGACCTCAACTCCTCAATGAGTCCCTTCATTCGAGCGGCGGTAGTCACACCCTTCATTGTGGGGTCGGTCATTATTATCAACGCGTCAATGTCCCTCGTCGTCTGGCGACTAATATGTTCCATCCCAGCCTCACAGTCCATGACGATGTACTCATATTTATGATCCTTGACCAGCTTATCAAGAGCCGCGCGCAGGAATTCATTAGGAGCACAATAGCATCCGGGTCCTTCGGGGCGCCCCATGGCCAGAAGGTCAAAGCCTTTGGACTCCACCAGGGACTCCATTATTTTACCAAATAGATACTCCGGCTTGCCAATCGTGGGACTCAGGCGACCATTGGAGACATCATCGCTCATCTTTTCCCGTACTCCACCCACTGTTCTGTTCTCATCCAGAGGCAGGCCCAGCGCCTGATTAAGATTGGTGCTCGGGTCGGCGTCCACGGCCAGGACCAGCCCTTTCTCCGCAAGGAGTTTGACAATCAAGGCCGCCACGGTGGTCTTGCCTGTACCTCCCTTTCCGGCAATAGCAATCGTTTTGGTCATTTCCTCGCGCTCCCTTCCGCCACATTCGCGGACGGCAGCAAACTCGGGGGTGATAACTTCACCACTGCATCATACTCGGGGGGACAGACCTCCAGGCAAGTACCGCACTTCGAACACTTCTCCTGGTCTATCACCTTCACCTGCCCCTTTTCCCCCTTAATCGCCTCCGTCGGACAGGTCAAAACACAGTGTTCACAAGCCCTGTCACATTTGTCAGGAAGGATGTAATACACGGTCAGTTCGGGGCAGACCTTGGCCGGGCAGCGCTTTTCCAGAATGTGAGCTTCATATTCATCACGAAAATAGCGCAGTGTCGTGAGCACCGGGTTGGGCGCCGTTTTGCCCAATCCGCACAGCGACCCCGCCCTGACATCCTCAGCCAGTTTGAGCAGCAGATCGAGGTCTTCTATCCTGCCCCGTCCAGCTGTGATATCCTCCAATATCCGCAGCATCTGTACCGTGCCCAGGCGGCACATAGTGCATTTTCCGCAGGATTCTTTGGTAGAGAAATCCAGAAAGAACCTCGCCGCATCCACCATGCAATTGTTCTCGTCCATGACAATCATGCCACCGGAGCCCATCATCGAGCCAGCCTCGCGAAGAGAGTCATAATCTATCGGTGTGTCAAGTAAAGCCGCGGGAAGGCATCCACCCGAGGGCCCCCCTATCTGGACGGCCTTGAATTGTTTGTCTTTTGCGATTCCACCGCCGATGTCATAGATAAGCTCGCGCAGCGTCGTGCCCATGGGCACTTCGGCCAACCCCGAATTGACTACTTTGCCTGCCAGCGTAAACACGGCTGTGCCTTTACTTCCTTCTGTGCCGATAGAGGCAAACCAGTCTCCTCCCCGCTCGATTATGACCGGCACGGTGGCGAGAGTCTTGACGTTGTTGAGCAAAGTGGGATTGCCCCACAAGCCCGACTCGGCAGGATAAGGCGGCCTCGGCCTGGGCGTGCTCATCTTGCCCTCCACCGCCGCAATCAGCGCCGTCTCCTCGCCGGAGACGAAAGCACCCGCTCCGGCGGCTATGCTGATGTGAAACCCAAAATCGCTCCCCAGGATGTTGTCGCCAAGCAAGCCTAGTTCGTCAGCTTGCTTCAGCGCGACCCGGATCCGCTCGATGGCTAACGGATACTCGGCGCGCACATAGATGTACCCCACTTTAGCACCTATGGCGTACCCGGCAATTATCATGCCCTCGATAACTTGGTGCGGTTCGCTTTCCAGAATGACCCGGTCCATGAAGGCGCCGGGGTCTCCCTCGTCGGCATTGCATACAACATACTTTGGTGTGCCTTGCGCCTTGCGGCATGCCTCCCACTTTTGATAGGTCGGAAACCCGGCGCCCCCACGACCCCGCAACCCCGATCTCTGTAGCTCCCCGATTATCTCTTCAGACGACATCTTCAGCGCCTTGTTCAGCCCGCTGTAACCACTATTGGCAATATAGTGATTTATATTCTCAGGGTCTATGCAGCCACAGTGGCGCAGCACAAGGCGGCGTTCCCGCTCAAACCTGGGAAGCTCGGGAATGCTCAATGGCTCCCCAGTGCATCCCTCAACGGTGCCGAGGGCAAGCTCAAGGCAAGGGTCATCCCCGGCAACATAGCCATCCACGAGGCGATGCACGCCCTCCGGTGTTACATTGTTGTAGGCCACGCGCAGGGAGTCTGCTTTAGCTATGGTGACAAAAGGGTCCGCGTGACATAGGCCGCTACAGCCGACTTGAACAACCGGGACCTTCAGCCCTTGTCGCGCCAGTTCCCGGCCGAAGGCATCAACCACTTCCAGGGCGCCGGCCGCCCGCCCGCAGGTGGCAGTGCCTACGGAAATATAGGTCCGCTTCTGCAAAGCTTCCCATTCCGACCTCGCTACACTGCTGATGTTTTCAAAAATCGCCATTAGATTCAAGACTCAAAGAGAAGGCCGAAACAATGGCCAACCGCTAGAAACTGGCTATCCTCGCATTTCGAACTACCATCTTGATTGTCAATTCTTGCCTTCCGATTCTTCTTCTTCTTTTTCGGGCCCACCACGAACTTCCTGTTTGTAAGGTATCAACGACTCCTCTACCTTGAAGGGAGTCATCTTAGGATGAATCTTGTCGTTTATCACCGCCACAGGAGCCAGCATACAGCACCCGATGCATGCGACCCTTTCCAGACTGAAATTGCCATCCTCGGTGGTTCCACCCACCTTGACATTCAGTTCACGTTCCAGAGCCTCCTGGATGAGCTGGCCTCCCGCCAGGTGGCAGGCGGTGCCCATGCAGACCGTCGTGTGGAATTTCCCCAGGGGAACAAAGCGAAACTGATTATAGAAGGTAGCCACCCCCCAAACTTCGACTTCCGGCATCTCCAGAAAATGGGCAATTCTCTGAAGCGCTTCTCTGGGGAGATATCCCAGTCCTGCCTGGACTTCCTGCAATAGCGGAATTAAATTCTTCTTTTCTTTCCCATGACGGGCTAGAATCTCAGCTATTGCCTGGTTATTCTGTTCGTCGTTACTCGTACCTTGGACGGATTCAGGACGCACCCTTCAACTCCTTAGCAAATGCGGGCAAGAAGGTGCCTATTCCCGTAGTCTCCTTGGGGCCAACGATTATCTCCCACTCGAGGTTCAGAGCGTCTTCGAGTTCACCCTTGATTCTGGCCACTTTCCCGGGGATAACCAGCTTTCTGTGTTTCACCTTGTCCGCAACCCCACACTTTTTGATGAACGCTCTCACGGAATCACCGCTAAATTTGCCAGCTGCCCACGCGGTGAGAACACCAAGTCCTTCGGCATCTTTCACACAAACATAGGCAGGAACCTTGGTGGCCTCAACGGCCGAGGAGACGAGGAAGTAAGTCAAAGCCCAGTTTGAGGTGACCAGGACCGGAGCGAACTCATCGGGTTCTCCCACCTCGTAGTATTTTTGTTCCACCGCCATCGGAAAACGAGGGTCGGTATAGATATTGAGCCGCTGAACGAGAAGAGGCAGCAGAGAATACTGGTCAAAATCAGAGAAGACAACAATGCTTGCCCACTTATCCACGAACGCCGAGCCCAGCAGCATTTCCTTCAATCCGTCTTTCGCCATGAATGCAGGAAAAGCAATGGTGGGATACCCCAGCGGTCTGAAACCCTGCTTCAAGGCTGCCTTTCTAATAAAGGTCTCGTCCCTAATTGCCTCGAGCAGATTCTTGGAGCCCGGGTCTAGTACGACCTCCTCAATTCCGGCATCCTTCAGTTTTGTGGTTAGAGGAATCAGCTCTTCAACACTCGCCCCGCGAAGCCCTACGGGACTGATATTGGCCCTTATCTTCGGAATGGCCTGGTCTATATTCTCCTTCGTTATGGGGTAAAGGAGAGGATGCCTATCGGCGCATATGTCCCGCGCCGCAAACAGCGCATCGGTGTTTTCCGAGACCAAGACCAAGCCGACGCTGGTTGAATCGTGGACCTTCTTCACCAGAGCCAGGAATTTGCTCTTGTCGCCGGATTCAAAACGAAGCGCCAGCAGGTCCGCCTTCAGGTTCACTCCCACCCAGGGGAACTGCAACTTCTTTATCTTCTTTATCTTCTCCTCGACCCTGGCCTTGTCTTCCTTATCTGATATAAGCAGGGCGATTCCCGGCGAATGAACAAACGTCTTCTCGTGCCGGTATGTCACCTCTTCGTTCCCGATCTTGAGGGCACTTTCCCCCGAGCCCACCGTGACGAGCTTTATCGGCGGCGCCAGCAGGTCGAGCAACTTGGCCTTCACTTCCTCCGATAGGTACGGACATTTGTCCACAGTCGTTCCGCCCGACGCCAGCTTCATGGCAAAGGCAAAACAGGTAGGAAAGCCACAGTCTTTACACGGCCTTTTTCCCGGGAGCAACTTTACGATCTCAGAACCTGCAATTGGCATAACAAACCTCCTGCTTAATCAAATTCCAAATCCTAAACTCTGGCCCTGGCAATCTCCAAATTCAAATTTCAGACGCTAGAGACCACTCGGATTTTGGACTTCGGTCATTCGAATTTGTTTGGGATTTGGTACTTAGAATTTCGTATTTTCTCCTTCTACGTTGGAAGCTGTACTTCTCCCTTCAGCCAGGGGTGGCCCGTCTTTTCCAGGAACGCCACAAGCTCATCCACGTTCTTAACATCTTCCTCCGAGGCTATTTTATCGTAGAGCCCCTTCTTCTCCAGCGCATCCTTGAACCTCTCCTTCAGGTTCTTAGGCATCCAGACTATACGGGCCAAGCCGCCATCTGCTTGAATGAATTTAGGAGACCTCAGCTGTTCCAGTCCGGTCCCTAGTCTTCCCTCTATTTGCTTGCCCCCGGAAGTCTCGCCGGCCATGTGGGAGAATGTCTCTCCAATCACGGTCTCGCCCTTGAACTCCCTGTGCACCACTCCAAACGCATCAACCTCAGGAATGTAATAGACGATCGCTTCAAAACAGCCGCACGATGTGTGCGGATGCTCAAACGCACTGTACAGATAGACCCTGTCGTAAGTGCTCAGAGACTTCTCGGCTTCGACCGCATTTGCTCCTGAGTACTCACCCCTCACCGCGTCTATAAGTTCACCTTTCGGTATAGCGAATATCGGCCCCTCGGGGTCAATCTTGGCCGCGGCCCGGCCGTCAAACCAGTTTATAGCGCCACAGTTGGCAATTCGGTTGGGAGTAATGATTGAGACATGGGTTGGCGCGAAGCTCTGACATAGAACGCAACCGTAGAAGGTGTCCACATCCTCATCGTTCAAAGTCCTTGCCCTCTCATCCCTGGCGGCATAGACCTCCAGGGCGTGGGGATAGAGTTCCTTTATCTTCGCCCCATCGGTGATAATGGTGATCTGAATCTTCTCGATTATCGGCATCTCCGACGTGTAGAGCAGGATGTAGATTTCTCCCAGCTCACGCAGTGACGTGAAGCCCTTCTTGTAGGCGTTCTTGCTCAACCTCATCCACGTGTCCTGCCTCTGGTTCATGTCATACCAGCCTTCAATCATGTTGGTGAACATATGGATCCTTCGCTCGATGATTGCTTCAGCGTCCTTGTCCAGTTCGCCTCCGGCAACATCTACCAGGATGGCGATGGGATAGCTGCCACCGCCTTTCGTCTCGTCGTACGGCGTCAAACCACCTATGTCCAGACCGATGATTTCAACTTTCTCGTTCTCAATCTCGTCGGGTTTCTTGACCGTGGCTAATTCGAACTTGTATGCCGCCTTCGGGCCACCGAACTCGATATACAGATCTTCCTTCCTTATTACCTCACCTTCGTACTGCGGTCCAATATCTGCATGAAATTCGCCTTCCATTCTCCTTTACTCTCCTTTCTTCAAATTGGCTATCAGACCGTCTAGGAATTCCAGCCATTTTGCATCCTTCTTGAAATTGGGCAGTGAGTAATTGGCGTGCGGAAAGTAGTTCCTGCACAGCGTCATAGTCTTCAGATGGGGTGCAAAGTGTTTGAGCGTGGAGAGGCCCTGGTTGCCGAGATCGGACCTTATTCCGAAAAACATCACCAGGTCGTGATTTCCTTCCTTCTTGACCCCCAGCCATTTAGGGTCCTTGAGCGCGTTCACGACCTCAACGACGTCGTAAACGCACTGGGGTTCCACCCCGAGCTCCACCATCTTTCCCCTGGTGTGTGCCGTCGCACAAACCGGGATATTGGCCGCCTTGGCAATGTCCAGGGCGTACTGCATAAGCACCTTGCCCTCCGGCGTCGCCGCCAGCAGGAGGGGCCCGACTACAAGGAGCGGTCTCTTGGCCTTCTTAATCAGGTCAGCGTACTCGGCCGGCTCCTCAATCAGCTTGGCCGATTTCAGGCCCGTCAGGACGTTCACTCTATGGCGCGGAATTACTGCACTCATTCTCTCCTCCTTTTAGTGGATCACTGCATCCACCGGAACCTTGGTGGGGTAGGTGCCGATAAGGGTAGGTAATCCCACCGGCTCCCGGGGTTGCCAGCCAATCTCCTGCAAATGCGCCCGCACTTCCTTCTTGTAGACCAGCGGTATGTCGGCGTCTCTCCGAACAAACAGGTGTATGTCCTCAGGAAGGCCGGGGCCAATATACTTCTTATACAGGGAGATGTAGTGGTTCAGCTTTATCGCCCTTCCCTGCGGGGTGTCGTTCCTTCTTATGCACAGCTTGGCCATCATGGGCATAGCTTTTTCCTTAGTCTCACATACATAGGCCAGGTGTTCAGGCGCCGGCTCCACGGTGTCCACAATCTCTCTCTTTCTGGCATCCATCACTCTCCAGTCGTCGTCCTCTTTTCTGGAGAGATACAATCTTCTGTACTTTGAGGCGTGAGGCCCTAACACGACGGGCACACCCAGTCGATTGAACCCTGTACCGATGGAAGCTGCCTTCTGTGAGTACGCTCCCCAGGCCACGCCGCAGGCGCCTACTCGGTTAAGCACATAGTCAGCCATCACCTCGTAGTTTCCTCTCAGAGGAAGAGCAGCGAATATGTTGGCGATCTTTATCGCCGCCCCAGAGATGTGGGCATTCGCCACGCAGGAACCGACGTTCACTACGCCTCCGGCATCGAAATTCGGCGAGTATTTCTCGTATACCGTCAGGCCATCTTTGTCCTTCCTCATCCCCGCCGCCATGGCCGCGCAACCTGAGAGAACCACTATGTATCTTCTCTTGGCGAACTCCTCCACCATGTCGGCAATATCGTCCATATCCGGGTAGTTGGAGCAACCCACTATGGCGATGACCCCCGGGATCGTCCCCAATGTTATGGGAGCACCGACATTCCGTATCTCGGTATCCATGATTGGACCGCGCCCGGACCTGCACTTCCAAGTCTCCGTGCCCGCTGCGATCTGCATTATCTTGAAGATAGGAACATTGTTAGGACATTCCTGCTCACACTTGCCGCAGCCGACACACTGCAAGAACTGCCGCCGTATAACGTCAAAGTTGCCCTTTGCCACCTCACTGATACCGCCGCCGATGTTGAAGAGGTTGGGGCATACCTGTTCGCACATTTTGCAGTTGGTGCATTTCTTGGCCAGTTCCACAGCTTCCGCCTCCGTCAACCATCCTTTCTTCCTCTCCGGAGCTATCTTCATAGCGACTTTGACCGCCACCTCGGCCGCCTTCGCAGGGTCCAGGATGGCGAACTGCTCTCTATTGTCTACCATCCGCCTCACTATCTCATCCGTGTCCCAATCAGTGGCATTCTCCAGTCCGTACATGGCCTTGTCCAGGCAAGCAATCATTGCCGACCCCACTTTCGCCGCTTCCTGAGGCGTATCCGTTCTGATGCACTGCTCGTCCGTCATTATCACGTCGGCAATGCCCGTCCTCATGAAGAACAGCGCACGGGAAAGGGGACCGACGATTTTTGCCTTGGACGAGTACCTCGTTGTTTCCAGGGCGGTGCAGCACAAACCGCACACTTCGACCTGGTCTTCGAGGTTGTGCTCTCTCAGGTAATCAATCAATACCGTCGAGGTGGCCGGGTTGTGTCCCGATACCAGAATCACGGGTTTGCTCTTATCTATCGCCCCCCAACCCAACTCGATTATCGGGGTGTCGGCAACCGAAGTAGGATATCCGAACCCCACAATCTGGGCGATGTCGGCGACTTCCATACCGACATGGTCCAGCATACTCACATGCAAGGCCTTGGACTCATAGTCGAGAGCGCTTCCTTCCTGTCCCGTATGAGTGGAATCAAGCGCATGCGCGATCTCTTTGAAGACGTAGTCCAGGGCAATCACGAGGTCTCCGAGCGTCTCCGGCTTCAGTCCCACAACAGTCCTTATGTTGGGCGCTTCCACGTCTATGGATGTCCCCAGGTCTATCTTCTTGTCCGGGCCGTACTTATCAATCAGGAACTCCAGGATATGCCCACCGTGGGCAGCGTGTGCAGAGCATCCCATCAGGCAGGCCATAAGCACAAACCTTGCCTGTTGCGTAGCTATGTCAATGCCGCAAGCGCCTCTCCTGCCCTCGGTGAGGTCGCATTTGCCGTAGGTGCAGAAGCAGCACAGGTCACAGAACGGCGCATAGAAAGGTGCATATGTCTTCAATAGCCTCATGTCCCACTGCCTGAGGTCGGGCATCTCAGGCATCGGCGTGGGACCGACCGGCTCCCACGGAATCTCCGCCTTTATCTTCTTCCGAATCTCTTCCAGTTTACGCGTTATTTCTTTTACTTGTGCCATTTTTACCTCGCTTGTATCGTTTCCTTTATCAATTTCAAGGTCTCGGGATGCCTGAGGACAACGATGTTCGCGCCGGCCAATAGCAGCGACATTGCCGTCATTCCCTCCCAAAGCAATCCCTGCTTTTTGTTTTCCTTAGCCTGTTTCGTCTTCCAGCACTCTCCACCCAGATTGGCGATAATCGGCATCATGGTCATGCTGTCTTTAGTCATGATTCCAATCTGCTTCACGCGCTCAATCAAGGAGAAACTGTATTCCATGCCGTAGCCCAGCGCCGAAGACAAGGGGTCAATCACAATCCTTTCCGCAGGAAAGAACTTGCTGAGCTTGACATTCAGTTCCTTCAGCAAATTGATGTCCAGAGGACTCTGAGCAATAGCCGTGTGTCCGTGGTCCAGAATCGCCTTGCCCACCGCCTCGTAGTTTTCCTTAAGTACCGGGCCGATGAGGAGGTTCATTCCATCGCACGCCGCGGCAACCTTAGAAAGGACCTCGACGTCCTTCACTTCGTCTCCCGAGCCGTAGACAATCAGAGGCACGTCTAGGGCGCCGGCCACTTCCTTGGCCAGCGCCGCTGCTTTATCGGCAGGAGAATCCTTGACTGCGGGGTCGGTACTCACGAGGAGAAGCGAAACGGCATCCACGCCGAAACCCCGAGCCTTCTTGGCCCAGGCGACCGGGTCGGAAATAACATCCCGATAAGGCTCAACCGCATGCTCCGGCCAGTCCTCCGGTTTCATGTCGAGAACTTCTAGAGCAAATCTCGCCGGATTAGGGTTTGAACCCTGGTCAAAAAAATGAAAGGGAAGGATATTCTCCCCCCCAATTTTCAGGCTCTTGTTCCCCTTCCCGATAGTTATTTCTCTGACGACTCCAGTGTACGCCTCGACTGGTGCCCTATAGTCCATTCTTTAACCCTCCTTAACTTTCGAGCCAGGCATCGGAGTATAAGGTCTCTCCCATAAGAACCTTGGCTGTCTTAACATACTCAACCTGCTTCCGTGATATAGTGGAAAAGTCTACGTCCCCTCCATCCATGGTCTTGTGAATAAGCTCAACCTCTTTCGGGGATTCGCCCTTTATCAACCTCATCAGGTCTTTGTCGAGGGGGTCGGCAATCGCCGAATAAAGGCCGTTCTTTGCCAGCATCACCAGATACACGGCATTAAGAAGCGGCCTGAGTTCGCTCGGCACGCCGTTAGACACGTTGGAAAGACCTACGGTTGACTTAACCCCGGGCAGGACGTCTTCGAGTATCTTGATGAACTCCAGATTTGCTACCGTAAACCTCTGCCCCTCCCCCGCAGTGCTCACCGGCAAGATTATGGGGTCAACCCAGATATCTTCGTTGGCAATCCCTAGATCATTGGCGTATGTCACCGTGTCCATGATGCTCTCTATCTTGGAGTCAACATCGGGAGGCATTCCCCTGTCGGTCATCACCGAAATAACCACGTTACAGTTGTATTTCTTGGCCAAAGGGAGCATTTGCGCCTTAGAATCAGTCTTCCCCGACGCGGAGTTAAGCAAAGGTCTCTTCTTGCATGCTTTCAACCCCGCCTCCATAGCCACCGGGTTCATCGTATCTATGGACAGGGGCAAGTCGGTGGCCTCCTGGACCGTATTGACCAGCCACCGCATGTTCTCTTCGGGGTCTTTCTTCATGGGCCCCACGTTCAAATCAACGTAGTTCGCACCAGCTTCGGTTTGGGCTTTGGCTAAATCCCCGATTACACTAGAATCCTTCTCTCTTATGGCTGTGGAGACTGCTTTAGCTATGACGTGGATGTTCTCACCGATTATGATCATGCCGAGTACCTCCGATCAATTGATTCAGGGGCCAAAACAAACCATCGCACTATAGCAAGGAATAGTGTACTTGTCAAACCCCTGTCGGACGTTCATTTTAGCAGTCCGGCAGCTTACATCCATCTTCCCTGTCACTGCAGGGACCGCGGCCCATCTCTCTGCTATCCCTGGGTAATGTCAGCTCCGGTGCTTTGCTATAATTCTTGCCACCGTCAAGCAGCGGGAGCAGACAAAGTTCCCATTGTCTGTAAACGAATGGCCAAAGACTACTACGCGGTTCTAGGCGTACCGAGGGACGCCTCCGACACGGACATCAAGAAGGCCTACCGCAAACTGGCCATGCAATATCACCCCGACCGCAATCCCGGGAAAGAGAAATGGGCCAACGAGAAGTTCAAAGAGATAAACGAGGCCTACGGCGTCCTTGGCGACCCTGAGAAAAGGAAACAGTACGACCAGTTTGGCACCGTCGGCAACCTGGGCGACATCTTCGGCAGCCCTTCCACCCGTACCACCTTCGAGGAGATGATGAAGGACTTCGGGGGAGCGGGGCTCAGGTTCGATTTCCTTGACGCCATATTTGGCGATTTTCTCAAAGGCCGGGGCACATCCTTCTCCTTTAGGGGCTTTGGCGGCAGGCCGGGCAGTGCTAGATTCGAAACCCGCCCAGGGCAACAAGCCAATATGGATGAACTGTTTGGACAGGCCCGCAGGTCCCGCCCAGCGCGTTACGAGCTTACCATCACCCGCCAGGAGGCCTCGCACGGCGTCAAGAAGATACTGACAAGAAAGGGCAAAAGACTGGAGGTGCGGATTCCTGCCGGCGTAAAGACCGGCCAGGTAGTGAGGTTCAAGAATGCGCTTCAGGCGAGCGACGGCCTGCCTGGCGACATCTTGATCAAAGTCATAGTCAAACGAGCCTGATTAGTGCAGAGAGATGAA
>Ga0172362_10003067_pt1 | contig 14456 bp, 14 predicted proteins | sample LakKivs1_kivu2a2_FD_114534 | JGI IMG/M metagenome (GOLD analysis project Ga0172362, IMG submission 114534) | Sediment microbial communities from Lake Kivu, Rwanda - Sediment s1_kivu2a2 | ecosystem: Environmental > Aquatic > Freshwater > Lake > Sediment | place: Rwanda: Western Province, Lake...
AGGTGGAGGAGTTCCGTGACATGGTCACCGGGCTCTCCCGCCGGTTCCGGATCAAGGTGAGCGGGACACCGCTCTGGGATCCAAAGATCGGCTCCCCCTTCGCACTTGCAGCGGAACCGGACCTGCTCGAAAAACTCCCGCGCCTGGAGAAGAGGGCGAGCGTGGTCACCGGGAGGATTGCTGCCCCATTCATCAAAAAGATCCTCTCATCGCGGGGGAAATGGGTAAAAGTGGTGCCTGTGGAGAAAGATATCGCCTGCCTTATCACCATCGATGACCTCCGGGGCCTTGACTTATCCGCACTTGAATCCCTGGTTATCCTCCCGGGGAGGGCATTTGTGTATGACAGGGAGGCAAAAGAGGTGCTCTCCCGTGACGGGATCGAAAGGACGGTCATGCGCGGTCCAGACACCCTCACCGCCGATGCCGAGACGAGCATGGGGATGACAAGGAACGAGGTTCTTGCGATGGAGATGGAGGAGTTCGCGGACCTGATCCGGCGTATCAACCGCTACGGCAGCACCTGAGATTCCCGGCCTTGCACGATAGCCTTAATATTCCTCCCATCAAATGGAATCAGGCACTTTTGAAATAGTGCTGGCAGATGTAAGTCCGACGTGCATCAAATGCACGGGCCTTGGGTTTTTATCCCTGGCCTCTGGGATTACGGAGAGTCAGCGTGACTCTTTTCGGATTTACATTGGCTGTTCGGAGGTGAATACCACAATGGCACGAATGCATGCACGACGCAGGGGGCACTCGGGATCGGTGCGGCCTTACCGCAAGGAGGCCCCGACCTGGGCGAACACCGATGTCGCGGCCATCGAGAAGATCATAGTCGACCTGAAGAAGGAGGGGATCTCCACCAGCAGGATCGGGATGGTGCTCCGCGACCGTCACGGTGTCCCCGATGTAAAACTCGTCACCGGGAAACGTATCGGCCAGATCCTGAAGGAGAAAGGGATGGAGTCCGATATCCCCGAGGACCTGCGAAACCTGATCACAAAAGCGCTCGGGCTTCGCAAGCACCTGGGCGAGCACAAGAGCGATGTCCACAACAAGAGGCAGCTCCAGCTGACCGAGTCAAAAGTCCGCCGCCTGGTGAAGTATTACACCGGGAACGGCAGGCTCCCGAAGGACTGGAGCTACAAGCCCGAGAGCGCGGAGATCCTCCTCTCCCGATAAAGACCATGTCCCTTGACGAGGCCGCGGGCAGGCTGGCCGAGCACCTCGGCCGGCAGGAATTTGTGGAGGTCTACGCCCATCACGATGCGGACGGGATCGCAGCAGGATCCATCCTCTGCATGGCCCTTCTGCGGAGGGACATCCGGTTCAGGCTCCGGGTGCTCTCCCGCGTGAGCCCCGCCGCCATCTCCCCGGATACCCCCACCCTCCTCTGCGACTTCGGGTCAGGGAACGAAGATCTCCCCGGGGAGGTGATGGTGGTCGACCACCATATTCCCCACTTCTCCGGCGAACTGCAGGTCAATCCCCGGCAGCACCATGTGGACGGCGACCATGAGCTCTCCTCGGCCGGGGCCGCCTACCTGGTAGCCCAGGGTCTTGGGAACAACCGGGATCTTTCGGGCCTTGTCATGCTCGGGATCATCGGCGACGGGCAAACCCTCTCGGGACCGAACCTTGCCATCTTCAACGAGGCGGTGGCAGAGGCGATTATTACCCCCGGGCAGGGCTGGCTGCTGCCAGGGAGGGACGAGCACGAGCGGCTGTACGCCGCGCTCAACCCCTACCTGCACCAGGTGAGTGGAGACGAGATGGCAGTGGCAGATCTCCTTGAGAGCGCCTCAACGGGTGAGGATCTATCCCTGGAGAAGCTTCTCTCCCTCCTCGTGCTCAGGGTCAGCCCGTTCGCCCCGGTGGAGACCCTGGAAGGGATATACGGGGCCTGCTACGATCTTGAGAGGGAGGTTATCCCGGATGCCCACGGGCTTACCGCCGTGGTGGACGCGTGCGGAAAGTCCGGGTACGGCGGGCTGGCAGCGTCCCTCTGTCTCAGGGGCACGGATGACCTCACAGAAGCCTGGAATCTCACCTTCCAGCACCGTGGAAGGGTGATCCGGGCACTCCGGACCGCCTGCTCGAAAGGTGACACGTCCGGGTTTTACGAGGTGGACGAGGTGACCGTGGCAAGCGACGTCGCCGATGCACTCTCCCGTGACTGTGTTCAGCATCAGGGCCCACTGGTGGTGTCTGCACACCACGACGAGCTCTGCCACATCTCCGCAAGGTGCCCGAGAGGCATGGAGATGGACCTCGGTGAGGCTGTCCGGGAGGTTGCCCTCCAGTGCGGCGGGTTTGGCGGGGGGCACCGGCTCAGGGCCGGGGCAACGATCCCCTGCACCCGCATGGAGGAGTTCCGGGCCATCCTCGGAAAGACGGTGGCCGCATGATGGAGATCCGGGGTGAGATACGGACCCGGCATACGCACCCGGGGTGCGTGGCTTCGGCCCTTTCTCCCGACAATCTCCAGAGCATGCAGACCAGTGCGGACGGGAACCTCGTGATCACCAGAATCCAGGGGACCTCTCTCCGGTCGGTGATTGCATCGGTGGATGACTATCTCATGAACCTTGCAGTCGCGGAGGACGTGTGCGTCTTTTCAACGGAATGACCCGTGAATCCCGCTCTGGAGCGGATCTCCATGGAGAGGCGATGCAAGCCGGATCCGTCATGAAATCGGAAAATGGACCCAACAAGGGCCAGAGTAGATATTGATTATTCCTTTCACAATGGTGAACCTATGGCAAAAAAGAAACAGGCTGGACGAAGAGTAGAAGGCTGGAAAGCCAAGAGCTGGTACAAGGTGTATACCCCGGAGGTGCTTGGAAAGACCTATATCGGGGACACCATCGCAAATGACGCCGAGAACGTGGTCGGCAGGATCATGCAGACCCCGCTTGGTGAGATTATCAATGACTACGCGAGGCAGAACGTCAAGATGAAGTTCCGGATCGCCAATGTCGCCGGGGATTCGGCCTACACCGAGTTCCTGGGACACGAGCTGACCCGCGATTACATGCGCTCCATGATCAAACGGCGCACGTCCCGTATCGACTGCCACGTCCCGGTAAAGACAAAGGACGGGAAGATTATGGACCTCACGGTGACGTGCTTCACCCTGACCCGGGCAAACCTCTCCCAGATCCACGCTATCCGTAACCTGATCAGCACCATGGTCGCAAAACTGGGTGCGGAGACGGAGATGAACGCGATTATTAGCGGCATCGTGAATGGTGACATCTCCCGGGAGGTTTTCAAGGCAGTCAAGCCCCTCTTCCCAGTACGCAGGGTCGAGGTCATCAAGTCTAAAATCGGCGTGACCAAAACGGTATGAGGGTAACCTCCCTCTTTTAATCCCACGCCACTTCATCTTTTCTCTTCGCATCCCCGGCTGCATTGATGGAACGGTCAAGCATAAGACAGGTCAGGGCCTATCCTATCAGTGATGACGGCGCACAAGATCCTCCTCCTGGTGCTTGACGGCATTTCCGACCGCCCATGCCCGGAACTCGGGAATCGGACCCCCCTGCAGGCGGCACTCACTCCGGTGCTGGACCGAATCGCCAGGGAAGGGATATGCGGGATCATGGACACCATCGGGCCGGGGATCCGGCCCGGTTCGGATACCTCGCATCTGAGCCTGCTCGGCTACAACCCCTATGAATACTACACCGGGCGGGGACCCCTGGAGGCTGAAGGGAGCGGGATACACATGGAGCCGGGGATGATTGGCTTTCGCTGCAACTACGCCACCCTGGATGGTGAGGGGAAGGTCACCGACCGCCGTGCCGGGCGGATCCACGGGGCCGAAGCCCTCTCCGAGGCTATCCAGAAAGGGATTGACCTCTCATCGATGGGGATCGAATTCGTCTTCCGGTCCGGTGCAGGGCACCGCGCTGCCCTGGCATTCAAGGGGAAAGATCTCGGCGTTGCAGTCACTTCGAACGACCCCAAGAAGGAGGGGGTGACGCCACTGCCGTTCTCGGCCCGCGACGGGGATTCGACAGATTCAAGGACTGCTGCTGCCCTTACCGGGTTTGTGCGCCAGGCCGAAGGAATATTGAAGGACCACCCCCTGAACGCATCGAGGGTGTCACAGGGGCTCCCCCCCGCGAGCACCGTGCTGATCAGGGGGGCGGGAAAGATGGGATATTTCGAGCCATTCTCCTCCCGCTACGGGCTGAAAGGGAGCGTCATCTCCGCGGCGGCCCTCATCTCTGGGATCGGTACGGCCGTCGGCCTTTCCCGCGTGGATGTGCCGGAGATCACGGGATCGATAGACACCAACCTGGATGGAAAGGTCCGTGCCGCCCTGGAAGAATTGAAGTCCGGGGATTTTGTCCTGATGAATATCAAGGGTGCCGACGAGGCCGGGCATGACGGAAAGGCACGGGTGAAGATGGAGTTCATAGAGAGGATTGATACCGCCCTCGCGCCTCTCACCTCCCTTGAAGACTGCCTGGTGGTCATCTGTGCCGACCACTCCACCCCTTGCAGCGTAAAAGACCACAGCGCCGACCCGGTACCTCTGGTTATCTGCGGCGAGGGGGTACGCGTGGACAGGGTGAACCAGTATGACGAGATCGCATGTGCCGAGGGGGGGCTCCACCGCATCACCGGCGGAGCGCTTATGCCCATCCTCATGGACCTGCTCAACCGGTCCCCGAAGTACGGAGCCTGATCAGGCATGAGCCCTTCACATCAAACCGAGGAGAGCCGGGTCTCCCGTATCCTGGAACTGCCGGATGTGCGGTGCATCGAGCCTGCGTTTGCCAACCTCCCGGATGACACCTTCACCGCATGTATGGAGGAGATTACCGCAGACCAGGGCCGCCTGCTTGTGGACGAAGATTCGGATCCCCTCGCCATGGCTTTCCACACCGATCAGGGCTGGCTGGCAGGTTCATTTCACCTCCGGGAACCCACGCTCGCGCTTATCGAGCACTTCGAGGAGATGAACGGGGACATCTTCCAGGAGGACCGGAGCGTCTGGGAAGAGGCGGTCCGCGAGTATTACAGCCTTCTGCTGATGGATTCGATCACCCCGGCCCTCGAAGACCTCAACCCGGCAAGGATCGGCCAGGTCCGCGACCTCCTCGCCGAATGCTGGGGGGACCGGAACGGCTTCTCCTGCCTTGACTGCGGCTGCGGGTCCGGCCTCGGCTCTCTCGTGCTCCGGGAGAGGGGGGTGCAGCCCCTTTCCTATGATAACGATGCATGCCTCCTCTCCCTCGGCCTCTCCCGGGGCCGGCTCCTACCCTGTGAGACCATGTATATCGACGCGACCCTGGCCAGCCGCTACTGTAAGGGGGCCGAGGCGGGACTTGGCCTGATGTTTGGTGAGATCAATGCTTTCAACGAGCAGGATTGGGAGATGATCACCGCAGAACTCCTGGCGCTCACGCAACACAGCCTGATCTCGGTGGGGACCGAGCGGGAAGCCCGGTTGATCCAGTCCTGGGCGGAAGCCCGGAGATGGCGGGTGGAGATCCGCGAGAATACCCGCGACCCCATCTATGACCGCTGGGTCTGCACGATCGAGCGGGCCTGACATGGCCGGCTCAACCGGAACGCTCCCCAGGAACATGAGCCGGGGACCGGATGGGGAACTGGCCTTTTCCCCCTCGCCCCGCCTGAGGGCTTTTCACCTTTTTCTCCTTGTCATCATCACCTGGCTGATACTGTTTCCCCTCCTGATCCTATTCGTCCTCGTCTCCCCTGTTCACGTCACGCTCTGCGTGGTCCTATCCCTCCTCGTCATCCTCCTTGCCATACGGTGGTGGATCCCAAAGTACTGGGCATCGTTCAGGGTCCGTTTCACCGGGAACGAGATGATATGCGAGAGAGGAGTGTGGAGAAGAAAACGACTTTCCGTGCCATACAGCCGAATCAGGGACATCGAGATTGAATGCGGGGTTGTATGCCATTATCTCGGGATAGCCGGGCTTAAAGTGATTGTCGAGGATGGGAGCGTAATCCGCCTGCCGGGTGTGGAGGAGCCGACCGAGGTACAGGATGTCCTTCGAGGTACATTGGTAAAAAAATAACATTTCCCTGCATCCCTTGCCCGTCCCAGGCAAGGTCGCTCACTGTTCAGGCACGAGTGAAAGATCGGACAAGAAGGTGACCTTTCCCACGGTTGGCCACATCTCCGGTGAATTCGGTGAGCGTGATTCCATTGTCGCTCCCCTCCCGCGTGCCCACAAACCGAAAAGTCGGCATCATATCGGTGACCGTGCCGAACACCGTGCAGGTGCCCCCGGTCATGTTTCCGCATACCCTGGAGGCATTGCCGTGGATGGTGAGGGTACCGTCTTTCATTTCGGCTCCGCACAGATCACCGGCATTCCCATGGACAGTGACTGTTCCACCGGAGAGAGTTTCTGCAGTAAAATCACCCGCATTGCCATAGACAACGATTGTCCCTCCCCTCATACCTCTCTTCTCACCACGATAGCCGGAGCCGCAGTAGTCCCCGGCATTTCCGCGGCAGGTTATTGTTCCACCGGTCATCTCGCGGCCGAGCCAGGCACCGGCATTTCCTTTGACTTCGATGGATCCCCCGCTCATGAAGTTCCCGCAGTGCATCCCGATATCCCCCTCGATTCTGATCGTGCCCGCGTCCATATACTCGCCAACCCGCTTGATCCGCCCTGACTCCCCGGTGATGACCACTTCGATCTCATTTGCAGACGAGGCAGTACCCTCTTTCCGTATATGAAAGACCTCTTCGAGCAGAACTTTCCTGTTCCCTCGCCACACATGGAGTGCCATTTCAGCGCCAAGAAAGTTCTTTGGAACGATCTCCTCTGCTTCGATAGGAATATATGGGTTTTTCGAGTCTTTTACTTCAAGAGATACCCGCATCATAAAAAAGCCCCGGTTTCATTGCGATGAGTGTGGTGGAGTGTCCGCCCTGGAACAACGGTATTATACCTGCTCTCGCCGGTGCCCGGTGCAGCATGCATCATCTCACGGGTGATAAAACTGGTAGAATCGATGGTACATGCATTTTTCCCAATCGTTTCTGTAACACTCTTTTTCTCCTTGATTGCATCGTATATCCGCCTGAGTAACTCGGCATCGTTTGGTTGTGTCGGTTCCATCACCTTCTTCATCCAGAGAGGTATAGCATCCATCCGGTACGCAGCCCCTTCGGCGTCGACACCTGTCATGGCAACAGGTATATGCACCGTCGCAACGGCTGTGCTCATGATAGGGAAGGGATCGATAACAATAGTCGGGATAGTCGCAAGGTGCTCGTTGCAGGCCCTGGGGAAGTGAGCCCCGGGATCACTCCCGATGATCACGCAGGCATCAACCTCCTTCCTTGAGAGCATGTCGATTGCCGAAGTCTCGCCGGGGTTGTAGTAGGCGACACCATGAGCGAAGTCGACTGCATACGGGTAACCGGTCATGTAGGTGAAAGTCTGGTTTGTACCGTACACGTTCCAGTGTCCCCGCATCGGTGTAAGGGTGTACTTCGTATGGCGGTTCAGTTCGTCCACCAGTTCGATTGCATTCCTCACATTCTTGTACTTCCCTCTGGACTGGGTCAGCCCGATACCGGTGAAGAAGGTGCCGAATTTTGCGCAAAGCATGATCTTGGAGATCCTGATCAGGTCCTCTTTTTTCACACCCGCAACGATTTTTGGAATTACATCTTCTTTTCCACGGATGATCGCACGCAGTGCCGAAAAGACTGCATAATCTCCGCCAGATTTGATCTGGATAAATTCATCGGCGATCTTCGCAGTATCCGATTTCCTCACATCGAAGACGATTACGGTCCTGTTCCTGAAAGAGTTGTCAAGGAAGAAACCATCCGTATAGGTCGAATACCGGCTCATATGCCTGGGATGCGATGCGATCGGATTGGACCCCCAGTAAATGATGACGTCCGCCCGGTTCTTCACCTGCCCGAGGGTGCATCCCGGATGCCCGACCTCCTGGATTGCCATGATCGAAGGACCATGGCACTCCGACGAGCAGTTGTCGATGACCCCGCCGATCAGTTCAGCGATCGAGACGCCGATACATTGCGCCTCACCATACGTTCCACTCCAGCCAAAGAGAAGCGGACGCTCCGCTTCGACGAGGGCGTCAGCCGTGTAGTTGACCGCTTCCTCGTAGCTGATCTTCTCCCACCTGCCTCCTGTTTTCTTGATCGGTGAGATGAGCCGGTTTTTTGCGAGGAACTTGGCACTGCAGAGCAAACACCCGTTTTCACAAGCCACGATGCGATTGTCATGGATCTTCAGCTCGATATCATCACAGACGCAGCCGCAGAGAGGGCAGAGCACGTCTGCGACTGTCTTATCCCCCTCCGGCGAACGGGTAGGGCATCCCTCGGGAGGGCTGTCATACCTGAGCCCCCCTTCTGCCTCCAGGAGGTCCCACGCCGATACCGGTTCCCGTTCGGTCGGCCGGACCTCTACTTCCAGGGTCTTGAAATCAGGAGCCCCCGTAGAATGGGTACATGGCGGGAGGATGAAGTTCGCATACGGACCGCAGGGAAGAAATATCTCGCCAGTGACGACGTCTTGAGAGGCAACCGTCCTGAACACCGTTTTACCGGTAGCCGTTTCAATCTCGACATTCTCTCCCTCCTCAATATCGAGCCTGAAGAGGTCTATCGGGCTGATGAAACAAAGCGAGGTCTGCTCCGAATATTCCTGGCTTTCTTTATGATACAGCTGTTCGCCCTGTTTGTAGGTCCGCCCGCTGTTCATCAGCATTCTCATGCCTGTACCACGCCCCATGCACGGGGATGTCCGTCTCCTGTGTGATGGGGTGGCATGTGCACCACACAGGAATGCTCTTCAATCCGGTACCTGGATATAATACGGAGAATTGATTCCAAACCCGGATCGAATCGATCACGGCCACAGGATGCCTCTCCCTGGATTGAATAAGAAGGGTTCATTCCATTTTTCCCGGTATTTTTTCCCTTTCCTTTCGAGGAAGATGTGTTGCATGTTAACTATATTAGCATTTATGGTATTGATATGACCATGAGAATTTAGGCAGAGATTATGGAATTATAATAATTATTATGAGATTTAAAATAATATTCTAATCCGATTATGCCAAAACTATGGTAATTAATTACAATTAACATATTCCGCCAGCCTCATCCAAGGTAGATAAAATCTCACTTCAGTGGTTCCACTTACCTTTAACGCTTCCAATTGTCCCGAAGAACCAGTCTTCCCAGTTGATGATAAACACGAATAAAAACATCAGTGTCGAAAGAGAGAGGACGCCAACGAGGCAGTATTTCAGGAGAGTATCGAGAATTCCTGGAATCTGATTTCGATTCATGATTCGCACCGCATTTTTTCTGTTCGGGAAAAGGATCTCACGATCCCCCTGTCCGTGCCCTGTCCTCCAAGGCCAGTTTTATGAGCGACTCTATTCCCTCGTTCGCAGGGTCGAGCGATAAGGCCTCCTTGTAACACGCTATCGCCCCGTCATACCGCCCGAGGTTGTGGAGCGAAACGCCCTTTGCCTCCCAGGCAATCATGAAATCAGGGTCGATGGCGAGCGCACGGTCATAGCACTCAATTGCCTCCAGGTACCGGCCTCCATTGGCATTATAGGTCAGGCCTTCGATCAGGAGATCTCTGGCTTCCGGATAGGACGTCTCGATCTCGTCGGCCTGCACGGCCATCGCGATGACCCTTGCCCCGGCCGTCAAGTTCGGGGAATCCGGAGGCGGAGGGCTCTCGTTCATGAAAGGCTGTGTCGTGGGGACAAGGCAACCGCATGCCAACACCAGGAACAGTATAACGAGAGAGGGAAGTGTGTATGGTTCCATGCCCTTAACGCTTCCTCCTCAACTTCTCCTTCTCTTTCTTCTGCTCCATGTCCGCACACTCGAGCTCTGCCACGATCTCCACCGGGTCGTCGATCTTCTTCATCAGCTCCTGGATCTCCGCAAGACGCTCCACCCCGATAAAGTGCTCTGCCATAACCTTTGCGAGGGGAGACAGGACGATCTTTCCCTCCTGCCGGGTCACCAGGTCCCTCTCGAGCAGGATATCAAGGGCCGGCTCCATGGTCCCCACCATGGTCTCGTTGATCCGGTCCAGGTCAGCGATCTTTCCGTTGCAGACCACGGCGTTTGCCACGTACTCTTCGGAGCTCTGCTCGATATCGTGTTCGGGGGCGACCTCCTCCATCTCCCCCTTGAGGAGTTTCATGGCGACCTCTTCCTCGGTGACTCCCGAGGACCGCGAATAGGAGGCACCCGGCTCGGCCAGCACCACAACCTTCCCGAGGTCGTGGAAATCGGGGCGGCCTGCACGGCCGGCCATCTGGTTGAACTCCTGGACCGAAAGCCACGAGATGCCCATCGCGAGAGAATCGAATATCACCTGCGAGGCGGGGAAGTCAACCCCGGCCCCGAGCGCCGCCGTCGTAACCACGGCCTTGATCTTACCGGAGAGGAACTTGGCCTCGATCTCCCGCCGCTCCTGCGAGGTGAGACCGGCATGGTAGGCGGCATATCCAGGCCCAAGGGCGTCGGCGATGACATGGGTCCTGGCCCTGGCGTGGGTGAAGACGATTGTCTGGCCATGGAAGCCTTTTGAAGAGACCCGGGAGTACTCCTGGGTGCAGAGGCGCTTGATGTTCGGGATCTTCTGCTTGTGCTCAACGAAGATGAGGTAGCGCTCGAGGGCGACCGGCCGGTCAGCGTACCGGACAAGCGTGGCACCCAGTTTTTTTGCCAGCACTTTCGGCATGCCGATGGTTGCCGATAGGTAGAGGAACTGGGCCTTCGGGGCCAGGTACTTCAGCCTTGCAATAAGGCCATCCAGGCGGTGGCCCCTGTCCGGGTCCTCGAGCATCTGCACCTCGTCGATTACGACCGTGCCGATGGGAGGGAGCCGCTTCCCCGACCGGATGAAGTGGTCCACGCCCTCGTAGGTCCCGACCACGATGGGAGCCCGGATGTTCCGGTCGCCCAGGGGAGCGTTCTCCGGCAATTTAATGCGGGCCTGCCCGATCAGGACCCCGACACTTGCGATCTTTCCGTACCGCTCCTCGAAACGCTGGTACTTCTGGACCGCGAGTGCTACTAGAGGTACGAGAAACAGGGTGTGGCCCCTTCCTTCCAGGTGGTTCTTAAGCCCGGCCATCTCACCGATGAAGGTCTTTCCGCTTGCGGTGGCCGAGACGATCAGGAGATGCTTTCCATACAGGAGCCCGGCATCGACCGCCATCTGCTGTGCAGGCATCAGGTTCTCCACTCCCGCAGTGTCGATGAATGCCCTGGGAAGGGGAAGCTCCTCTATCCCTTGCGTCTTCTGCACGGGGTGAGCTTCCAGCCGATCGAAGAGGGCCTGGGAGATCCTGACCTTGTCGGGCTGCACGCTCGCAAGAACCTTATCCATGTCGCGGTAATTCCGCAGCAGCTCCTCAAGGTGCCCGAGCGCGTGCGTTCCCACTCTTCCCATAGTTGCGAGTTCCCGGCGCAGTTCCCGGCGTGCGCAGTCGAAACATACCTGCTCCCCTGTGGTGTAGCGGACGCTGTTCTTCTTGTTCAGGGGGGTGACCATGTCTTCCATGAGGCAGATGCGGCAGACCCTTGCATGAGAAAAGGGAATCTGGAAGTCATGCAGGAATGCCTCGAATGATTCGTCCTTCTGGGTCAGGTACACGGTCGCCTTCCGGAGCGAGACCACCAGTTCTTTCGATGGGGTGGTGCGGAACTGGTGTTTCTTCCCCCACCTGACCCGGTAATGGCCTGGCCGGTGTCCCTTTGCAGTGGCGTCTATCTCTGCAATTCCCACCGCCCGCACCTGAAGGTTGTCCAGAAACAGGATCTTGTAATTGCCTTTCTGCGGCTGGACAATCACATTCATGAGGCGATCAGGTCATGGAGGACATAGGTGAGCCCCACCCCTTCCAGCCGCTTCAGGAAGTCGGTGAACTCCTCGTCCACGATGAGGATGGCGCAGTCTATCCCGTGGAAAGCCGCCTCGATCACTCCTTCCCGGGATCCGAAGAACATGTCCGGGGTCTTACCGGCCTGCTGCAGGGCTACGCACCCTTCGAGGCCGACAGCCGCCACCACGCCCACACCCTCGATAACTTCGAGCAGCCTGTCCCTTCGCACCTTACGCGACCCCCCCCTCTGGACACGGGGAACCTTGCAGACGTGGATGACCCCCTCGGTGTGGTCAATCAGCCCGGTGAGCCGGGCTACTCCCACATCCTGCCCGGCCCTGGCATCCATGACCACCGTTCCCATGGCACTCCTCGGTTCCCGCGAGGCATACAGCCACCCATGCTCCATGTAGACCCCGACCTGCTCGCCTTCGGAGAGGTCAACTGCTGCAATTGCCGTCCATGTGGAGACGTGCTGGATGATGTCACGGCGAATGTGACGGGCATACGTCTCCAGGGCTTCGGCATGGCTCAATATCCACTCTATACCACTCCTGGTAACACTGTACCGCCCGCGGCCATGGGAAGTCACCATATCCTCGTCCACCAGTTCACGGATGTATTCCGAGACTGCCTGCGGAGTTACGCCGAGTTTTTCTGCTATCTCCTGCTGCCTGACCGCCGGCTGATGCTCGGCGACCTCCACCAGGATTTGCAGACGAGTGACTTCGCGTTTGCTCCGGAGAAGCGATGACAGGGGATCTTTACTGGCTTCTGTCAAGGAGAACCAGCCCCTGTCCCTTCACATCGAGATGGGGAATCCGCTTTGCCAGCCCCTTGATGAAGACGGGATTGACGCCGAACTTCCGGGCTATATCGTTGATGGAGGTGTTCCCGGAACGCAGCTCCTCCTCAACCTTCTCGACCATGCAGCGGAGCTGTTCATCGTTGGAGATGGCAATGAATAGCAGATCAGAGAGATCTCCGAAGTTGCACTGGAAATTCGCTCTGAACTTGTTATAAGTTGCACGATACTCCTTCACCGGCTTCTGGCCGGGATCCGGCATCCTCCATTTCTCCTCCACGAGACTCCCCTTTTTGAGCACCAGCAGGCACTGCCCCACATCCCCCTCTTCCATATGGTCGCAGAGCTCCTCCTCGGTCATCCAGGACTTGTTTAACAGATCGTAGACCTGTTTGAAGGTCGAATTATGAAAAGTCATTAGCAGAGGAACGAGATCTACTGGATCGTTGACTATCCGGATATGGCCGCTCACTGGTAAAACCCTAGTATTATATGGCGTGATAAATCAATAAATCTTTGTTTGAACGGCATGCGCAGGAGCGGGAGGATACAAATCCGGGGAATTGTGCAGGGAGTCGGCTTCCGGCCCTTCGTGTATGCCACCGCGAGGAGCCTCGGGATAAAAGGTTTTGTCAAGAACCTCGGGAGCGAAGTGGAGATCCTGGCTGCGGGAGACCGGTTCGAGGCTTTCCTGGATGCGGTCTCACGCGGACCGCCACTCTCCCGGATCGACCGGGTCGAGGTCTTTCCTGACCCGGGTCCTTTTCCGGATGATTTTTCCATTCAGGCCAGCATGAGCGGTTCACTTTCAGGGATGATACCCCCCGATATCGCTACCTGCGACCAGTGCATATCTGACATCACCACCCCCGGCGGACGGTACTATAATTACTGGTGCACCTCGTGCGTGAACTGCGGGCCACGGTACAGCATCATCGAGAATCTCCCTTACGACAGGGAAAGGACCTCGATGGATGCTTTTCCCATGTGCCCTGAATGCGAACGCGAATACAAAGATCCAGGATGCCGCCGGCACCATGCCCAGACGATTGCCTGTCCTTCATGCGGCCCCCGGTTGCGGCTCCTCGACGCAGAGGGAAACCTTGTCCCATCCGGTGACATAATTGCAGAGACCGCCAGCATCCTTGACACGGGCTCTATCGTTGCCATCCGCGGGATAGGTGGCTTTCACCTGGCCTGCATCGAGGATTCGGCCGGGGAGCTCAAGCGACGCCTGGGGAGATCAGAGCAGCCGTTTGCCGTCATGGTCAGGCCGGATTGTATCGACCGTATCGCTATCCTGAACCCAGAAGACCGCATGATCCTGGAGAGCTGCCAGCGGCCCATCGCGGTGCTTGAGAAACGTGACCCTGACGCTCACCCGGATATCAGCAACCTCCACACCATTGGCTGTATGCTTCCGTATACCGGGCTGCACCACCTCCTCTTCTCCCACCTCGCCCACCCCCTGCTCATCATGACCAGCGCAAACATGCCTGGCTACCCCATGATTACCGAGATCGACGTGGCCATGGCCCGGATGCATGGACACGTGGATTTCTTCCTCACCCATGACCGCAGGATTGTGAACCGGTGCGACGATTCGGTGGTCCGGGACGGTTTTATCATCCGCCTTTCCCGTGGTATGGCCCCGCGGAGGACTGCGGTCGACCTGGGCAGGCATTCCATCCTCGCCGTAGGGCCGGAACTGAATGCCAATATAACGATATACAGA
>Ga0172362_10003074_pt1 | contig 14446 bp, 17 predicted proteins | sample LakKivs1_kivu2a2_FD_114534 | JGI IMG/M metagenome (GOLD analysis project Ga0172362, IMG submission 114534) | Sediment microbial communities from Lake Kivu, Rwanda - Sediment s1_kivu2a2 | ecosystem: Environmental > Aquatic > Freshwater > Lake > Sediment | place: Rwanda: Western Province, Lake...
AAACCCTGGCAAAGGGACTAGCCCCTTTGCAAACCCTTTTATGATGCCAGAGGGTAGATAATATGGCATCTAGGCATTCGATTTAGAAGGCAATTTTTGGTCTTGATTTTGGGGTCCACTTTAGACAGCTGCATTTTGCAAAAAATAATTTTTACTATTCTTAGAAAAAATTTTATTCAAAAATAATCTTGCAGTCGTTAAGGTGGGCTCGTCGCATTTTTTTTAACCTTTACCCATAGGAGAATATATGCGAAAAGCACATCAAATTTTCATAGCATCGCTTGCTATGCTGTATTGTGGAGGAGCTGTAGGAGAGGAATGTTGCTCTAGTAGAGAGACAAAATCTCTATTCCTTAAGCCAGCTTTTGAGCTTTCTATGAAAGATCATGTTCTGTTAGACATTCTCCAAGAAAAAATCATTGGTGATACTTCAGCATTGAAAGATTTAAAAGAAGAAGGGGGTGTTTATCCAGAACCATTTGAGCAGGCGTTTTCTTATTATCTCTCACAAATGGGTCAAGATAGGTATTCGCGCTCTAGACACTTTTCTTCGATTTATGCAGCAGCTCAATATCTCTATCACTTGCTCTTTCCTAATGCTTCTCCAACAGATGAAGATAGTTCTCCTGTAGTACCTCCTTCTTCCACACCACAAGGTAAGATGGGAGATTGCATTTCCCTGCTTATAGGTATTAATTATGAAAACACAAGTTCAGAGCTTTCGAACTGTATAAGAGATATTGATCACGTTCTCAGCGTTCTTTTGATGCCTTATCTGGGAGTAAAACATGACAATGTTATCTATATGTCTGATCATCGCTTTGGTAGTAATTACTATCCAACCAGAGCCAATATTTTACGGCAATTCACAAATTTTGCCTCTCTTGTGAATCAAACAAAAGTGGGTTATTTCCACTATTCAGGCCATGGGTCTTATGTGAGAGATCAAAGTGGGGATGAAGCAGATCGTCGCGATGAAGCTATGGTACCTGTAGACTATGATGATAGTGGCATGCTGATAGATGATGAGATATTTACAGCTCTTATTAAAAAACTCTCACCAGATGTGCAGCTGATTGTTACCAGCGACTGTTGTCATAGTGGAACTATCCTAGATCTTCCCTACAAGTGGCAACCCGATGGTTCCTATACAGTAGAAAATAGACTAAACACTAGTGAGTTCAACACTCTTCCTAAAGTTGTTATGCTCAGCGGATGCAGAGATACGCAAACTTCTGCTGATGGTGGCCCTATCACTGTTCAAGGGGAAGGTTCTGGAGCGTTTACAGGAGCGTTTTTATATATCCTTCGTAAACATAACTACCAAATCACCTATAGACAACTCTTGGTTGAGGTCAACCGCTATCTTGCAGATAATGGGTTCGATCAAAGACCAGAGCTCACATCAACTTATCTTTTGAACCTCGATGACTATTATATGGATTGTCAGCGAGCAGTAGCCACTCATTAACACTGGCTTTGCAAAAAAAAAGCCCGCAGCAACCTGCGGGTTTTTTTTTGCCTTATGGTTAGGAGCATTATAAAAGCGCAGCAGAGCTTTTCTGACGCGCATTGATCTCGACGTAAAACGGGCTGTGCACTACATCAATATCATCATCAACAAGACTTACGTTGGCAAATAAAGTGTTACCTAGTTGATAGGTACCATATCCTGTATGAATATGTCCGAATACAACGAGCATAGGCTCTACTTCCATAACTCTATTACGTAGTGCAAGAGAGCCTGTATGAAAGGGTAAATCCTCTCGAGTCGTAATCTGATCGCAGATACCAAAAGGGGCGCCATGGCTTATCAAAATATCTGTAGAAGCTGGAATAGAGGTATAATGTTGTATAAGCGCTTTATCAGACATAGTAAAAACCCCCCACCAAGGAAGCTGCCAAGGAGTTCCATGAATATGTAATCCTAAGAGCTCTATGGAAGAATCTTCAAGATAGTGCCATGGGAGATCTTTGGGTAGTAAGGTAGATTGAGATGCAAAGACCTTATCATGATTCCCAGCAACGCCCACAATATGTTGTGCCGGAACTTTTTCTAGCCATCTTCTGAATGTAGAGCTGAGCCACTGCGCTTGCGTCAAAGGAGCAGCATCAGGACAAATATCTCCAGCAATCAGCAAAATGTCACAAGGAGCAATCTCTACTAAATTGCCGTGCAGATCAGAAATAGCTGCTATAGACACCATGAGAGCACCCCCAAAAGATAGTTAGTGAAGAAAGAGGGGAGTGTAGAAAAAGACCTTAAAGGCGTCAACATGCAATTGACGCCTTTAAGAAGAAAGAATTAGTAGTCAGCGCCGGCTGGCATTGCTGGCTGTTTCTCTGCTTTAGGTTCTTCTGTGATTGTAGCCTCCGTTGTAAGAAGAAGACTTGCAATAGAAGCTGCAAGCTCAACGGTAAGTCGTACGACTTTTTTAGGATCAATCACACCCATATCGAGCATGTTTCCAAACTCGTTTGTGAGAGCATTCCATCCTTCGTTACTACCAAGAGTCATCACCTTTTGCAAGATGATAGATCCTTCTTCACCAGCATTTTGCGCGATCTGACGCAGAGGAGCTGTCAAAGCTTTTATAAGGATCGAAACTCCAAGTTTTTCATCTTCAGCAAGAGTAGATTGCAACTTTTCTAGAAGGGGGATAGAGCGCAGTAGCGCAACACCACCACCAGGAAGAATCCCTTCTTCTACAGCGGCCTTTGTTGCATGCACAGCATCATCGATACGATCTTTTTTCTCTTTCATAGCTACTTCTGTAGCAGCTCCAGGACGAATGACTCCAACACCGCCAGAGAGTTTTGCAAGACGCTCTTGGAGTTTTTCTTTATCGTAATCAGAGGTGCTATCAGCAATTTGCTTTTTGATAAGAGCTACACGTTTTTTGATAGTCTCTTTATTCCCAGCCCCTTCAACAAGAGTGGTATCTTCTTTTTTGATGACAGCCTTCTTCACGCGACCAAGCATAGGAAGCGTTGCATTTTCTAGCTTCAGGCCAAGCTCTTCACTGATAAACTCTCCTCCTACAAGGATAGCTATATCTTCAAGAATTGCTTTTCTACGGTCTCCAAAGCCAGGAGCTTTGACAGCACATACTTTTAAACCTGCTCTGATCTTGTTGACAACAAGCGTTGCTAGAGCTTCACCTTCTACATCTTCTGCAATGATAAGAAGAGGTTTGCCGGTCTCTGCAACTGCTTGCAAAATAGGAAGAAACTCTTTCATTGCTGCAATTTTTTTGTCATAAATCAACACAAAAGCATCTTCTAAAATAGCTTCTTGTGTTTCTGGATTTGTAATGAAATAGGCTGATAGATACCCTCTGTCAAAATTCATCCCTTCTACAACATCAGATGTTGTTTCAAATCCTTTCCCTTCTTCTACGGTGATCGTTCCATCCTTACCCACTTTTTCCATAGTCTTGGCAATGATTTCACCGATTTCTTTATCGTTATTGGCAGAGATGGTAGCCACCTGAATCAGCTGCTTTTGGTCTTTGATCGGCTTAGCAAGCGTGGTAAGATGGTTACAAACCTCTTTGACCGCTTTGTCAATGCCTTTCTTGAGACCCATAGGATTCGCTCCAGCAGTGACAAGACGTAGTCCCTCTGAATAAATCGCTTCAGCTAAGATCGTTGCAGTTGTTGTTCCGTCACCGGCCGTGTCAGCTGTCTTGCTTGCCACTTCTTTTACCATCTGTACGCCCATATTTTCATGGCGATCTTCTAGTTCAATTTCTTTAGCAACGGTGACACCATCTTTAGTGATTTGTGGGCTACCATAAGATTTGTCAATAATGACATTGCGTCCTTTAGGACCTAAAGTGACTTTGACAGCAGACGCTAAGGCTTTTACCCCTTTTAAAATCTTCTGTCTTGCCTCTTCGTTAAATTTAATATCTTTTGCAGACATGGTTGATACTCCTTACTTTTATGGTTACTCTTCAATGATTGCGATAATGTCATCAGCTTGTAAAATCAGATACTCCTCGTCATCGAGAGTCACTTCTTGCCCTGCATATTTGTCCATCAAGACAACATCTCCTACTTTGACAGGGCATGGGATCAGTTTCCCATCTTTGCCAGCTTTACCAGGGCCAACAGCTAGCACTTTGACAGTTTCTTGCTTTTTCTTAGCCGTATCAGGAAGGATAATACCCCCTTTAAGAGTCTCTTCTTTCTCAAGGCGCTGAGCAATGACACGCTGACCGAGAGGTCGCAGAGTCATTTTCTTTGTAGTTTCTTGTGCCATAAAAAATCTCCTTGTATAAGATGTCAACTGAAATACACATTCAACATAGTTTCTAGAAGGCTAGAGCTTAGAAAAAATGGTCTTTTTTTTCAAGGTAAGATTTAGCAGATTAATGGCTGTAGTGCTAATTTTTTTTGGTTAAAATTTTTATATAAGGTTACAGGATGAAAGAAAGATGTGAGATAGCAGAGAAAGATTGTTGGAATTTAAGCCCTTTGTACCCTTCCTCTGCGGAGTGGGAAAAAGAGTATACGCTTTTTGTGCAAGATAGTAACCCTTTAAAAAAACTACTCTCTTACAAACATCGGCTGCAAGAAGGGGAGGAAGTCTGTCTTGCGTGCATCAAGCTTTTTCTTGAGATTGATAGAACGCTTTCTAAGCTTTATACCTATGCTCATCTCAAACATCATGAGGATATGGCTAATCCTTTGCATAAAAAGCAAGAAGGGCTGGCTAAACTGCTCTATTTTGAGTTGCAAAAAGCAAGCGCGTGGATTGAGCCGGAGCTTTTACAGCTTTCTGAAGAGGCTAGTAAAAAACTTTTAAGCTATCCACCTGCTGCTCCCTATAAAATTTATTTAGAAAAAATGCTCCGTCTTAAACCCCATACACTCCCTGCTGAGCAAGAGGAGTTGATTGCTCTTGCTGCAAAAGCTCTTCAATCTCCAAGAGAGGTGTTTTCCGCTTACAATAACACAGATATTAGTTTTGACCCCATTGTAGACTCTCAAGGTACTGAGCACCCTCTATCTCAAGGGCTTTATCTTCTGTATATGCAGTCTACCGACCGCACGTTACGAAAAAATGCTTTTGAAGGGATTCATAGCAGATATCAAGCTATGGAAAACACCTTAGCAGAAGCTCTCCAAGGACAAGTGCAGTCGCAGCTTTTTCTTGCTAAGTCGCACCTTTATCCAAGCTGTGTAGAGGCAGCTTTATTTCCTCACCATATTGCTACAAAGGTGTACCACTCTCTTATCGACACAGTCAAAGAAAACATTTCTGTGATGCATAGGTATATAGGGTTTCGTAAGGCACATTTTGCGCTAGACAAAGTACATGGGTATGATATGCATGTCTCTTGCGCTCCTGAGGTGCAACTCACTTTTGATTTTGATACAGCTGTAGAGCTTGTGATTGATGCCGTAGCTATGCTTGGCAAAGACTATCAGCAAACCCTTGCTAAAGGACTCAAAGAGCAAAGATGGGTAGATCGTTATGAAAATGCCAAAAAACGTACCGGAGCCTACTCTTCCTGTTGCTATGATAGTTATCCTTATATTTTGATGAACTATCAAGGGACTCTATCTGATGTCCTTACTCTAGCACATGAAGCAGGACATAGCATGCACTCTTTTCTCAGCAACAAAAATCAGCCTTACCATTATTCCCATTATACAATTTTTGTTGCAGAAGTAGCTTCTACATTTAATGAGGAGCTTGTTTTCAAGGCTCTTATGGATAGAGTGCGCAAGCCAGAAGAAAAATTGTATTTAATCAACAAGAAGATGGATGCTATTCGTTCTACACTATTTAGACAGACATTGTTTGCAGAATTTGAGCTTAAAATACATACCCTTGCTGAGCAAGGTCATCCGCTGACTCCTTCTTTATTCAAAGAAATATATAAAGAATTAAACGCTACCTACTATGGACCCGATTTTTGCCATGATGATCTTATCCAATGGGAATGTTTTAGAATCCCCCATTTTTATACAAATTTCTATGTATATCAGTATGCTACAGGTATCAGCGCAGCAAGAGCGCTAGTTGAGCAGGTGGAGCGTCTTCAAGATCCGAGTGCTTATTTACGCTTTTTATCCTCGGGATCTAGCAAGTATTCTTTAGATCTTTTGAAAGAAGCTGGCGTAGACATGATGACTAAAGGTCCAGTGACTCGTCTCATCGAAGAGTTTTCTAGGCTTTTTGAGGAGCTAAAAAGTTGTGTAGCTACGGTGAAAAACCCCTTGCTCAAAAAATAGAGCATAGGGTATTCACTTACTCTCAAGGGTTAAGGGGAATCATGGCAAAAAAGAAGAAGCTTCGCGATATGTTTGTTATTCTTAATGATAAGGGCTTGCATACGCGTCCTGCTACAGAGCTTGTCAGGTGCGCTTCTTCTTTCAAGTCGACAATTACCTTAAACTATCAAGACCTTGTTGTGAACGCCAAGTCCTTGCTAGGCATTCTGATGCTAGCAGCCTCTCGTGGTGCAAAAATTCACATTGAAGCGGAAGGAGACGATGCCGAAGAGGCTGTGCTAGCTATCTTGAGCCTTGCTAAAGGTCGTTTTAATATCAGCTACTAGATTTGTATCACTTACAGAAGACCTTCTTCCTGCATGCGCTGTTCGAGTAGAGCTTGCACGTCAGGTGGAAGATTGTCGAAATAATGTGTCTCTTCAGGAAGAGGAAAAGGATCTGGGTTACGGTGAGTAAGGGGGGGGGTGTCAGAGTTTAATAAAGAGACAAACAATTGCAGAAAGCTAGCCGGATCTTGCGGCTTCGGTTGGATGTGAGAAAAAAGAGGAAGAGTTGGGTTTTCTGGTATAGTTTGTAGCTTAGTTTTAATGAGGTCACAAAAAGTTGGAAGGTATTCTTCACTATTGCCGAAGAATAGATTAAAGACAGTTAGTCGTTTCAATATAACTTTCGCTAATTCCATATGGCGAGAGTGCCTTGTTGGTTGGTTATCGTTGATAACTCTATGGGCAATACAGGTCGCACAGGTGGCGGCAAAACCTATTCCAAGTTCACGCATAGCTGCTGCACGTTCTTCTTCTGTTTCAGATAAGTAATAACGAATGAGGCAGGTAACAGGTAGCATAGCGGCAATGACGCCAAAAGTTAAGAGTCTACCAAGAGAAGGTCTTGAAGGGTCTTCCTGAAGAGTAACTCTAGCTAGTTGAGTAATCATGTGTAGACGATCTGTTGGTGGAAGCTCTGCACTAACAGCGTATTTCACACATTGTAGAAAAGGAAGAGGGTAAGCGATGAGTTGCTGAGCTGCCATAGGTGATCTTCAAGCGATGTGGTGTGTCATTGTGGGTTTCTACACGACTATGAGGTCTTCGAAAAGACCTCACAGAATTAAGTTGGTTTTTTCGTTGGTAACAAGGCCAAGGCAGCTAAACCGATAGCGTATGGCAGCATTGTTGCAGCAATCAGATTTTGTTCTTCGCCAGTATTTGCCACGACACAATAATAATACGTGCCCATACCTAAGATTGTAGAACAATAAACCATGCCTGTGTCCTTAAAGAACTGGAGTGCTATGTGCGCAGTAGAAGCTTGTGCCTCTTGAGCCGGTTTTTTTGTAGTATTACCCTTTCCGGTTTCGGTGAAAAAAGGTAGATAGTTTTTGGCAGCATTTGCTGCATTATGTAGGTAATTAAGCATAAGGTCTCCTTTTGGGTGAAAAAATAGCAAGGGCATATTGTAGAATTTTTTTTCTTTTGTTTCAATTAAGATTTTATTAAGAGCATAAAAAGATAAGATAGGCTCTTTTTTCAATCATCATCGATATAACACCACCAAGGAATGGTGCTCAGTAAAAAACCTTTCACGAAATAACGTAGTGTGAGTTGATAGGTTTCCCATTGCTTGTGAGGAGTTGTTGCTTGTTGATAGTGATAGAAACACACAGCTGCAGTGATAAGACATCCAGCAGAAGATAACATGGATGCACCGTGCAATACACGTTGCGGATTCATCTTTTCGATCTTAGAGAGGATTTTCTCTAGGACGCCCTGAGGAGCATGCTGATTGCGAAAAGCGTCAGGTGGCCTGTAAGTTGCTCGAGGTAACTCTGTACGTAATGCTTGATGTTCAGGCATGAATCTTCTCTTCTCTCAAGGAAGGAAAATTGTAAACAGACGCATGATATAGGTTTTCTTCTTTTCAGCACATTAAAGATCTTGGATAGAAAAGGCTTTCTAGAGGATTTCAATAGAAGACCCTTTTTTTGGAGGTGTGAGTAAGCTTCGGATGGCAGCAAGATCGTTCTGATTGAAGGTTTGTTGATCAGGGTTACTAGAAAGAAGAGCTTGTATAACGCAGGCAGTATTTCGGACTAGGGTTTCTAGTTGATGAGAGGAAGATTGTGGAGATAAAATCTCGTAACAACGGTCTATAAGGAGTGCCGTAGAGCCTCCTAAACTTGCAGCAGCTGCCATCATCTCTGAAACATTGGGCATCTCTTCTCGTAGAAGAAAATAATATAGCGTGAGATAAGAAGAGGCAATAGCGCTCAAGGAAAAAACTCCTGCCCAAGAGAAGTTCTTCGTTAATAGCTGGCTTTCTATACTTTCTAAGGTTTGCTGCGTAAGCTCAAGTTCAGCTCTTGAAATTGTTGGGCAATTTTGTAGCCTAGTAAAGACAGCGCCGGACATAGTCATAACACCTTGTTTTGATAAAGACGGCGGTATGCTAGCACAAAGTGATAGTTTGTGAAAATTTTTTTTATTTGTTGAGTAGAGGATTAATAGGCATCATCAGAGACTTCGATCACTTTGTCGAGAACCTCTTTTTTGCAGAAAATAGGAATGTTGTTCATAAGCGCTAAGGTAAGGCAGTCACTCGGTCTGGCATCGATTTCTACATATTGCTTTTTATCAGGTAGCGATTGCTCTACAAAGAGACGAGCATAATACAAAGAGTCTTGCACATCATAAATCACAGCTTGCAGTAGCTCTACTGCTAAACCCTGCAGAAGTGAATTGAATAGGTCGTGAGTGTAGGGGCGGGTTTTAGGTTTTTCAGAAAGAAGAGCTTGAATGTTGTGACCCACTTTAGGCTCGGTATAAATCGCAAACCTCTTGTCTAGCCCACTTAAAATAAAAAGAGTGTAAAATTTGGACTGCATAATTTTATGAAAAGCAATAGGGATCAAGTCAGAAGACATGGTTAGTTCCTCTCCTCTACATGACCATCTTCGTAGCCAATGATGACTTTTTTGGCTAGATCAAAAAAGAAGCCTGTTTCTATAACGCCGGGAATGCTAATAAGTTTCAGGTGATCTTCTTCAGGATGATCCACGGGGAGTGAATAGGCAATGTCAAAGATAAGATTACCGTTATCTGTCTTGTATAGACTTCCATCAGGAAGTTGCCTTAGTTTTCCTGAAAAACCGATCCGATGTATTTTGGTAAGTGTTGTCTGAACACCAAAAGGAAGCACTTCCACCGGCAGAGCTTTTTTCCCAAGCTGATGTACTACTTTGTCTTGATCCACAATCACGATCATATCTTTGCTAGAGGCTGCAAGGATTTTTTCACGTAGCAGCGCTCCACCCCCCCCTTTAATCATCCTTTTTTTTGCATCGATTTCGTCTGCACCATCGACAGTAAGGTCGATAGAAGAAATGGTATTTACATCTGCAAAGACAATACCTCCAGCAAGAGCTTGTTTTGTGGAGCGCTCAGAACTAGATACAGCAGTAATTTTTAGACCCTGTCTACAACGTTGTATGAGATACTCAATAAAATAAAAAACCGTTGAGCCTGTTCCAATACCAACGAGCATGCCAGGTTGGACATAATCAACAGCTTGTTTAGCTGCAAGTTTTTTACTTCGTTCAAAAGACATGGATTTTCCGTAACAATTCTACTTTCATAGTATAAGTATTCCCTACTTTTTAGGAAAAAAATTTTGAAATATAATTCAATAGGGGCTACAATGATCTGGTGCGGGGTGCCCTTTAGGAGGATGAATCAGGAATGGATGAGAGAGATGTTATAGCGGAAGAGAGTGCAAAGACGCAGAAAGTCAGAGAAAAACTCAAAAAACATTTTGAAAAGCTGGATAGGCAAGTCACGCAGCAAGAGCTCAGTAGAAAGGTTTCAGAAATCCACCGCTGGATATCTAGACATGCCCAACAGAGGATAAGTATCAAAGAAAAATCTTTTTCTTTGTTCGATGAAAATCAAAATACAGCGCAGATCAGTCAGAAGATCGCGGCACTGACTCTTCAGTTAAAAACGCAGTTTGGGCAAACAGCCCAAATTCTCGAAAATCATAGACAATCGTAACAGGTTTTAGTAACCTTCTCTCGTTTTGCTGACTATACTAAGGTGACTATGAAAGAGAATATTGTTGAAGTGCTGCAGGCGAGAGGGTTTATTGATGCAATCACAAGCGAAGATCTTAAGACGCTTGCCCAAAAGCCGATCAAATGTTACATCGGATTTGATCCAACAGCAGATAGCCTTCATTTAGGCAACTTAGTGGGTATTGTTGCTTTGACTTGGTTTCAAAGATTTGGCCACACTCCGTATATCCTTGTGGGAGGTGCTACAGGCAAAATAGGCGATCCTTCCGGAAAAAGCACAGAAAGACCCCTTATGACAAGTGCGGTATTAGAGCGTAATGTGCTTTGTATCAAACACCAGTTAGAGAGATTTTTGGATTTCTCTCATCCTAGCGCTAAGCCTGTCATGGTCAATAACGACACATGGTTTTCGAAAATGTCTTTTACCGATTTTCTGCGTGATGTGGGAAAACATTTTCGCATAGGGAGTATGCTCGGTAAGGAAAGTGTAAGAGCTCGTATACAATCAGAAGAGGGGATGAGTTATACAGAGTTTAGCTATCAGCTACTACAAGCATATGATTTTTACTATCTCAATCATCACCATGATGTTACCTTGCAGATGGGAGGTAGTGATCAGTGGGGTAATATTACCGCGGGAATAGAGTTCACAAGAAAAGTGGCGCAGAAAAGTGTCTATGGTTTGACATTTCCGTTGCTCACACGTAGTGATGGTAAGAAGTTTGGAAAATCAGAAGGAGGAGCTGTTTGGCTTTCGGCAGATCTGTATTCTCCTTATAGATTTTATCAGTATCTGTATCGGGTCTCTGACGAAGATGTCGTTACTTTGCTCAAAATGCTCACTTTTATCGATATAGAAGAGATTCTGGAGATGGAAAGAGCTATGAAAAGTCTGCCTCCAAACACACTGCAGAAAAAACTTGCTGAAGAGGTCACACGGTTTGTTCATAGAGAAGAAGGGTTACAAATAGCTCTGAAAGTCACGCAGGCAGCTCTTCCTGGTTCACAAGCAGTATTAGATGTGCATATTTTACGCGAAATCAAAGGAGATTTGCCTTCAGCAGATTTACCAAGGCAAGAGGTGCTTAGTAAAAAATACACAGAAGTGCTTGTTGCGGCACAGGTAAGTCCTTCTAAAAGTGAAGCCGTCAGACTCATCAAAAATGGGGGAGCGTATCTCAACAATCGCAAAGTGGAAGATGTAGATTATATGATTCAGCCTCACGATTTAATAGGAAATGAGTTTTTACTCTTAAGTGTTGGTAAAAAAACACGGTTATTGTTGCAACTTTTATAAGTTTAAAAAAGAACTTGCTTGAAAATCAATATGATACAACAATGGGGTTTGACTAGAGAAAACCAAGGTCACCGTGTTTAAGGAGAAAGTTATGGCAACTATCACAAAAAAGAAACTCATACAAGTTATCTCTCAAAAAAAAGGGATTCACCCCAATGAAGTGAGGGGCATTATCCAAGCGTTTCTCGATACAATGACAGATTGTTTAGCAGAAGGAGATCGTCTGGAGTTTAGAGATTTTGGGGTGTTTGAAGTTGTACAAAGAAAACAAAAGATCGGAAGAAACCCCAAAAACGCTTCTGTTCCTATCGTGATTCCTTCAAGAATGGCAGTAAAATTTACTCCAGGAAAAAGGATGAAACAAGTCATCGAGGGAGAAGAAACTTCGCCTGCTACTGGAGAATATTCCTCCTTATAAATAATTTCTTCTCTTGTAAAGGAATCGTAGGCTCTTCTCTATGTCGAGAACATGCATAAAGCAACAGATTGATAGTGCCAAAGAGACAGTGATAGGTGCATGGGAAGGGATGGATTCTAGTTTGTGGGAAGAGATTTTTGCGGTGGCTTCACAGAAAAAACCTCTTCCCGAATCTCTTGTTGCTCACCTTATCGATAGATGTAATCACTTTCAGATAGTTGTAGAAAAAGATTATCTTGCGTATGCCCGCTTGGCTTTTACTCTAGTAGCCATCTATCACTTCTCTGGAGTTTCCCAGGAGAAGTGCACGCAAGATTTGCAAGAAGTCTATGCTAAGTTGCTTTGTCATCAACATCCAAGATCGTGGCAACTTCCTTACTTTTACAAGGTAACTATCTCTTATCTTATGGGACGTAAGGTAGAAGAGGGGGCTGCGCATGTTGTGTCAAAGGGTATAGCTCTTGTGGAATATGGGGGACATTATCCTTATATGCATCTTCCACATGCTTTATATAATGCAGAGCTAGCCTTACTTGGCATGATACTAGGCATCACATTGCATCGAGCAGCTCTTGTAGAGTCTTCGATAAAAATTGGTGAATGGGTTGCAGAAAGTTTAGCGCTTGGACATCCTTTATGGATGCAAGAAGAAACGTATGACCCTGCGCTGCTTATGCAGATAAGTAGATCTTTATTTGCTTTGATACTACATAGTACCCCTCACGAAAAGATCCAGAAGATGTATGACTCTTTGCAAGAGAGTAGTGCAAAGAACCCTTTAAGCGCAGTTTTTGCGTTGCTTGTAAAAAACATAGTAGCTACTCCTCGATCACTTTCTATTCAGTATAATCTAGACAAGCGTTCAGAAGAGGAAAATAGATATCTAGGCTACGTGGTTCATAAAGATAAGAGTTTGAGTTGCTATGCAACTGTATCTGGCGCTAGGACGGGTTTTGCTGGCATTGCAAAAGGATCTGCACAAATTATCTCTATAGGACCCCATACACTGCCGCTTGGAGATATGTCTCATTATGGTATTTATAGAACACCTCTACTACAAAAGACACCTTTTAAAGATGTTAGTATCCAAAAGACACAGAACCAAACTCTTTTTTCTGGGTGGACAGGCATTGTAGATGGTGAGGCAGAGCATCCAAGGCAAGGTCCTTTATGGCTCCATGTTCATTTTCAAGCCAAGGATGGAGCTGCTTGTATACAAACCATGTGGATGGGAGAAGAAAATCCAGCTATGTACATAGCTCTTTTTGTAAAAGGGTCTAAAATCATTGTAGATCAAAAATTTCATTTGCATCCAAGCACCTTAGATCGCTATCAAGGTAGTGTAGCGCCTCTTTCCATTCATGGGGAGACAACGTCTTTGCAGGTTTGTGCTAAGGCTTCTCACTCTATGCAGGTGATTCCTCTTGCAGGTCAAGGTTGTTTTTGGGGTGCAGAGTTTCTTATAGCGTACGCTCTTCAGAAAGAAGAAACCCTTCTTTTAGAAATAAAGTGATTTTTTTTATTATTTAATAGATTTACATGTTATGTTATAATTCTGCATTATTTTCTTTATAAAAATGTGTCCATATGGTAAATGGTGTAAATTCTTGTGTTAGTCTAATGGGAGTAATTCCTGCTTTCTCTCAAAAAAGCTTTCAGATTCATTGCTGAGTTTTTTGCCAGGCTAAGAGGGCATCGAACGTCTATTTCTCTATCTCCATCAGGAATTTCTAAAGAATTCAATAACAATTCAACTAGTAATTCGGGAGAAGCGGTAGCTGCTAGTTCTTTCTTAAAATCTACTGCGGCTACAGAGCACAGTTGTACACAAGCTTGTGAGTTTCTTGCGGAAACACTGCTTACTTTTGTGACTTTTGAAACGCTAGACAATTGGTGTCAGAAGGGTGTTGCCTCAGGCAATTTCCAGCAGGCAATTAAACCAGATGTTTTGCAAGTCCTATTTGAAGAAGATAAGGAGTATATTGTCTGGAAGATGCAAGAAAGTGTCCAGCATATGCCACCAGCTAAGCAAAAGGAAGTATTAGTAAGGGCGCGAGAGTTATTATCTCAGACCCAAAAGGGTAGAACTAAGGTAGCTATTGACCTCTTGAAATGCAAGTCTGCAATGAGGAACTGTTACTATATAGTCCATAAGATACTTGGGGAAGAAAATAGGAAAAAGAAGCTCCAAGATGCAGAATTTCAAAAAGTGTCTCAAGAGTGGCTAAAGATTCCTTCAAAAGAAAGAGCTCTTGTAAAGTGGGAAACTATTTTTGATCCATGGAGAATGAATGTGACTGCTCCCTCTCCTAAAGGCGAAGGCTTCTAGGGATTACTCCCAGGCCATCCAATCCGAGGGCCAAGATATTTTGTGCTGCGTTGAAATCCCTATGTGCCGTATACCCACATCGGGAAC
>Ga0172362_10003076_pt1 | contig 14445 bp, 14 predicted proteins | sample LakKivs1_kivu2a2_FD_114534 | JGI IMG/M metagenome (GOLD analysis project Ga0172362, IMG submission 114534) | Sediment microbial communities from Lake Kivu, Rwanda - Sediment s1_kivu2a2 | ecosystem: Environmental > Aquatic > Freshwater > Lake > Sediment | place: Rwanda: Western Province, Lake...
CATGATCTATGAATTATTCCTCTATCACCTTATTGAAGATGACAAAGAACTTCAGGAGATATATAACTCCTGCAAAAAAGGAGAGAGGATGTGCGGCAACTGCAAAAAATGTGCTGTAGAGTTAACAGAAAAACTTTTAACCGATCTTCAAGAAAAAAGGAAAACAACAGAAAATAAGATTAAAGATTATCTAAAATGAGATACTTACATATAGCTGCTGTATAAACCATCATCAGATGCCATTCTCTCAAATTTTTTATCAAGCTTTTTTTGTTTTGTTGATAAAGTGTTAGATATATTATCAAAGGTTTCTTTCGATGAAGATGCTTGTCCTCTAACAGGCATATTCATACCAAACTTTTTTCCCTTCCCCTTCATAGCTGCATCTAATATTTTCTCTGGTTGGATGCCTTTCTCCAAGTTTTTTAATATCCTCCTTATGTCGCCCTGTATTATGCCAAAATCGTCAGCATATTTTGTTACTTCGTTTTCAATTTCTTCATCTATATGTCTTACTATTTTACTACCAATTCCTCTTACCTCAAAAGGATTTTTTTGATATTCCTTCAAAAGATAGATTCCTATTTTATTATTCAAGATGTACGTATCACGCGACAAAAGATCTTTATCTCTACCGAAAACCGCTTTCCACTCTCGAGGTTGTTTTTTTGCATCTCTTATGATATCTTTTAGTGTTTCATCTCTTGTTTTTATTTTCACGTTTTATCAAAAAATGGTATCATAGAGAATAATATATAAGCGTATTGCAACATACAATTTTGATTAAAATCATTTAATGATGTGGTGAATAGAATGATTGTAAAAGATGCTATGACTAAAAAGGTTATAACAATAGAGCGCAACGCTACAGTTCTTGATGCATGTAACAAATATAGGGATTACAAGGTTGGCTGTCTTGTTGTAACAGATAAAAGCGAATGCATTGGCATCGTGACAGAGCGCAATATCATAGAAAGAACTATATGTGCACGTAGAAACCCAGAGGAAACAAAAGTCGGTGATATCATGTCGTCAGAAATTAAAACAGTACATGCATTGGATACTTTGGAGAAAGCTGTTCAGATTATGAAGGAAAACAACATCAAGAAGCTACCTGTTCTTTTGAATGAAGAGATAGTGGGAATTATTACTGTCACGGATATAGCTAGAAAACAAAATTCAGAAAAAAAGACATTGCGCTCTTGGGTAGAAACAGAGTGGAGTGTTTAAAAAAACTATAGAGTTTTTTTATACTATGTTCATCCAGATTATTATCTCATCTGGTACTGTCTTTTTAAGTTTCTTGTAATCACTCATGTTCTATCCCCTTGCATTGTAGCGCTAGGAATCTGGCACGGTTTCCTACAACAAACAGTTTTACTACAAGTTCCATTTCTCTTGCTTCTTCCGGGGTTGACACCTGTCCGACTATCATCATTTTTTATCACTCCTCAATCCTTATTTTGTCTGTTTTGTTTAAAAGGTGTTGTTGTACAACTATAGCCCTGTATCTTTACAGTTGTTACCGAAAAATGATTCTTTTAATTTTTATATGTTGTAAGGTTTTCTTGCAGGAAGCAGATCAATATTTATCCACTGGAATGATGGCCGCCAGGGAATGATGCTCATCTCTCCAAAAATGATTTTAGGTTTTAGTTTAATTTTTTGGTTATCCCAATAATTTCTAACCCATCGATTTCTAAAACAACTGTTGAAGTACGCACTGTTGTTATTTCCTATAAAATTATTTGCCTTGATATTATTTGAATTACATCGCATTCCAATATAAATGCCTTCATCGTTGTATGTGATGTTATTATTACAAATTATGTTTTCTTTTGAGGCGATAACAAAATAGATACCATATTTATTTTTAGTAATCGTATTTTTATGTACTATGTTGCGGAAGGGATGACTATTAATGGAAACATCATAGTTACTTTGAAAATATATGCCAAAAGAATTATTTTCAATGATATTATGTGATATTTCATTGTCATTTGATCCACCTGAAAGAATAACGCCAGATACTTCGTTGTTTTTTATGACATTATCTGAGATTAAATTATCGATGCATGTATGCCAAAATATAACGCCATCTTTGTCATTTATGATTACATTGTTAGAAATATTGTTGTAGGATTTACCCCACACACCTATGCCGTATCCTTTATTGTTTGATATTGTATTTCCAGAAATGATATTGTGATTGGAATAAACATCTATTCCCCCACTATACCAATTGATGTTTTTTATGTTGAAACCACTGATATACACCCAACTATCTGATATATAAACGATAGTTTCCTCTTCAATCGCAGAGATAATTGTGTTATCTTTGTTTTCGCCTACTAGATCTATCGGTTTGTTTATTGTTACATGTTCGCTATATATTCCATTGAAAACAAAGACGGTATCGCCTATTGTAGAATTTTCAATTGCGTATTGTATTTTGCTGTAATTTCCACTGCCGTTACCACCAACATATAATTTACTTCCAGTGATTGTAAAAGCAATTGAGGAAAGTTCTGCAAGTGTTGCCATAGTCAACTTTGCTACATTGGTGGCATAAGTCGTGTTCATATTCTCTATGTTATCCCCGGGTGTATGATAATTGGGATTGGTTTTGCTTTCGTAGAAACAAATCGAATCATAACCGAATTGACCAAAACTTTTTTGGTCGCTATCTGCACTACTTATTATAGGCATAACTTCAAGGTTAATAAATTCTTGATAGTTTTTACTAACTTTTATTGCAACTTGGGATATCCATTTTGTTGATTGTTTTTCAAATATTAATACTGAATTTTCTTTATTTTTGTTGTATCCTGTCATATCGACATTAAGAGCTGCAATAATGTTATCTTTGTTCTGATGTGATTCTCTTGCATAGGCATAAGAACCTAGTAATCCTTGTTCTTCTCCAGAAAAGACAACAAAACGAAGTGTATGGTCAAATGTATACTGGCTCATTACCTTTGCTGCAGCTATAACTGCAGATGCCCCTGCGCCGTTATCATCAGCTGCTGGGGATTCAGGTACTCCATCATAGTGCCCACAGATAATATATACAAAGTTACTTGAACTATCCACGCCATTCAAAGTAGCTTCTATGTTCCTCCCTTGAATTGCACCGTAAGTCCAGTTCTGATAGCGGACTTCTAAACCCATATTTTCGAACTCGTTATAGATATAATTTGATGCTTGTTCACAACCAATTGTACCAGTGACTCTTGGTCCAAAAGCAGTAAGATTTTCTATATAACCTTTAACCATTGTTTCATTTAATTGCTGAATAAGTTTTACCATTGCTCTACCATGAGAAAATGCAATGTTTCCTGCGTCTGATATTTCTTTTTGATTGATAGAGACTATTTTGAGTCCTTGTACTGGAACCACAACATCTATCAATAATACACAAAGAATTATTACTAAGATTTTAATATTAAATTTCATTTGTCTCAAGTAATTATTACCTCTATTATTAAATATATAAATTGTTACTTATATAATTTTTTATTAACATGGGATGCATAAAAAGGTTGTTCTAATGACAAAAATTATTTTACTTATCAAATATATTATTTAACATCCACTGAGGATCAAAAGGAATCTGGTCCTCGTATCTCTGACCAACGCCTATGAAAAACAAGGGTTTACCAATAGTATAGGCTACTGACAGGGCACTTCCGCCCTTTGCGTCTGTATCCACTTTTGTTAGTATAACGCCGTCTATACCAACTATTTCATTAAAACGTTTAGCCTGCTCAACTGCATCGTTACCCGCCAGAGCATCACCAACAAAAATTATCATGTCAGGTTTAGCGACACGTTTTATCTTGGCTATCTCATCCATAAGATTAACGTTTGTCTGCATCCTGCCAGCTGTATCAAGCAGAACAACATCCTTGTGTTTAGCCTTCGCATGTTCAATAGCGTCATATGCCACAGCTGCAGGGTCAGCTCCAGATCCATGTTTAATTATTTTAACATCCAAGTTATTAGCATGTATCTCTAATTGTTCTATTGCTCCAGCACGGAATGTATCGCCAGCTGCCATAACACAAGATTTGCCCTGTTTTTTGAGCATATACGCAATCTTGGCTATGGAGAGGGTTTTTCCGCTGCCGTTTACACCAACAAACATAATGACAACAGGTTTTTTCCTCTTCTCAATAAAATCGTTGAAATCTATCTTGCCTGATTTCAAAACATGTGTTATTGCATTACGTAAAACATTCTCAACTACGTCGCTTAACTTTCCTCTATCGAAAGATGCATGTTTAAGCTCTTCTTTTATGTCCTTTTTAATTGATTCTATAACTGAATATGCTACATCAGACTCAAGTAAACCGACTTCAAGGTCCCATAATAATTCATCGAGTTTCTCTTCGCTTATAGTAACTGATGGTTTCGCCTCAGTTTTTACAATTTCTTCTATACCACGTCTGGTGCTTAAGGTATGCTCTAATTCCGCCTTTATGCTTTTTTCAATCTGTTTATCTATCTCTTCCTCTCGTCTACATTTTTCTACCTTTGCTTTTTCTTTTTCAGCTAATTTTTCTTCAGTTGGTTTTTCTATTTTAACTTTTACCGGTTCTTTTGTTACTTGTTGAACAGGTTTTTCTTTCACAACAGCTTTAATTTCTGTTTTAGGTACTGTAGGAAGAATCTTTTTCTCTTCTTTTTTCAACTCTGTCTGTAATTCTGCTTCAAGTTGATCCTCGAATTTCTTTAGTTTTTTCTTTAAAAAATTGAACATCCTCTATACCCAGCTATGAACTTCATTCATTCTTTTCTTCATATAACAGCTGTTGTGCTTTTTCTGAAACCTCGGTAGCTTCTGCTTGTAGCTGTTGCATCATGGTTACAAGTTTCTCTTGTGTTTTTTGCAGGTTTTCTATTCTACTATCAATCTTTTTTATAGCATCCTCTGAGGTTTTTTCTGTTGCCAGCCCTGCGCCTATATCAAAAATCACTTTGGAAGTGTTTTTCATATTAGCATTGACGAAAACTCCTCCACCTACAGGTACCAGTATCTCGGTGCTGTTGTCCGTTTTGCTCATCTGATCTAATGTTATTTTTGCTTTGTTACAATCAGCGATAGCTGTTTGTAAATATGAATACTGCATATCCAAATAGTTTAGTTGTTCTTTGTAGTTTTCAATCATTACTGCATATTTAGATAATTCTTCATCTTTACTCATATTATTCCTCTTATCCGCAACTCTGGATGTCTACATAAAAAAGGTATTATTAATATGTATTCTTTTTACATCTATAGATAAATAAGATTTTAAACAGTTAACTCATTTAGTATTTCAGAGGCGTGGGAGAGACCTCATGGAAAATAAATCCAGGTGTAAAATAGGTATAGCTGAACTAGATTCTGATCTAGATGGTGGTATACCTGAAGGTAGCACCGTTCTCGTAACAGGTGCTAGTGGCCTAGGAAAAACAACAATTTCTATGCAGTTTCTCATGAATGGTATAAATATTGGTGAGAAAGGTGTTTTTTTCACAACATCTGAACCCATCTCAAAATTGACCAGTCATCTCAAAGGGTATAAATTCTTTGACGAGAATTTGATAAAAACAGGTAAGCTCAATATAATCGATTTGTGGAATATAAGTGACCGTCTTGGTTTAAACACTGAGGCATATACCCTTGAGGATGCAGCCATTCTTTTTGAGGTTATTAGAGATATTGCAAAAGAACTAGATGCAAAACGGCTTGTTGTTGATTCAATAACGTCTTTATGTTATAGGTTGCAAACAAGCGATATGATAAGAGATTTTATTTTCAGTCTTGGCTCCTCTCTTGCAGCTATGCACTGTACGACTTTTTTAACCTCTGAGATACCACCAATGGTAATGAAATATTCACAGTACGGTATAGAAGAGTTCATTGCTGATGGCATAATATTTATGGAGGATATCGAGCGTAGAGGAGACTTGATAAGAACACTTCAACTGATTAAGATGAGAGGGACTGCTCATAGTAGAACAAAATTTGTTATAACCCTATCCTCAAAAAATGGCGTGGAATTAGCCCCGATGCTGAAATCCAATTTTGATTTCAAACGCCTTGAGGCGTATCCTGATATTATGTTTGAAGAAGTTGAATGATTTTTTTACAGATTTTTTATTATGTCCTCAGTTAGTTTCTTGTATGCCAGAGCCAGTTTTTCAGCTACATCTTTTTCTTTTGATTCTGAGTAAACTCTGAATATTGGTTCTGTTCCTGATGGTCTCATTAAAACCCATCCGTTTTTCATGTATAGTTTGACGCCATCTGTTTCATCGACTTTTATAACATTGCTATCTTTTTTTGTTTTTTCTGCTAGTGTTCTCATAACTTTTTCTTTCTTTTCATTTGGGCATGCCATCTTTGTTTTATACACTTCATATCTGGGTAGCTCAGCTATAAGTTCTGATAACGTCTTTTTTTCTTTAGCTATAATCTCAAGTATCTTAGCTATTGACATCGCTGAGTCCCTACAGTATTGCATCTCGGGGAAGATAAGCCCACCGTTTTCCTCTCCACCGAAAACAGCGTTTTCCTCTATCATCACACGTGCTACTATCGGGGAGCCAACCATTGTATATATCACCCTGCCGCCGTTTTTAGTTATAACTTCTTCAAAACAACTAGAGGTTGTAACCGGTGTAACACCTATGCCACCGTTTTCTTGTTTTGTCAAGAAACCTCCAGCAAGAGCAAGGCTCTTGTCACCAAATATATAGTTTCCAGCTTCATCTACAAATATGGCTCTGTCAGCATCGCCATCTTGAGCAGCCCCGAGGTCAGCATCAACCTGCGGGACAGTCTTCATCAAAGCACTAAGATTTTCCTTGAGAGGCTCTGAGTTACGACCAGGAAATGTGCCATCAGGCTCACAGTACAACTCAGTTAACTTGCAGCCCAGTTTCTTCAGTAAAATAGGTGTAACAAGGCTTCCAGCGCCGTTACCACAGTCAAGTACAACATGAAAATGTTTCTTTTTGATTAGCTCTACATCTACACAAGCCAAGATACCATTGATGTAGAGATCAATGGCTCCATCCCAAGTTGTGAGTTTACCAACATTCTTCCAATCTGTTAATGAATAATTTTTCTCAAAATATATCTTTTCAATTTCGTCTTCCTGATCTTTTGAAAACTCTGTGCCATCACTTGAAATACCTTTTATACCATTAAACTGTGGCGGGTTGTGAGACGCAGTGATAACAACGCCTGAATCAAATTTTTTTTCTCTAACTGTGTACTGCAGGGTTGGCGTTGGAACTAAACTTACATCAACAACATCGCACCCAGTTGAAAGAAATCCTGCCGTTATAGCGCTTTTAAGCATATGGTTTGACAAACGCGCATCAGTCCCTATCGCTACATTAGGTTTTTCAACAGTTTTTTTCAAAAACGTTCCCCACGCCATCCCAATACCAAGCGCAAGATCACAGTTCATATCCTCATTTGTAACACCACGTATACCATTCGTACCAAACAATTTACTCATAAACAACCACATCTTATTTTTTAAAACACGATAACAAGAATTAAAGATAAATGTTTTTATCAAAAATTATTTTTTATTACGTTACCTATCTGTTTATCTGGGTAACCCTCTGGTATAGGTTTCGTCCATACAGATATACTGTCCATATTGCTTTTATCATTGATTTTCTCATCGTCACCAACAACAGAGTTTTTCAAACTAGAAAAATCACCTACTGTGCTGTTTTCACCAACTACACAATTTTGTAAGAAAACATTTTTTCCAATACTGGCATTATTATAAACGATGGTTGACTCAAGCCTTGTGTTATCACCAACATAAACATTATTACCAAGACAAGATTCTTTTAGGATGCCGTGAATATCACAGCCTTCGCCATGGTAGTTTTTCATTTTTTTCTTTTTCATAAGAAACTTGTGTACCTCGATATAGCTGCTTATTCGACCTATATCCATCCAATAACCCTTGAATTTAAAACCAAAAAACCTACCGGTATCACGAATGATCTGCGGGAATATCTCTTTTTCCATCGAAACCAAACGCCCTGTTTCTATGTAATCAAGTATCTCCGGCTCTAAAAGATATGCTCCTGCGTTGATAAAATTAGATGGCGCATCCTCTGGTTTGGGTTTTTCTACAAAACCAACAATGCTTCCATCGTCTTTTACGTCAGCAACCCCAAATTCTGAAACATTTTCTACAGGCCATAAAGAAATAGTGGAGATAGCATTTTTCTTTTTATGAAACTCTACCATATCATCAAGATTTAATGAACATATAATGTCACTGTTGAGTACAAAAAAACGTCCAGTGATATGTTTTTCAGCAAATTTTGATGCACCCCCAGTTCCAAGAGGTGTTTGTTCATCGTTAACAATTATCTCTTTTCCAAAATCAGTTTCTCTGAAATATTTCTCTATCTGATTTTTTTTGTAGTTTACAGCAAGAACAACTTTGTCTACTTCTTTTGGCAAGGATTCGATAATATATGATATCATTGGTTTGTTTAATATCGGGAGCAGTGATTTTGCCCTCGTGTATGTTAATGGTCTAAGTCTAGTGCCAAAACCACCTGCAAGAATTATTGCTTCCAAATTTCATCTACTCCAAATTTTTTTTGTTTCTAGGAGCTTAAGATGCACTAATAAATCTTTCTCAACTTTTTTAAAAATTTAGTAAACATTTAAATCATGGAACTTTATACTAGCTTTTGGGACGGGATGCAACATAAAGGAAAGCAAATTAGATGATACGCTCAGTATTTGTTTTATATCGATAATAATTATTTTGCTGTTTCTTATCCATATAACTGGTGCTTTGTAAAGAGAAATTCCCGATTATACCGATCTTTTTGTTGGAAAAACTTTATAAACAAGAAATACAGTATGACTTGATGAGTATTATGAAAGATAAAAAATTAGAATCTGAGGAAGAATATGCAGAGGAAATCAGCAAAATTTTCCTAGATGATAAAAGAAAGGGGAACTCCTCAGATGAGATGTTAGCCTTCAACATTGTGCATAGGTTCAACCTTGATCGTGATACAGTGGAGAATATGCCTGCTTTTGAAGACCACGTGGAGCCTTTGTTCTCTGTAAATCCTCATAAAAAACATAGATAAAACTTTATGAATGTTTTTTTACGAAATGCATATAAGAGGAAATTAGATTTCGGTTTTTAAGTGGGGACATGTTTAATCTTAATAGATTATATTCAGACAGAGCAGGAAAAATGCGTAAATCAGAGATACGGGAGTTGTTAAAAGTTACCCAGGATCCTGAGATTATTTCTTTTGCGGGTGGTTTACCAAATCCGGATTCTTTCCCAGTTAAAGAATTGCAGACAATTGTAAAAGATGTTTTGAATAAACAAGGTTCTGTAGCGTTACAATATGGGACAACAAACGGTTTAAACGAGTTACGCGAGGCTATAGTAGAACGTTCATGTAAAGAAGGTATAGATACCACAGACGAAAACATCATCATAATGAGTGGATCTCAGCAGGCTCTTGATACTGTTGGTAAGATATTCCTAAATCCAGGTGATATTGCTTTAGTTGGTTTACCGACTTATCTTGGTGGTATTAACGCTTTTAGAAGTTATGAAGCCAATCTGATAGGCGTACCGATTGATCAGGATGGTATGATGGTGGATGTTTTCGAGGAGACAGTTAAGGATTTGATTAAAGAAGATATCGTCCCTAAATTTGTTTATACTGTACCAACATTTCAGAACCCAGATGGTACGGTGATGCCTGAGTCACGTAGAAAAAAACTTCTAGACGTTGCTAACGAGTATGATCTAGTGATTATCGAAGATGACCCTTATAGTAAGCTCCGTTACGATATCCCTCCTGTTAAACCTATTAAAGCTTTTGATGATGTTGGCCGTGTAATCTACATTTCTACTTTCTCCAAGATACTCGCACCTGGTTTTCGTCTTGCCTGGACCATAGCATCCGATGACATAACTAGAAAAATGGCTGTTTGTAAGCAGGCTTTGGATTTATGTACCAACCCGTTCACTCAATATATTGCAAACGAGTTCATAAGAAACGGTTTCTTAGACCTACACATAATGAGAATCTGTGAGATGTATAAGCCAAAGAGAGACATGATGATGAAGTCCATGAGAAAATATTTCCCAAAAGGATACTCTTGTAACGAACCGAAGGGGGGTATGTTTGCTTGGGTTACACTAAACGGTGATATAAACACAGAAACGATGTTCCTTGATGCTATAAAAGAGAAAGTTGCCTATGTTCATGGTAAGGCGTTCCATGTTGATGACGGTGGCGGTAGCTCCATGAGGCTAAACTTTTCTTATTCCACAAACGAACAGATAGAAGAAGGAATTAAAAGACTTGGTAATGTCATAGCCAAAAAACTTGAGGCTAAAACTGTCTAGTAATTTTTATGAAATCAATCAAAAAGATCATACTCTGCTTCATTATTGTAATAGTTGTTTCTAGTTCTCTTTCTGGCTGTATCCTAAATCAAATTTTTGGTACAAGTTTTTCATTGGTTTCATCTGATATAGTTGATGACGATGGATTTACTGGTATGTCCATGGTTTTTACAAACACCGGTACTGTAAACGTTAAAATGTATAATCCAAATGGAAATGCTGTTGACTCGGAATTATTTCTCAGTGGCAGCAATCATGCTGTTATCCATTTGGCATCCTATGAAGAAACAACATCTTCCGGGCAGTACAGGCTTGTTGTATATGATAAAAACGATAAGACGGTATTCGAAAATTCATTCAATGTAGATAAGCCAAATCTTTCTATTCTATCTTGTAATCAGAATTGGTGGAGCGACGATTTGAGGAATCAATATTATCTGATTGATTTAAACATAAAACTTTATAACCAAGGAGATACACCGGTTTACCCTTATCAGGTTGATATAGTTATGGATAGCCAGACGAGTTCTGGTTTTATTTTGCCAACCGTGGTAATGCCAAATGAAAATAATTATGTGAATTGTAGCATGCATAGAATTGGTAAACCAACAGACAGTATTTTTACAGTTTATGTAAAAGATGTTCTTGGCAAAGTGTTAGCCCATGACACTTTTTCCATTGATTTATATGATAATGTAATTACAAAAAAATTTACTTGGAAATATATCGGTCATGATCGTACAATTATGGTTCCTTACCCAGAATCTTTGTTTGATTATTACGTCAGTCTTGAAAGGAATCTTAATGAGGATTACAGCAGCTATATCTTTGACCATTGTGATGATAACTATATAGATTTGTTTACTGATCGACTTATGTACGGTTATTACGGCGGAGGCGATGCTGACAAAATAAATTTTGTAGCATCGTTTGTTCAGAACCTTAATTATTCAAAAGATAGTCCCATAAATGAATCTTTTGAGTATCCTCGTTACCCAGTTGAAACACTTTTTAACAATAATATCGGTGGTGGAGACTGTGAAGATAAAGCAATTCTTACTGCCAGCATTTTAAATCAAATGGGTTACGATGTTGCTCTGCTCCGACTGACTAATCATATGGCTGTTGGTGTGCATCTAAACAATAATCTCTCTGGTTATGAAATTTATAGTGACGGTTATTATTTCCTGGAGACAACATCAATTGGTGGCACGCTTGGATATATACCAAGCGAATATAGGTCAAGACGCAATCTAACTATTTATCCTATTTCTTCTAGACCACTGCTTGTTCATTCATGGAAAAATAATAGTCTTACAATTTTTACTAACACAGATATAGGTGATTTTGTTAAGGTTACATCAATTATAGAGAATTTTGGTAGTGGCACGGCTGAAGACATTTTGTTTAAGGGCGCATTTTATACAGCATATGGTCAGGAACTAAGTTATAAAACTACTACTATTTCTTTATTGAAACCTGGTATGAAAGAAGAAGTTACTATTATAGTTAATATCCCAAAAGACATATCAACTACTTTCAAAACCAGGATTTACCTTGATGGGAAGATTGTTGATGAAAAGGAAGCATCAGCCTCTTTTCCTCAGTAACAAAATTTATAAACTTCTTTTCGTAATTGGTCTTATGTGTTGGGTGTAGGTGGACGGTCACGGTGAAACCCTGTGTTTCGCTGAGGAAAGTCCTCTCTCACTCTGAATCAGGAAACCGTGCAAGCGGTTAAGGCGGGAGTCTTAGCAGAGGAACAGAAACGACACAGCCCATTGATTATGCGATGATTCACCTGGTGATGAGGTCTCTTTGGGATTTGATGAAACGGCCAATCTGCTCCTGGAGCAAGCCCAAACATCGGGATCAGTTATTCAGACTGCTCGTAGGTAGGGCGCATTAGACGAATACCGTTAAAACAGAAAGAGGCTTATGGCTTACACCCAACACCTTATGACTTTTCAAGAGGTGTTTTTACTGCTTCTGTCATGAAAAATACTGCTTATAGCATGCCGGAAGACGTTGTTACTACTGATAGGTGTATATTGCTTCTGGCTTGACAGAAGTTTTTAAGGAGCTTATGGCCTGCACATAAATTTCTTGTGAGATCTCTCCGCGAGCAAGTCTTTGTAGGAGTTGTAACTGAATCTCTTTAGTAGAAATTAGCTGATCTGAATTTTCTAAATTAGATGTTGCTTGCGTCATTAGTTTTTCTGGTTTGTCTAATGACATTGCTTTCATGTATGCTTCTTTTACGTGTTGATCTGACATCTGAACATAGCTTTGCAGAGTATCGTATCTTTTATGTCGACTTTGTCGTCGTATCTCTTCGAGATTCAATCCTTTTTCAGCCATATGGGTTATGCTTGATATTCTAAATAAGTGTGGATATGCTCGTTTTTGTAATCCTATTTTTTGTGCATATTTTTTAATTGTTGAAGTAATATCTCCTCTACTAATTCTACATCCTTCTCTGCTCAGAAAAAGAGCTTTTTCGAATCCGATTTTAGGGATGTCTCGTACTCTGAGATAATTTGCTATTGATTGGAGTGCATCTGGATGAATGTTGACTTCATCGTATTGATTGCCTTTTCCATGATTAATCCTTATCTTTTGTCGTTGAAAGTCAATATCCTCTACATTGAGGTTAATAACTTCATTTCTTCTTAGTTGTCCATAATAAAAAATCTTTAGTAGGGCATTATCTCGAAGATCGTCTTGCGATATATGAAAGAGTTGTTTGATTTCTTCGATGGTAAATGGTACTTTGTTTTTTACTCGTTTTCGAGGAGGTTTAATTTTCAGAGGTTTGTTTAAAAATTCCATATAGGTATTGATTGCACAATATTTGGGTATCAAGGTATTGATATCATATTGCCTAACCTGAACTACATGGAGTTTAAAACGATCAATATCTTTAATTGTGATATCTTTAGGATTCCTGTTTACTATCTCAAGGAATTGTTTTATTGTTCTTGTATACGATTGAATTGTCGAATTTGAACTATTTTTACTCAACAAGTAATTCTCAAATTCTTTTAGGTGTTTTTGGTGTTTCATATGTACTACTCCATTATTTAAGTATTAATACTTAGTATTAATACAAAGTATATATACGATAGCAATATTTAAATATTTCGCTTTGATACTATGTATTGATACAAATCATGAAAAAGGAAAAACCAACAAAAGAGATTATATTGGATGCTATCAAAAATGCTGATCCATCTTATGTTACCATTCAAGATATCGCAGATTCTACTAAGATCTCGCGTGAAACAGTTAGTAAATACATGCTTGTCCTAGAAGCCGAAGGGAAAATAAGGGTTACAAAGACAGTCGGTAAAGCTAAATTATACGAGGCTAAATAGAGAAAGAAAATATAGATGGTTGGTTTTAGTGTTTTATTTGCTCGTTGTAGTCGAGCCCGTTGTTGATTGCTGAGTAGTATCACACAGTTGTTCACTTGGCTGGCTGCTTGGTTGGGTGCTTGGTTCACTATTAGGTTGAGTTTGTGGCTGACTTTGAGGGCTGCTTTGGCTGTTAACTAAGCTGTCATCTAAATATTTAAATTGAACAGATGGATCTCCAAGTAAATTTAATTCGTAGTAAACTATTCTCATAATACCATTTCCGCCATTTATACGCCAAATATTATCTTCTTTTGAATCCTGATTCGCTCTACTTATTATTGTTATATTCTCATCGAATACTGCATCCCAAAACTCACGATTATATCTCTGAGAAGCACCATAGGTAGTAAAAATATTATAATACCCAAAACAAGAATTCAATATACATGCGAATGCCCCGTGTTCTGTTTTAACTGTTAAATATTCTCCAATGCAATCATATGGCAAATTATACACAATCATTTCATTATCAAAGGCACCAGCGTAACATGCATGAGAATAAATAAAGAAATATTTATTGTTAGTAAGTTTTTCAACATCGTGGCACTCCTCCCCTATTTCCGATTCGCCTTCCCAATAAGCGGGTTCATTTAGTTTCATAA
>Ga0172362_10003077_pt1 | contig 14439 bp, 14 predicted proteins | sample LakKivs1_kivu2a2_FD_114534 | JGI IMG/M metagenome (GOLD analysis project Ga0172362, IMG submission 114534) | Sediment microbial communities from Lake Kivu, Rwanda - Sediment s1_kivu2a2 | ecosystem: Environmental > Aquatic > Freshwater > Lake > Sediment | place: Rwanda: Western Province, Lake...
ATAGGACGGAAAGGCGGCGGCATTTACGCCCTGCAAAGAGCGAACAACGGGCAAGGCGCCTGCGACATGGGAACGCTGCCCGGATTCCTGCCCGGATATCACAGCGTGATAGATATCGCGGCCAGGGAAAGGTTTGAAAAATACTGGGGAGCAAGCATAGCGACGGGAGCCGGGTTAACGGCCCTGGAGATGATGGAGCAGGTAAGAAGGGGAAGGGTCAGGGGCATGTACATCGTAGGCGAGAATCCCGTCCTCAGCTTCCCGAATTCAAGGCTCGTCACGGAAGCCCTGACTTCCCTCGATTTCCTCGTGGTGCAGGACATGTTTCTTACGGAAACCGCCCAACTCGCCAGCGTAATCCTACCAGCGGCGAGCTTTGCCGAAAGAGAAGGCACGTTCACCAATTTTGAAGGCAGGGTAAACAGACTGCGCAAAGCAACCGAGCCTATCGGAAACAGCCTGCCCGACTGGGAGATAATCGTGCGTCTGGCTGATAAGATGGGACACGCGCTGCCTTATCCATCTCTACAGGATGTCATGGACGAGATTGAAGAACTGGTCCCTTCATACGAAACTTATACCGATCCCGAAAAACCGGACGAGTTGGCCTACGGCGAAACCGTGCGCACCTCCGGCAGTCCACTCCTAAAAGGGTTCGCCCGTTTCTCCACTGTGGAATACACACGTCAGGCACTGCCAAGAGAATCGGACTATCCGTTTACCATGCTAACCGGCAGCACCCTTTATCACTTCGGCACCGGCACGAGAAGTTCCAGAGCTTCGCGTCTGAAGAAATTCGCCCCACGCTCTTTCGTGGAGATGTGCGAGTCTGACGCCAAAAGGCTTGCCGTAACCGGCGGCGATGAGGTCAAGATAATCTCGGCAGTGGGCGAAGTGACCGCAAGAGTCAAGATTACAGACACACTGCGCAAGGGGTTGGTGTTCGTGCCGTTCTCATTCCCGGAGACGCCGGTCAACGGGCTATTTGACATTATCCTGGACCCGGAAACAAAAGCGCCTTCATTGAAAGCATGCAACGTAGCAATAGAGAAAATCCGGGCAGAGGGAGAACAGGGATAAAACCCGGCAATAGCTGGCATGAAAGGAGGATGGCTGTAACTAAATGAACAAGGAAGAGACAATCACCAAGGCCGAGTTAGCACGGATAAGCACCATCATCTCCAAATACAGCCGGCAGAAGTGGGCGATGATACCACTGCTGCAGAGAATTCAAGGCGAGTTCGGCTATATCCCTCCTCAATCCATACCACTCATAGCCCGAAGCCTGGGGTTTTTCCCGAGTCAGGTGCAAGGGGTTATCAGTTTCTACACGCAGCTCTACACGCAGCCGCGAGGCAAGAAAGTGGTGAGAGTCTGCCGGGGAACGGCCTGCCACGTGCGGGGAGGGAAGACAATTTTGAAACTGGTGAAGGAGCACCTGGGCCTGGACGAAGGCGAGACCACCCCCGACCTGGAGTACACCCTGGAAACCGTGGCCTGCATCGGAGTCTGTGCGTTGGCCCCCAATCTGGTGGTGGGCGACCAGGTTCACGGCCACATGAACCCCAAGAAGGTGGACCAGTTGTTCAAGAACCGGGAGGGCAAAGAATAGCATGCAAGACCATCGTACTGTCTTTGTCTGCCAGGGAACGGGATGCATCTCCAGCGGCTCCGAAGCCGTTTACCAGGCGTTCAAGGAAGAAATAAGCCGCCAGAGAATAAGCGATGCCGAAGTGGATTTCACCGGTTGTCACGGTTTCTGCGAGCAAGGCCCCAACGTGGTCGTTGAACCCGAGGGCATTTTCTACACGCACGTACAGGCCGAGGACGTCGCCGAAATCACTACGTCTCATCTTCGAGAGGGCAGGCCTGTGGAACGCCTCTTCTACCACGACCCGGTAACCGGCGAAGGCATACCGCAGTATTCGGAGATAAACTTCTACAAAAAGCAGCAGCGCATAATCCTGCGCAACTGCGGGCAGATCAATCCGGAGAAGATCGCCCACTACATCGAACGCGGGGGTTATCGGGCACTGAAAAAAGCCTTCCTGGAAATGACGCCGGAGCAGGTCATCACTGAGGTCAAGGACTCCGGTCTCCGGGGACGGGGCGGCGCCGGTTTTCCCACCGGGCGCAAGTGGGAATTCTGCCGCAGTTCTCGGGGAGCAAAGAAGTACGTAATCTGCAACGCCGACGAAGGCGACCCCGGGGCTTTCATGGACCGCTCTATCCTGGAAGCAGACCCCCACGCCGTTATCGAAGGGTTGACCATCGCCGGATACGCCATCGGCGCGGACGAGGGCTATATCTACGTCCGTGCCGAATATCCCCTGGCGGTGAAGCGGGTCCGTACCGCCCTGGAGCAGGCCCTGGAATGGGGCTTCTCGGGCAAGAACATTCTTGGCTCCGGTTTCAACTTCACGATCCACGTCAAAGAGGGCGCCGGGGCCTTTGTCTGCGGTGAGGAGACAGCTTTAATGGCCTCCATCGAGAGCCGGCGGGGCATGCCCCGTCCCCGTCCCCCCTTCCCCGCCCAGTCGGGCCTGGGGGGAATGCCCACCAACATCAACAACGTAAAGACCCTGGCTTCCATTCCCATAATTATCGACCGGGGCGCCGGCTGGTTCGCCAGCATAGGCACCGAGAAGAGCAAGGGGACAGCCGTCTTTGCCCTCACCGGGAAGATTGCCAACAGCGGACTGGTGGAAGTGCCGATGGGCACTCCGCTGTCCACCATCATATTCGATATCGGGGGCGGCGTCCCCAGGGGCAAGCGGTTCAAGGCCGTGCAGACAGGCGGCCCTTCCGGCGGCTGCGTCCCCGCGCGATTTCTCGATTCCCTGGTGGAATATGAAACACTGGCAAAACTGGGCTCAATCATGGGCTCCGGCGGCATGGTGGTGCTGGACGAGACCACCTGCATGGTGGACGTGGCCAGGTATTTCTTAAGCTTCACTGAGTCCGAGTCTTGCGGCAAGTGCGTCCCCTGCCGCCTGGGGACCAAACAGATGTTGGAAATACTGACCAGGATTACTCAAGGCAAAGGGCGCGAAGAAGATATAGATACCCTTCTTACCATAGCCAGGACCGTCAAGGAATGCTCCCTCTGCGGCCTGGGGCAGACCTGTCCCAACCCGGTGCTCACAACCCTCGAGTACTTCAGAGACGAGTATGAAACACACATAAGGGAAAAGAAATGCCCGGCCGCCGTGTGCGATGCCCTCATGATATCGCCGTGCCAGCACACCTGTCCGGTGGGAATCAATATTCCCAAATATGTGGCCCAGATCGCCGCCGGCGAGTACCTGGAGGCTGTCGAGACCATCAGGGAACGCAATCCGTTCCCGGCCATTTGCGGCCGCATCTGCCATCACCCCTGCGAGGGAAGATGCCGGCGCGGTGAACTGGACGACCCCGTAGCCATTCGGGCGCTTAAGCGCTTCGCCGCCGATTGGTATTTCGACCACGTCGGGGAATTGCCCCCGCCGGAACGCTTTCTCCAGACTCACAAGCAGAAGGTGGCGGTGGTGGGAGCGGGGCCTACCGGTTTGTCCTGCGCCTACTTCCTGGCTCAAATGGGCTATCCCGTCACGGTATTCGAAGCGCTCCCCATAGGCGGTGGTATGCTCTCTGTAGCTATACCCGACTTCCGCCTGCCGCGGGAGATTATCAATGAAGAAATAAACTACATCGCCAGCCGTGGAGTGGAAATAAAGTACAACTCACCCATCAACGTGAATTTCACCATAGAAGATATCAGGAAAAATGGCTTTGAAGCCGTCTTTATAGCCGCCGGCGCGCAGAGGAGCCAGAACGTCGGCGTACCCGGCGAATTGGAAGATGTCGAGGGCTTCTACTACGGCCTGAGATTCCTCAGGGACGTGAAGATCGGTAAGCCTGTCAAGGTCGGAGGCAGCGTGGCCGTTATCGGCGGTGGCAACGTGGCCCTGGACTCCTCCCGTACGGCTCTCCGGCTCGGCGCCGGTGAGGTGAGTATCTTCTACCGCCGGTCGCGTGAGGAGATGCCCGTAACTGAGGTGGAGTATAACGAGGCTCTGGCCGAGGGCGTCCAGGTCAACTTTCTCGTCAGTCCCACCCGAATAGTGAACGACGATTGGAAGGTGGCCGGCCTGCAGTGTGTTCGCATGAAGCTGGGTGAACCTGATGCCGGCGGACGTCGCCGCCCAATTCCCGTTTCAGGCTCGGAGTTCTTCGCTCAGGCCGATACCGTCATCGCTGCCGTAGGGCAAGCTCCGGACCTGTCGTTCCTCCCTGCAGACAGCGCTCTTGAGCGCACCCGCTGGGAGAGGCTGGCTGTGGATGCCAACAGATTGGTCACCAGCGTTCCCGGCGTTTTTGCCGGCGGGGATTTTGTCTCCGGACCCGGCATGATCATAGAAGCAGTGGCCGCCGGCCGGAGAGGCGCTATGGCCATAGATAAGTATCTTAGAGGTGACAACTCGCGCGTCGATATGTACGACCTGAAGCCCAGCGCTCCGCCCCCAGTCGCTGCGAGGAGTGCTAGCGATAAAGCAACCTCAGAGGAGGAAAGCTGGGAACCGCAGTTCAGGCCGGAGACACGCCAGCTTCCTGTGGAAGAAAGGAAAGGAAGCTTTAGAGAGATAGAGCTAGCCTTTTCTGAGGAAAAGGCGCGGCAGGAGGCGAAGCGTTGCTTAAGATGCGACCTGGAGAAGTAATGCAAAGAGCAAAAATGAAAATGCAAAATGACAGACCAAAAGTGAAAAGTAGAGTGTGAAGGAACGTGTTTGAAGGTCTTATCTTTGACTTGTCATTTTGATTTTTGACCTTTGATTTTTGATTTGCCAGGAGGTTGAGTATGAAATCTATTACCAAGCAGAAACCTTTTGAGGAAATCCAGCGGCAGCTAGAGGGGCTGGACCGGGTATACATTGCCGGTTGCGGCACATGCGCCACGATGACGAGAACCGGCGGCATGGATGAGGTGGTGGCGATGAGGGGCCGCCTGCAGGAACTGGGCAAGCTGGTCACCGGCTGGACAGTGATTCCTACCGCCTGCGACGAGATGACCGAAGCAGCAATCAAAGACAATGACGGGGCCATTCAGAACGCCGCCTGTATTCTGGCGATGTCCTGCGCCTTAGGAGTGCACAAGCTCAGCACTTACATCGGCAAGCCGGTCCTGCCGGCGCTGGATACCCTGTTCATAGGAGTCGAGGATAGTCCCGGCTGTTTTCAGGAAGTGTGTGCCCAGTGCGGTCAATGCGTCCTTGGAGAGACCGCAGGCATCTGTCCCCTGACGGCGTGCCACAAAGGGCTGCTGAACGGTCCCTGCGGCGGCACCAATAACGGCAAGTGCGAGGTGGACAGGGAAAAGGACTGTGCCTGGACTCTCATATACCAGCGCCTGGCCGAACAGGGGAGGCTCGATTTAATGCGCAGATTTCATTCTCCCAGAGATTACAGCACTGTGCCCAGACCGCGAATGACCAGGATTGCATGAAGGAGGAGTCATGGCTTCGAGTTTCAGAGAGGTTCTCAAATCAGATAAATTCATAGTAACCAGCGAAATCGGTCCGCCCAAGGGGACCAACGTCGAGAAGATGCTCCATCATATCGACCTTCTCAAGGACAAGGTGGATGCGCTGAATGTCACCGACCACCAGAGCTCGGTAATGCGCTTCCCTTCCATCGGAGGCTGTCTGGCCATCAAGGAGCACGGAGGCGAGCCTATACTGCAGGTGACCTGCCGCGACCGCAATCGCCTTGCCCTTCAGGCCGAACTGCTGTTCGCGTACACCAGAGGCATAACGAATGTCCTCTGTCTGACGGGAGATGCCGTTGTCGTCGGCGACCACAAGGGAGCCAAGGGTGTTTTTGACCTGGACTCGGCGCAGTTGCTACACACAATCCGGCAGATGGAGTCGGGCAAAGACCTGGGAGGGAACGACCTCGACGGGACTGTGGCGTTCTGTGCCGGCGCCATAGTCACGCCCGAGGCAAATCCGATTGAGCCGCAGCTAATCAAGTTCGAAAAGAAGGTCGAAGCCGGCGCTGAGTTCTTTCAGACCCAGGCCATCTATGACCTCGACAAGTTTACCAAGTTCACGGAATATGCCCGCCAGTTCCCGGTCAAGATACTGGCCGGCATCATTTTGCTCGTGTCGGCCAAGATGGCCAAGTACATGACCGACAACGTCCCGGGGGTAACCGTGCCCCAGAACCTGATTGATGAATTAGCGGCCGCGCCCAAAGGCGAGGCAATCAACAAAGGCATAGAAATCGCCGGGCGGATGATTGCCACCTTGAAAAAGGAATCCATCTGCCACGGAGTTCATATCATGGCCATCGGCAAAGAAGAGGTGGTCCCAGATATCCTGAAAGCCGCGGGACTAGCTACCTAGTGCCCTGCCAGAAATACGAGGCCTGTTACCGGCAAATAGATAGATGGCCCCTACCGCCCCAGCCTGCTGCGGACGTTGACGAAGTTGAGCAGGTTTTCGCGGGTCACCATGCCGATGATCTTGTTGTCCAGGACCACGGGCACCTGATTGACATTCTCCTCAGCCAGGATTCTCATCACCGAGGAAAGCTCCTCGTCCGGCCGCACATACTTGAGTTTGTCGAGCGGCGTCATAGCCTGCTGGACGGTCTCCGTGGTCCAGCGGTCCCGGGGCACTACCTGTATGTCACGCAGGGTCATCAGGCCCATGATTCCGGAATCGGTAGCCACAGGGAAACATCGACGCCCCGAGGTGAGGATATTGCCGTTCACCAGGTGGTCGATAGTCATATCGGGAGGAACTATCGAGCAATCGGTAGACATAATCTCGCTGGCCACGTGGCCCTTGAGCGTTTCCTGCATGAGAAGCTGCTGGTAGCTGCCGGTAGCCGCGCTTTCCAGGAACCAGCCGATCAATGCCAGCCAGATGCCGGTGAACCACAGGCCGTTGGAGAGGCCGGTGAAAACGAGATAGACGCCTGCAAAGATAAAGAGAAAGCCCACAACCCTGCCGGCGGTCGAAGCTATTCTCGTGGACCTTCTCAGGTCGTGGTTACGCGCCCAGACTATCGACCTCAGAACGCGCCCGCCATCGAGGGGGAAACCGGGAATGAGATTGAAAACACCCAGAGCCAGATTGATGTATCCCAGCCAGAACGCAATGCCGGTGACAAACTGCGCCGTGAAAACGCTTGAGCCGCGCAATAGAAAGTAAATGCCGAGAAATATGCCTCCCAATATCAGGCTGAACAAGGGGCCGACGAAAGCCATTCGGAACTCATCGCCGGCTGTCTTGGGCTCACTGGAGATCTCAGAGACGCCGCCAAAAATGAACAGGGTGATGGACTTGACCGGTACGCCCTGATGCTGAGCAACCAGGCTGTGCATGAGTTCGTGCACCACTACCGACGCAAAGAACAGCATACTGGTTATCAATCCGGCGGCTATTCTGGCCGACAGAGTCCAGTTCGGGAAAGCGCCCGGGAAATAGCTACCGGCCAGGAGGAACGTTACCAGCGCGAAAATGAGAAACCAGGAATAGTGAAGTCTTAGTTGAATACCAAAAGGCTTGCCGATAGGTATGCCACCTCTAAACATCTTACCTTCCTCCCTTTTGTTTCTGTTTTTGCCGCCTAATTCCCGGCCACCCGGCGCCTTGAGTACACATATTGTACATCTCCGAGCACACGCCGCGCTAGCTGATGACCCTCCTTGTGAAGCCCTGGAAGCCCAACCGGAAGAACAGGGCGCAGAATGCCACGAGCACGGGGTAGATAACGTACAAAGGCATGTGCGGCGCCGTGGTCAATGCGGCGCGAAAACCTTCGGTCACATAGATGAGCGGGTTGACACAGACCAGCGCCTGCAGCCAGGGGAAGCCGGCAACCTTGATAGCTCCCAGCGTCGTCCACGGATAATAGGTACCGCCCAAAAAAGTCAGGGGCAGAACGATAAACCCGAACATGATGCCAATGTTGCGCGGCGAGATGTGAGTTCCCAGAACCAGGCCCAGGCTGGAGCACATGACGGCTGTCAGAGGAATCAGGGTCACCAGAAGGACCCAGTGTACCGAAAGACTCGGCGCCGCACCCTGGGTATGTACAACCGCAGCGATGGGAAACACCACGGCGGCGGAGATAAAGCCCTGGATGGCCCCAGCAACCACCTTACCGGTGGCTACTAGCGATACCGGAAGAGGCGCCAGTACCCGGTCCTCAATCTCTTTCGTATAGCCGAATTCGTTGGCCAGCGGCAATGCCACCGCCTGAATGCCCTGGAACATTATGGACAGGCCGACAACTCCAGCAACCAGAACGCTGGCAAACGCGGACAGACCACCCGCCGATGTTCCCCCGATCCCTTCGCCGATCTGAGGAAACACATAGAGAAAAACGAAGACCAGGAGAAAGGGCTGGATAAGAGTGCGGGCGATGAATACGCCCAGGTTCTTCCTCAGGACCGTCAGGTCGCGCAGGAGCAGGGCGTTGAAGGCAGCACGGCTGGCAGCGCCGGCCGACCGGACAGGTCTTGGTTCCAGAGCATCTGGTATAGCAGCCATGGCGCTCCTCAGTCGCGCAGCTCCCTGCCAGTGAGGTTAATGAAAACGTTCTCGAGGGAAGGCTCGGCCACAGACAGGTCGGTGATATTGAAGCCTTCCCGCTCAGCAATGGCCACTATCCTGGGCAACACACCACTTGTGCCTTTGATGTGAAGCTGGATTGTGCCGTCACGCTGCCCGCCGGCCGTGGCCCCCTCAACCTTATCCTTAAGAAGCCTGGCGAAGGCGTCCAGGTCACCGGTTGCCGCTATGGTTACGATATGGTCGGCACCCACCGACTCTTTCAAGTTCCTGGGAGTATCCATGGCCAGGATACGGCCGCGGTCCATGATAGCTATCCGGTCGCAAACCGAATCGGCTTCCTCCATGTAGTGCGTGGTCAACAGGATAGTCTGTCCCTGGGCGTGCAGTTTACCGAGAATCTCCCACAGGGCAATTCTGCTCTGCGGGTCAAGGCCGGCCGTAGGCTCGTCGAGAAAGAGCACAGACGGGCGATGTAGGAGGGCGCGGGCCACCTGGAGCCGTTTGGCCATGCCTCCAGATATGGCCATCACCTCCGCCCTGGCGCGTTCCGAGAGGCGAAACTCGACCAGGGCCCTATCGGCTGCCTCGCGACTTTCCCTGGCGCTCATCCCGAAGAAACGGCCGTGATAATAAAGGTTCTCCCACACGGTCAACGCCCTGTCCAGGTTATTGGTCTGGGACACAACGCCGATGACCTGCTTGACCAGCGCCGGCTGAGCCACGACGCCTATGCCGGCAACTATGGCTTTGCCGCCGGTCGGGATTACCAGCGTGGTAAGCATGCCCACCGTCGTCGTCTTGCCCGCGCCATTGGGACCAAGCAATCCGAAGATTTCACCGCGGTGCACCGCCAAATCCAGCCGGTCCACGGCCAGGATATTGCCGTCGGGGTAGCGTTTGCTCAGCTGCTCGCAGCGAATGACCTCCTCAACGGCGGCCTGGCCGGCGGCAACATTCACGTCAGCGGTCTGAATACTCATATTAGCGACTTCACACAAAGCCTCACTCAAACAAGTATCCCCGGTTTAGAGCGAGCTGCGCGGGCCTTTATGAAATCTAGCAGTTGCAGGCTTGAATAATCATAAAATCGGGCCGCAAATAGTTACAAAAGTATGACATCGCGAACGTCGACCCACCCCCCTTATTAGCAGGAGTCCACAATGCGCGCTCAGGCAGCGACCCTGCAGCCTGAGGGAGCGATAAGCAGTATGGGAATCGGAGAGTGCTTCAGGACCTTCTCGGCTACGCTGCCGAAAAACCAGCGCGACGCGCCGCTCCTGCCATGTGTGGTCATCACTATCAGGTCGACTCCGTTATTCTGGGCATAGGCCAGAATCTCGTCGGCCGCGTCGCCATCAGCGACGACCGTCTCCGACTTCAGACCGCCCTTTGCCAGGTCCTTCTTGATTTTGCCCACGTACTTCCGCGCCTCGCCTTGATTATCCATCTCTCCTTTGTACAGCGCATCCTTCCCCGCCGCCGCCAGCCGTGACACATCGTACATTGATAGGGGCTCGACCACCCTGAACAAGACTATTTTCGAGGCGCTATCGGCGGAGGCCAGGGCCCTGACATGCTCCAGGCTGCACTCTCCAAATTCGGAGCCATCAAGCGGTACCAGTATCTTCTTGTACATCTTCACCCCTTTCTCAGATTCAGATTCCATATTCTGATTGACTTTCTCCCGCGACTAATTCAGAGGTCAAGGCGATAAGCCATGACGATAGTTCCCGGCCTGGGTTCAAAATCGTACTCCGGCGCTCGCACGAATCCCATATCTTCGTACATCTTGCGGGCGACGGCCATAGCCGGGCCCGTGTGCAGGCCGATCGTCTTGATATTCCTCTTCCGGCACCGACGGATGCATTCCTCCATCAGGGCCCGCCCAATACCCCGTTGTCGATAGGCCGGGCGGACCGCCAGTATGCGAATCCCGGCCCAGCCCTCGGGCCAGTCCTCTTGCGAAGAAGGCGAGGCCTCCAGGTACAGCGTAACCGTGCCCACCAACTTCTTGTCGAGCTCGGCGACGATTAGCTGGGAAACGTCGAGCCGGCTGCGTACGTCCATGATATTATCGAGATAGAATGTCCAGTGCCTCCCGGGGATGGAACGCTGATACTCGGTATAGGCATCCCTGATGAGGCGGGATACCTCATCAAGTTCTTGAGGATAAGCGTCCCGGATCAGGAAGGCATTATCTCCCCCCTGAATGTCGTTCGTTACGCCTGTCTCACCGGCCCTCAATTTCGCAGTCATTGTCATCGCAGAGACGGGTCCGGGACAGCGACCGAACGGATTGTGGGTGAGCACACCGGTTCATGCTGTCCGGAGCCTTTTTGTCCAGGCCACCAGATTACGGAGCAGCTCTCCAATCAGTTGCTTTGTCTTCTCGTCGAGCAGCCTGCCCTTATCATCAAACTTCTGAGGAGCAAAGGTGACAAACACCTCCGGCTTATTCACCGGGTGCATCTCGAGAAAAACGAACGACTGCCTGAGGTGATACTGCGCCCGGGCGCCTCCCAGCATCCCCGTCGAGGCGCTCATCACGGCTACCGGCTTGCCTTCGAACGCATTATCTCCGTAGGGCCTGGACGCCCAGTCAATGGCGTTCTTCAGGACACCCGGTATCGAATAATTGTATTCAGGGGTTACGATCAGTATCGCGTCGGCCGCCTTTATTTTCCTCTTGAATTCCTTCACCTTTTCGGGTGGTGATGACAACAGGTCCTCGTTAAACGGCGGAATGCCATCGAGGCCGAACACCTCAAGGCTGGTGCTGTCCGGCACCAGTTCAAGGGTCGCCCGCAGCAGCGCGCGGTTGTATGAATCTTTGCGCAGACTGCCGGCAAAGCCCAGGATGCTTACTTGCTCATTCGTGGCCATCGAGCTGACGCAATCTGCCTTGGGAGACTGGTGTTATGCCAAAAGACAAAAGGGCGATTTATGCCGGTACCGGCGCTGCCTTCTCGACCTCCACCATGACTTTGCCGCCCTCCGCCTTTGTCCTGTACGTTTTGAGCGACCTGGGTGACCTCATGATTTTGGCCATGGACAGTTTGAAGCCGGAGTAATCCGTCCACCTGACCACATGCCCGTCAACAAGGTCGAACTGAGAATGGTGGCGGGGGCAGGTGACGACGGTCTTCTCCAGTTTCCCCGCAGACAGGTTCCCACCCATATGAGGGCAGCGGTTGTCAGCCGCATAGAACATGTCGCCGACCCGGGCCAGGAGAAACTCGTGCTCTCCCAGCTTGAACATCTTCATCTGCCCGCTCTTCAGCTCGCTGCCTCCGGGGACCTCTACGAATTCCATGTTGCACCTCCTTGCTTCCGAATTTCTTGCGTTCGGAAACGTGGGAAAAAAGACGGGCAAGCACGGCCTTGGCTTGAACCCCTCTCTCCCGATATAGAAGCTTAACCCGGAACCAATCAAGAAGTCATAACAACGAGTTGAAAATGATTAAATATTTATGACATTTGGCAGGCAATCACAAATGCCAAAGCCCAAATGACAAATCAAGTCCAAAATCCAAATGAGGCAGGACGAAGAACGTAGCACGAGACTTCAGCCCCGTGGCAGGGGGATTGCGCGACCGCAAGAGGTCGCACCGCAACCGTAGCTCAGCGAACGGGTCACCCGTTGTCGCTGGTCAGAGGTATGGAGAACAAGAATGTGGAGCCCTTGCCCGCCTGCGACTCCACCCAGATACTGCCCCCATGGGCCTCTACCAGGCGCTTGCAGACCACGAGGCCCAAGCCGATGCCTTTCGCCCCATCCTCTTCCGGCCTGGCAAAAGGCTCAAAAATCCTCTCTTGATTCTCGGAGGAGATCCCTCTGCCGGTGTCGCTGACGCCCACTACCAGGCCCTCCTCGTTCTGCCGGCCGAAGAGACGGACCCTGCTACCCGGAGAAGAATATTTCACCGCATTCTCCAGAAGGTTGTAAAGGACCTGTTCCATCCTGCCGGCATCCACATTGACCTCCGGAAACTCATCCGGGATAGCTACCACGATATCGTGAGTATCGTATTTTCGGCGGATTCTCAGCACCGCCTTCTTCGCCACGTCATCAATGCTCATCGCTGTCTTTCTAAGTCTCAGGCGGCCCGACTGAGACCTCGACAGCTCAAGCATGTTGCTCAGCATGACAGCCAACGATTCGGCGCTCGAGCCGGCATCCCGGATGAGTTCGGTCCTCTCTTCTTTGGAGACCCGATCATCCAGGGCGGTGCCGAGTGCACCGATAATCACTATCAGCGGCGTCCGCAACTCGTGAGAGACCATGCCCAGAAAATCATCTTTGAGCCGGTCCGTCTGCCTGAGCGCCGAGATAACCTCGTGACTGTGCTTCTGCTCGGTCAGGTCGGTGACTATGGCACACACGGACACTACATTATCCAGCTGCAGCCGCCTGGTGGACATGAGAACGGGCACCGAAGCGTCTCTGGCAGAGCGGAGCAGCATTTCAACACGACTGTTCTCCTGCCTCAGCATATCCCGTACACGGACTTGGTTCTCCTCGTGGACGAAGGCAAACAATGATGTCCCGATCACTCTGTTCAGGTCCGTCTGCATCATTCGCGCGAAGCAACGATTGGAATAAACGATGACGCCCTCGGTAGACACCGTAATGACGCCTTCGTTGATGTTCTCGACGGCGGTACGGTAAACGCTGTCTGCGCCCTGGAGGGCGAAGACTCGCTCACCGAGTTTGGTATTGACCACCAGCGCATCTACTTCGCCGCCTGTGATGGCACGCAGTGTCTCCTCGGCTTCGTCAAGCCGCTGCCGCAACCGGGCTACTTCCGTCAGTAGTTCCCCGTATCCGAGGTCACTCATCTCTCCGTTCTCTTCCGTCTCTTTGTGCGCGGGGCAGCTTTTTGCTTCAAGTCCAGGCCAAGGACAATCCGGTCCTCTTGTGAAAGGTCGCCAATCATCCTGCGCAAGGACAGGGGCAGTTTCTTGATCAGCGTAGGCACAGCAACAATCTGGTCGCCCCGGGCCAGACTCGGCTGCTGGTAAATGTCAATCACCTCCAACTCATAGTTGCCGGCAAGATGTTCGCCGCATATTCTATCAAGGTTGCGCAAGGCTTCCTGAGACCGGCGGGTCATGCCCGTGATGTAGAGTTTGAGGACATATTTCTCGTTCTGAGGTTCGGTGATTCTAGCCAGCGCTTCTTCGAACTTCTTTGTCGTAGACGTCTTGTGCGGGCTTCGTTTATCAGCCATAGTCACTCCTCCCGGGGAAACAAATTAAGGCCCACCAGTACTCTCTCCGTGTTGGATAGGTCGCCGATTATCTTTCTCAAGGGCTGCGGAAGCTTCCTGACCAGAGTCGGTATGGCCAGGATCTGGTCGCCCTTGGCCAGCCTGGGGTTTTCTAGAAGGTCAATCACTTCTATGGTGTACCGGCCCTTGAGATGCTCTTCACAGATTTTCTTGAGGTTGGCAAAGGCAGCTATCGACTTGGGCGTTTGCCCGGCAACGTAAAGCCGCAGATGCCACATCTCCGGATTGCTCGCTGGAGCCCTTCTCGAAGACTTTACCATTGTTCTTGTCCTTGTCACCATATTCGCGCCTCCAGAATGACACAGAAACTATCCTTTCGTCCAACGCCCAACATCCAGTCCTTTCAGGACCCGCTCCGTGTTTGAAAAATCGCCCACCAGTACCCGTCGGGGCTCGGGCGATAGCTTAAGCAATGTGGGGACAGCCACAATTTGCTGTTCTCGGGCCGCTTCCGGGCGTTCCAGAATGTCCACTACTTCAATATTACATCTATTCTCGATGTTTTCCTGGCAAATCCTGGTCAAGTTGCGGTAAGCCACGATGCAGCGGGGAGCCCAGTCGGTCACGAACAGGCGCAGCTTCCA
>Ga0172362_10003078_pt1 | contig 14435 bp, 14 predicted proteins | sample LakKivs1_kivu2a2_FD_114534 | JGI IMG/M metagenome (GOLD analysis project Ga0172362, IMG submission 114534) | Sediment microbial communities from Lake Kivu, Rwanda - Sediment s1_kivu2a2 | ecosystem: Environmental > Aquatic > Freshwater > Lake > Sediment | place: Rwanda: Western Province, Lake...
AAGATGTGGAATTGAAAGGAGCGAAAGACAAGGACATCGTAGAGTATGCTAAGAATAACAATTTGTTGCTTGTTACGCAAGATCAGAAACCAGCAGAGCTTGCAGAACTCACAGGAGTCAAATACGTGTTAATCTCCAACGTGATGATTGCCAAAATCGCAGACGCAAAAATAAGGGAAAAATACCCAAACATAAAAACGAAATGACAAAGAACCTCTTAAGTTAATGTTTTTTGTTTCTTCGCTGACACAAAGCTTGAAAGTCTGACACCTATAAGCCTTATTTTTCTGTCAGGTTTAAGGTAAACATGCAAAAGTTCTCTGCCTACTTTTTTTATGTCTTGCAAACGATTTGTGATTAATGGTAATGTTTTACTGTGTGTGTGGGTTTCAAAATTTTCGTAGCGCACTTTAACGGTGACTGTTTTAAAATAAAGGTTTTGCCTCAAAACATCCCTGTGCACTTCTTCTGAAAGTCTATCCAAAGCATTAAGGATAAACTCGAAATTTGAAGTGTCTTCTTCAAAGGTTACGTCACGGCTGATAGACTTGATTTCACCTCTTTCTTCAACCTCGCTTCTGTCGATTCCGTGCGCCATCAAATAAATCTGCGTGCCCATAACACCGAAGGTTTCTGCCAGCACCGCAGGGTCATGACGAGCTAAATCGCCTATAGTCACAATTCCCATGGCCTTCAATTTCTGCTCAGTTTTCCGTCCAACCCAAAGAAGCCTACGCACTGGCAGCGGAGCAAGAAATTTTTCAGTTTCATCTTCTTTAACCGTTGTTAACCCATCTGGTTTCTGGAAGTCGCTAGCTATTTTGGCAATAAGCTTGTTTGGACCTATGCCTATGGAACATGTGAGTTTTTCCTTCTCGTAAATTTCCCTCTTTATCTGTCGTGCCAAGGCTTCGGCTTCAAAAAAATCCTTCACTTTTGAGGTTACGTCTAAGAAAGCCTCGTCTATGCCCCATTGCTCAAATTTGTCTGCGTTTTTTCGCAGTATTTCCATGATTTCGTTGGAAACTTTGGTGTAAAGTTCGTAGTTAACGGGCAAGTAAACAGCTTCTGAGCAGAGTTTCCAAGCTTTTGAGATGGGCATGCCAGATCTAATACCGAATTTTCTAGCTTCATAATTGCAGGTGCTTACGACTCCTCTACCCTTTCCTTCTTTCGGGTCTGCCCCGACAACTACTGGTTTACCCTTATATTCGAGATGCCCCCTTTCCTCAACAGCCGTGAAGAAATGGTCCATATCCACATGAAATATTATGCGCTTTTTCTCACTCATGAAATCCCTTTTCCATAAACAGCCTTTTAAATAAAACGATGTATTTACAGATTTGAATCTATCGTAAAAAAGTACGTATACACAATTCGGCATATGTTTAATATGGCTAACGATTTTCCGTTCATAACCCTTAATGCCGTCTTTACCTAGATAGTAAGGCAATTATTGGAGGAACATGCAATGCAGAATATTTCAACATCTGCTATTCAGAAAATAGCTGTTGATTATCTTAAAAAAAGAAAGAACACTGAGAAAATTGATGTTTCCACGGTTGAGCAGAAGAATGGAGTTTGGATAGTCAGGGGCACATGTCCAATAGACTTGGAAGGGCATCCGTGGGCTGAAAAATTCGAGATTGTTGTAGACGGCAAAGGAAGAATTACATATTCAGACTTTTCATTGCTATAGAAGATTGAAATTAACCTTCACGCCTTAATCTACCTATCTTTTGTGTAAATAGTATCTGCCACACCACTATTTTTTCATCATCGTCGCTATAATAATCTTCATAGCGACAATAGCTGCAGTCCAAAGAAGAGAATGAATCATTTTTCTCTGATAAGCTTAAAAGTTATATCTGAAATCGCTAATAAAGTTCGTAGGGGACGTTAATGTCGTTGTTCGATAAGATTTTAGTTCCGTTGGACGGTTCTGAACATTCATTGAAGGCTTTAGAGATTGCTGTTCAAATAGCTAAAAAGTTTGGCGGAAAAATAACGTTGATTCACGTTTATTCTGTTAGCGTTGGACCTGTTATAATGCCTGAGCCAACCACCTTGACCCCTCCGATGATTCCAGTTATGACTCCAGCAGAAGTTTCTAAAACAGTTGAAGCAACTCGTAAAGCAGGCAATAGTATCTTGATGGACGGCGAACGAAGAGCCAAAGCTGAGAAAGTTCAGGTTGAAACAATGCTCAAGGAAGGACACACAGTTCAAGAAATTGTCAAAACGGCAAAAGAGGGCAAGTTTGATTTAATCGTTATTGGAGGCAGAGGCATAAGCAAAATAAGAGAACTGCTCTTAGGAAGCGTGACCGATGGAGTAATACATCATGCACTCTGCCCAGTTTTAGTCATCAAATTTCCTCATTCAGAAGACGATGCTCCTCATTCGCAATCTCAGCCTTAAATCAGGTGCCGCCCTTCTAGCTCTCAAGTTCTTAACCACAAAAAATACAGAAAGTTATTTCTCTTTCTTTTGCTAAATAAAGAATTTCTGAGTGTGAAATCTGATGCAGAGAAAAGATTTTCTTACAGAGCCAGTAAAACACATAAAAATAAACGGAAAACTCACCGTAGACCAGCTAATACAGCAATTCAAGAATTCAGGCTCTTTCGGGGCTGGAAGGCTTTCCACCGCATGTGACATTTATGAAAAAATGATAAAGGACAATGAGTGCACGATTTTTCTGGCCTTGGCTGGAGCTGTTGTTCCTGCTGGTCTGCGTTCACTAATTGCGGATTTAATTCGTAAAAGACTCATTGATGTAGTAGTTAGTACAGGAGCCAACATGGTTCATGATTCAATAGAAGCGCTCGGCGGGCATCACTACATAGGACACTGGGCTGTGGACGATCATTTACTTTACAAATATCACATATGCCGCATCTATGACGTTTTTGTGCCAGAGGAAGATTACGTAAAGCTGGATTACAATCTAAAAATGATGTATGACGAGATAGCCGCAGAAAAAAATGGAAGAAGCCTTTCTTCCAACGAGTTTGCACGAGAATTGGGCAAAAGACTGAAGGATCCAAACTCTATTCTGCGAGCAGCATATGAGACAAACACGCCAATTTTTCTTCCAGCAGTCCGCGATTCCGAATTTGGATTTGCATACTGGCTTCACGCCTCTTCAGCAAAAAACCCTCAAAAAACATTGCTCATAGACGCTTTCAAAGACTTTCCGGAGCTCGCCGAAACCTGCAAAGCCTCTCCAAAAAACGGCATGATTGTTCTCGGGGGCGGCGCGCCCAGGAATACAGTTAAAACTGCTGCTCTCGCATCCAAAAAGGGAATGGACTATGCTGTGGTAGTGACTATGGATCGCGCTGAAACTGGAGGATTATCTGGCTCAACATTGGAGGAAACTGTAAGCTGGGGCAAAGTTAAGGGAAACGCGGACAAAGTCATGGTTATCGGTGACATAATGATGGTTTTTCCAATCATGGTTGCTTCAGCTTTGGAAAGACTCGGCGAAAATTTTAAACGAGTACCCTACGTAAAACGCAAAAGCCTTCAAGCAATAGGAGGAATCTAGATGAAAGAAAAGGCTAAAACAGAAAAAAGATTCTGTGGAAACTGCGGCAACCACAACGCTTACAACTATCCAGACCAGATATTCTGCACAAAACGCTTATCTGATAACAGAGACCCAGTAGTGCAAACATTATGGTGCTGTGAAGATTGGAATCCAAGCAGCCAAGAATGCTACTGCGTAGAAGAAGCCATTAAAAAACAAAATAGCAAATGACTTTTTCGCTTATTCTCTTAATCTAACGTTAAGGTTATTACAAGGAACTTTTCTGTTTCAAACATGCACTGAAGCCCGGTGGTGTAGTGGTCAAGCATAGGGGCCTCTGGAGCCCTCGACGAGAGTTCGAATCTCTCCCGGGCTACTATGATTTCCTTGATTTTCCTAATTGAGAAACTATGCATTGTTTAAGCCCAAGAGCTACCAAACTCTAATGTGTTATTCTTGCCGATTTTGCAGAGACAATTTTGTTTTTTGTAAAATGAGTAGTCTGGGGCGGGTATTCGTAAATGGCGGAATCGACGTAGCATCCGTCAATGTAGAAATAGCATTTCATCGCACCTGTTTTTGAGAAACCATTTTCTTCAAGTGCGTCGATAATTGCCGCACTCGTTTCTGGGACATAAGCAAATATTCTTTGATACCAATACCTTTTCATGAACTCCTTGATTGCTGATGTTAAAGCCTTGGCTGTTTGGTAGGGCTCTTGGTTAACGTCGACTATGATCTCTTCAAATTTTAGACATGGAAAAGGAAGACGATAAGCTCTAAAGTGAAGGTACCCAAGTACCATGCCATCTTTAAAATAGGCAAAGCAATACTTGCCTTTCTCAGTATTGATTGTTTCATACCAGCGTTTCGTTTCTTCTTTGGTAATGGGAGGGATTCTAGAACTTGATTTGGTTGATTCAGGACAGTTTTGAAGCCTATTTACTTCATCCAGGTCACCAGTCATAAGTTGCCTAGTACGAACACTTTCCTTGGATTTTGCTGATAAGTGGACTTTTGCTCTTAAGGTTTGGGAAGCAAATGATAGGTTAGCTTTAGGTTCACATTGAGCGAGGTCCAATCCCATTATATAATTTTTTCTCCAAACACCATCTATGTAAACTTCTTCATTCTCAAGTGCTTCTGTTTTGAACCCGAACTTTTGGTACAGACGAATTGCTCTTTCATTTCCTTCCGTTGTGCCCAGCATCAGCCTTCGACATCCCGACTCTTTGGCAAACTTTATCGCCTCTTTCATTAACCTTGAGCCAACTCCCTTGCCCCAGTACCTTCTCCGAACATGTATTCCGAGCCAAGCTATATGGCGGTCTCTAGCACTTCCATCACGGAGCCATAGACTTACACTACCAGCAGGCTTACCGTCCACTTCAGCAACGATCTGTTTACCTTTGCCTTCCTCAAGTTCCTTTTTGAGAGATTCTTCAACCTCATGTTCAGTTATTGGATAAACACTGATAGCGTATTTTGCGACCTCGGGATCATTCGCAGTCTCAACTAACCAGTCTTTATCTTCGATTGCAAGGCTACGGAACCTTAACTTGGGCAACTTCTCTAACCCAGGCCCAAATTAAGACCGTTCGAAATTATAAGGATATTCTTTGGTTCTGCCTTAAGGATTTCTTGGGCTGCTGCAATTATGCTAGCCATGTGGATTTTATATACTCCTAAAGGCAAAAGGTTGTTCTGTCAAGATCACAAAACCACCAGATTAGTTAAAATCATATTTCAAGCCCAATTTCTAGCTATTTTTCATAAAGAAGAAAGAATCCAGTTTTAATCCCGATAATTTAAACCGATATTTGAATCTATCCCCAGGCTACCATCAACCCTGATCAGGTCGACGTCCAAACTCTCGGTTCAGTAGTGATTGGGGGTGAAGTTTTATCCCCACATTGCAAATCACAAACGTTTTGAAACTCTAACGTGCACCATAACATGACTGGCGAGAAAGGTCGAGCTCTCGGGTGAATGGCAAAAACACTAATAAAACATAGAAAGTCTATTCAAATGATTGAGAAGACGAAAAAAGAAATGTAGAGGGCTGCGCTGAGTTTATGGTCAGTCTTGAAGATGTTGCATATAAAGCCATCGAGGTCTCGCTCTGCGTGAAGTCAGGAGAAACTGTGTGGATTCACGGTTGGGATCATACCATTGGTCTCATTTCACTGCTAGCTTGGGAGTGCAGAAAGCGGGGCTGCCAAGTGCTTCTAACTGTTCAGCCCGAAGATTTTTGGTTGCACTCGATAATGGAAGGGCCTCTTGCGCTCGTGGATAGGTTGTCCGCTCTACAAGCATCAGCATTGAGGAAGACCGATGCGTACATTTTTACTCTTGGGCCGAGGAAGCCCGTACCTTGGGAGTGTATCCGAAAAGAGCGGCGCAAAGGGGTGAGCATTTGGCTGGATGAACGCTATGATAGGAGCATGTTTGCCAAGGAGTGGGCGCTGATCGCTAAAGGTCGTAAAGTGAGGATGCTGGGAATAGAGGCGACGCTCGCTACTCCTGAAAGGGCTGAGGTCTTAGGCCTGAATTACGAAAAGTGGAAAGAGATAATGTTATCTGGATGCGTTGCAGACTACCACGAAGTTGCGAGGCTAGAAAAAAACCTGACCCCTCTATTAGGCGGAGAGGAAGAAGTGCACATAACCACACCCTGGGGAACCGACCTAACATTTAGACTCGACCGACGACCAGTCAATGTCTCTGACGGCTTAACGAGCAAAGAAAAGGCAGAGAAAGGAATGGTTACTTTCCTCCCTGCAGGCGCTATCGAAGTTTCTGCGAATGAAGAAAGCGCTGAAGGCAGGGTTGTTTATGATGTCCCTGTACGAGTTGGAAGCGGGATGGTCGTAGGTTTAACTCTTCAGATTAAGAACGGGCGAATTATGGAGTTTGCGGCTGAAGAGCACAAAGAAGTGTTTGGTCACTTTTTAGAGGAAGGCGAAGGCGAGGTCAACCGTTTTGCATTCTTCGGTTTCGGTCTTAATCCAAATTTGAGACATGGATTTACCCAAGACGACAAAGTTCTAGGGGGAGTCACTGTAGGCTTTGGAGACAATGAGAACAAGGGCGGAAAGAACAAGGCCGACGGCTATGAATTTTGGGCCTCGATGACCAAAGCCACAGTTACTATTGGCGACACTAAAGTAATGCGAGATGGCATACTCCTAGTCTGAGAGAATACTACCTCCCGAAAAAAGAACAAGGACCCATTCCAGCACTATTTAAACTGGCAAACTTTTCCAATTTCTTCTGCCATATTTGGGACATAACATGCTGGCCAAAATTCTTGAGCTCTCGCCTGAATAGCGAAAACGCGAGTAAAACGTAGCCGTTTCAATCGCAATCAGACTAGTTTTTACTCTCAAACTGATAGTATGTGGAAAATGTTTGAAGCGAGAGTTTGAAGCTATCTTAGCAGATCTAGACATTAAGCAAATAATCTGCGTCTGAATTAGATGATGAAAGCGGAAAGGCAATTTTGTTGACCATTTTTAGCAGAAAACTTGTCTAATAGTTGCTCAAACCTTGCCTAAAAATGTGGAGTCATACAGGTTAGAGCCCACATTTGAACTCACGGATAGATATCTACAAAATGAGCTTGAGGTGTGATTTTGAAGGTCTTCATAGGATAGCATCAACTTCGAACTCTTCTCGCTTAGGTCTATTTCTCTTTCTTCTTTTCCTCTTCGCCCTTGATACCTTTAACCAAACCCTTTCCAATACCTTTCGCCATTCCGAAGCCCTTCTTCACCTCCTTACCCACAACCTCACCTGTTTTTTCGGCCACCTCCTCAGCTTTGCCTTTCTCCTCCTTTTTCTTTTCTTTCTCACTCACAACAATCACCTCCCAAGATTAAACAATACTTTGTCTAATCTTCAAACTGTTAAAACTTTCGAAACAGATCGTTCAGAAGCAAATCTCTAATAATCGAAAAGTGGAAAAACAATTTCTTGCCGATTTTCAGCGAATAAATTGTCTAAGAATCGCTTGAAGTTTGCTCAAAAATGTGGGGTCATATAGGTTAGAGCCCACGTTTGAACCCACGGACATGTGGAGATGTACTCCAATTAAGGCATGATAAGAGACATGAAGTTTTATGAAAAATCACTGCAAGACCGAAGAGTTTTTTAGTGTAACAGTAGAGCTAACCTTGGTGAAGGCTATGCCATATGCCAACAACCAAGGAGTCCGAATTCATTATGAAGTTGAAGGCGATGGAACGCCGCTGGTACTCCTGCATGGGTTATCTGACATTTGTGAAATCTGGCATATTTCCGGTTGGGTAGAGTCCCTGAAGAAAGAGTATAGGCTCATTCTGATTGATGTTCGAGGACATGGCGACAGCGATAAGCCTCATGATTCGGAAGCTTACGCGATGAGATTGTTGGTAAACGATGCTGTCGCTGTACTGGACGATCTGAAAATCAGCAAAGCCCACTTTCTGGGCTATTCAATGGGCGGATGGATAGGCTTCGGCATTGCAAAATACAGTCCGCAACGTTTCCACTCATTAATCATAGGCGGTATGCACCCCTACGCAAGATCGAACGAACCTAGTATCAAGTGGGTCAACGTCTACAGGAACACTTTTGCAAGCGATTCATTAGATGCAAGCGCAAAGGAGGCATTGGTGAAAGACTGGTGGGGACCGACTGCAGCAAAAATGCCACACTGGAGAGCATACGCTCAACGCGTGCTTCCTGCAACCGATTGGGAAGCCCTCACTGCTTTATTGTCAAAAGACTGGGGGCATGGCTTTGATGATGTCTTGCCAACAATGACCATGCCAGTTTTGCTTTTTGACGGCGAGGCTGACGCCTTTTACCCAGGTGTTAAAGAATGCGTCAAGAGCATACCGAACGCGACCTTCATTTCTTTCCCCGGACTTGACCACGCAGATATCATAGTCAGAAAGGATTTAGTGCTGCCTCACATCACCAAATTCCTGAAGAAAGTAGGTGAACCATAGCGAATCTGCTCACCGAGAGACTTCACCATGCATAGAATGTCTAATGCAGTTCTACAGCAACACGAGTCTCGTCTATGTTTTATTCACGTTTGGAAAAGGCTCAAAATGGGCTTGTTTTAACAAAACAGACGTTTGGTGGGGTCGCTGGGATTTGAACCCAGGATCGCCAACGTACTGTACGCTGTGTGCGTTCCCCAGGCTGGTATCCTAAACCATTCTAGGCGAGTTCTGACCAAGATGCCTGACATTCGCTTGCTAGACGACGACCCCATTGGTATAGACGAATAGTGTTAGGTGTCTTATTTTCTTTTTCAATAAGGTTTTTGTTTTTTGGGTTGTTTTGTTTTTGTTTTGTGTGGAGACTAGGCCCTCCCTTATATATAGGTTGAACTTGAAGTTGAGAGATTAGGGGTAAAATGGTATTGCAGATACTTCTAACACTGAAACGATTTATTTACGGCTGAGTCTAGTGAAGAGTATCGATGCAACCAAAGCTATTGCAACTACGACTGCGCTTATTTCAGTCATCATGACGATGTTCTGATTTTCACTTTGCTTCACTGCTATACCTACTAATGCCCAGACAATTACTAGCCCATAGGCTACGTCTTTTCTCGTAGCTACAACAAGCAACGTAATTAACAGGGCGACGATTATGACCAGAAAAGCCCATGTTTCTTGGCTGATTCCGAAACCATCCCATTTCATTGAAACCAGAACGACAGCCACGTTGGCAATGGAGGCAATAGTTATCCAGCCCAAGTATACGCTGAAGGGCACATGGACAGCAAGTTTTTCACGCAAAGGAACCGTGGATTTGCCGACGTTTAGGCGCAGGTAAATCATAATTAAGGTTGCGAGAAGCAGAAACATGAGAACGACAGATAAACCAAGATACTCAAACTGCCAAAGGAAAAGCCAAACAATATTCAGAAGGCTACTTAAGATAAAAAGCCAGCTAATTCTTTTCTGGTAATCTTTTCCTTTCTGACTGGGCAACGCTTGAAAAACTACAAAAATCCCCAACAAAATGTAAATAACGCCCCAAATCGAAAAAACATAACCTGCAGGAGTTATAAGAGTCGGGTTTGCATCAGAAATCTCAGCCGTAGACTTGCCCCCAAGAAATGTCGTACTACCCGCCAAACCATTGACCAGAACAATCAATGCAAAAGCCACTATGTTTATCCATTTCAAATATGTTGAATTGGCTGTTGCCATTTTTATCCTCCAAAAGTTTTCTTGGCTCTATGTGTTATATAAAACCATCGAGATTGCACCCAATCTTTATGACGAATCTCTGATAATTCTTCCTCCAGGCTTTCGATATATGACGTTGCAAGCACTTTAATATCAAATCTCATCTAAATCTGCCGAGTTTTTCATTGTCTTACCGCTATGGACTTGGCTTATTTGGATAGAAGTATGAATAACCCCATCATGCGACTTGTTAAGCATTTAAGTAAGTGTTTGATAGAGTAGAATAACAAAAACAAACGAGGTAGAAACGATGGAAAAGTCTGGAATGACTGTTGACAAAAAATTCATTCTAGCGCTGATTCTAATTTGTTTGGCACTGGGCGGAGGCTTCGCTCTTGTATATCTAAACTTAGAAGCTGATTTTGAAGCTTTAAAAAATAATTATGCAACGCTTTCAGACCAACTTCAGCAACTTCAAAGTCTAATTGAATCTTTACATCAAGGTCAAGTCACAAACCTGACCGCGGTTCAAATCTACAACCAAACCAAATATTCCGTAGTACTAATCACATGTATACTTGCTAACGGTTCTGTTGTTGAAGGTTCTGGCTTCGTCTATGATGATGGAGGCCACATTGTCACTAACAACCACGTTGTAGAAGGGGCTACTAGCATCACTGTGTCCTTCTTCAATGGAACAACAACCGATGCACAGCTTACAGGACGTGACGTTTACAGCGACTTAGCAGTAATAAAAGCAGATTCACTACCCGAACAATTTCACGCCTTAATCCTTGGAGACTCCACACAACTATTAGTTGGCGAACCAGTCTACGCCATTGGAAATCCTTTCGGCTTAAGAAGTTCAATGACATCTGGAATCGTAAGCCAACTGGGAAGAGTCCTACTGCTATCCGATTTCGGAGTGCCCCCTCCAGAGGGAGATTACGCAATAGCGGATGTGATCCAAATTGATGCTGCTATCAATCCAGGCAATTCTGGCGGCCCATTACTTGATAATCTAGGCTTTGTGGTAGGTGTGACATTTGCCATAGAAACAGGCGGAGAAGTCGAAGCCTTTGTAGGCGTAGGATATGCCATACCTTCAGTGCTTGTAAAACGGGTTGCTGATGCAATAATTCAAACAGGACACTATACACACCCATGGCTAGGTATAGGATATGACCTTGATTATGTTGGCGGTTTATTAATTAATTACGTGGACCCTTCTGGCCCAGCAAAAACAGCAGGTTTAGAGGTTAATGACATTATTACAGAAGTGGATGGGCACTCAGTGACCTGTGCTGAAGACCTTATCATTTATGTAGAAAGATACAAGAGTCCAAACGACGTAATCTCCTTGACGGTTCACCGAGGCAGCGATGTTTTGGAGAAACAGCTGACACTTGCCGAAAGACCTTAAACCCACTCCCTTAGATTCTCTCCCAAAACGCTATTCTTCAAAGAGTTTTGTGGTTATTAGTACTGCTATGAAGAGTGTCAGCGCAATTCCTACGGTGAATGGATAAGATGGCGATATGCTGTATAATATGCCGCCCACGTAAGGCGCTATGAAGGAACTGAACACCATAATCGCTTGCGGTATAGAGACCCAACGTGCCCTAATAGATTCTGGAGCAATTGGGCCAATGATAGCACCCATTAAAAACCAAGTTATATACGAACCGCCAGCTATGAAAAACGCGATTACTAGAATGGAAAAATTGTTGAACAACAGAAGAAGAATTAGAGATACGCTGCAAAGAACGAGGGAAGTGGCTAAGGCATACGATTTTTTCCACTCATCTCCCATCCTGCCTAAGAAAATACCTAAAACAGCTGATCCAAAAAATAAAACTGAACCTAAAACACCGATTTCAAAATCGCTGTAACCATACTTCTCTGCGAGAAATTGGGGAATGAATGGTCGAAAAAGCATTAAAACGAACCAAATGGAAGCAAAAAAAATTGACAACTTGAGCAGTTTTCCTGTCTTCAAGAGTTCAAAAAATGAACTATGCTCATGCGAATTACTATGCTGATACCCTGTCAATTGCTGTTTGCTGATAAACATGAGAATGAAACATGCTGAAGTATAGAGAATTGAGCCTAGATAGAAAATGGCTCTGGGATCAACCGTTTCTGCTATGTAGCCTCCTAATGCTGGGGAAAAAATGTAGCCGAAAGACCATCCAGAAGAAATGGCTGCAAAAGTCAAAGTCAACTTGCTTTTGTCGGCGGCGCCCACGATGTAGGCCGTGGTTGTTGGTCCGCCAAGCCAAACGCCCCACAGAATCATTCCTGGCACCATTTGAAGCCAGTTGTTGGCAAGAGAGAAAATCAGGGGAGCTGGAATCCAAGCAATCCAGCCTGCAATCATGATTTTTTTGCGGTCGTATCTATCTGCAAGCGTTCCAGCCAAAAGCAACGTCAAGGCTGTCGATAAACTCATGATAGCATAGAGTATCCCAACTTCCACCGAATTCGCCTTTAAAGTCTCAGTAATGTAAACAGGCAAAAGATACGCATAGAGACCATCCCCGAAAGAACCGACCAAATTGCATGCCAAAATAAGTTTTAAATCTCTGTTTAAAATTCTGAAAGGAAAGCCTAGCTTCAAGATTCTTGCCACATTTGACGCCTTATAGTTTTTTCGCTATTTCTCAGTCTGTGAATAAATAGTTTAGTTTAAAAATTGCTGAATTTGTCATTATACTAAGATTGTTTTCTTCTGTCGATTATGTCTAGGGCTTCTGGTCCTGTGCCGATTAGCACAACGGGGATTCTTGTTTGTTTTTCAATTTCGTTTATAAACTGCTTTGCTTCAATTTGAAGTTCATCATATGTTCTTGCACCTTTGCATTCTGGATATAAAATGTCAAGTTTTGTAAGTGCAGCTTGCGTTGCACCGTTAACCATTACAGCCTTTTTCGCCAGTTCAAAGTTGAAGGGAGCAGAACGTCTATCACGACCTGTTCCAGCAGCAGTTTCAAACCATCCACGTTTCAAAGCTTTCTCTTTTGTCAATTCTCTAGGCAGAGGACCAGTGCCAACCCTCGTCATGAAAGCTTTAAACACTACTAACGCATCGTTGACTTTTGTTGGGCCAACGCCTGCTTCTGAACATATTGCTGAGGCGCTTGTGTCTCTGCTGGTGACATATGGATAGGTTCCATGGAAAAGCGAAAGCATCAAGCCTTGTGTTCCTTCTAACAAGACTTTTTTGCCAGCACTTATTGCATTGTTGGCTTCTGTAGCTGCATCTGTTAAGTATGGCTGCAGTTCGGGAATGTCTTTTGCGAGTTTTGCTGTTCTGCGGACGCGTTCTTCAATTGCTGGTCCTATGCCCCATCCAGTTGTACCTAAACCCTTTAGATGTTCACTCGTTTTGTCTTGAATTGAATGTTTCTCTTCAATGATGGACGCTTGCTGGTCTATGCCTATGCGATTTTTAACATTTGTTGCTTCAACTTCTTCAAGGAACTTTGCAACATGGACGTTTGCTCCTGCACCAATAAGTAGACGACATTTTTCATATACGAAGGCTGCTGGAACCATGTGTAAAGCGTAACGATTGCCTTCAAGCCAAACGGTGTGTGCAGCGTTAACGGAGCCTGTTCTCAAACAAACGTCTAACTTGTCCTTTAAGGCTAGGTAAGAAACAATTTTTCCTTTGCCTTCGTCTCCCCAAAAGGCTCCTGTTATTACTGTGCAAGGCATTTTATCACCATTCATAAAATTTGCTGAAGCTTATTTAAGATTGTTTAACATTTTCGTGTAAAGTCGTTCTATTTTTGATTTTGATAGTCCTTCATTAACATTCGAAGTTTTTCCACAAAACTTTTAATGAAAGAGATATATATTGATTGTTCGTGAAGCTTTTGAAAAGAAAACTCTTCGCAAATAGGAGAGGAAAAATCAGAAAAACCTTCTTCTGGATGATGTTTCCAACACTTATTATTAGCATGCTTGGTTCGTTTCTCAGTGTTCAGATCATGGCTTTAGGTGCCAGTTCAGAAAATACTGCTGACAGCGCCGCCTACCTAAAAACGTCCCTTGGCAAAGAGGACAACGCAATTGTTAAGGTAATTGAACACAAAATCACAGAAAACGAATTGAAGGAGTTAAAACATGAAACAGGTGTTTACCAAGATAACGTTACCTACAACGAGATAATCAATAGGCACGGAACTGGACTACGTCCTCCTACTGAGAGCGAATGGGCAAAGATTGCTGAAGAAGCACTCATGGTTGATAAAATTTTTTGGGTAGACACGTCTACAAGTGTGGAGTCCTACGTAGATTATGCAAATTCATCGTGGTTCCCACCCATCGGAAACCAAGACGGAGAGGGGTCATGCACTACTTGGGCTGTGGTATATTACATGAAGACTTTTCAAGAGGCAAAAGAACATGGATGGAATCTGTCTGGGGCAGTCTGGGAAGGTGGATATTATGGATATCCAAGCGTGGCGTATCAAGACAAGATTTTCAGTCCAGACTTTGTTTACCATCAAATCAATAATGGGGTTGATGAGGGATCATCTTTTGACGATGCAATGGATTTGGTGTGTTCAATTGGTGCCTGTACTTGGGAGAAAATGCCTTACGATCCCACTGATTCAGTAACATGGCCCTCTGAAGAAGCTTGGCGAGAAGCCCCATTGTATCGGGGCAACAGCACAGGATTCGAATATATGTATCTA
>Ga0172362_10003080_pt1 | contig 14434 bp, 14 predicted proteins | sample LakKivs1_kivu2a2_FD_114534 | JGI IMG/M metagenome (GOLD analysis project Ga0172362, IMG submission 114534) | Sediment microbial communities from Lake Kivu, Rwanda - Sediment s1_kivu2a2 | ecosystem: Environmental > Aquatic > Freshwater > Lake > Sediment | place: Rwanda: Western Province, Lake...
AGAAGAAACCCTCGAGGTGTGGCGCGACCGGGCGCTGCGCCTGCAGGCTGAGATCGAGAACTTTCGCAAGCGCCAGCAGCGACTGGCCGAGGAACGCATCACTGCCGACCGCGAGCGGCTGCTGCGCTCGTTCTTGTACGTCGCCGACGACCTGGAACGGGCGCTGAGGGCGGATACGGCGAACGTCGGGAGCCTCCAGCAGGGAGTTGACCTGACGTATCAGACGTTGATGCACATCTTGAGCCAGGAGGGCGTGGAGCCTATCCAGAGCGTGGGACAGCCTTTCGATCCGACCTGGTACGAGGCGGTAGATACTGTTCCCCACAGCCAGGCCGGGGTCGAGCCGGGCACAATCGTCGAAGTCGAGCAGAAGGGCTACCGCCTGGGGGAGCGCCTCCTGCGCCCGGCCCGCGTCATCGTCGCTATCTAAACTCACGCAACACGTTTCACGTTTCACGCTTCACGTTTCACGCATGCCCATGGACTACAAAGACTACTACCAAACCCTCGGCGTCAGCCGAGACGCCGACGCAAAAGAAATCAAGCGCGCCTTCCGCAAGCTCGCTCGCCAGCACCACCCCGACGTCAATCCGGGCGATAAAAAGGCCGAAGAGCGCTTCAAGGAGATCAACGAAGCCTACGAGGTGCTCTCCGACCCGGAAAAGCGGAGCAAGTACGATCAACTGGGCTCCGAGTGGGCACGCTACCAGCAGACCGGAGGCCGTCCGGGCGACTTTGACTGGGGCCGCTGGGCCGCAGCGGGCGCTCCTGATGGGCAGGGGCAGCGCGTGTACGTCCGCTACGGCACACCGGAGGACATGGAGGACCTCTTTGGCGGAGGCAGCCCGTTCTCCGACTTCTTCACGCAGATTTTCGGGGGGATGGGAACGAGGGCTGGCGCGGCGCCGGGCGGCTTTGAATATCGCGTGCGCCCTCAGCGTGGGCAGGACTATGAGCAGGAAGTCGAGATCAGCCTGCGCGATGCATACCAGGGCACCACGCGCGTCTTGCAGAAGGATGGCCGCCGGCTGGAGGTGAAGATCCCGCCCGGAGCACGCACCGGCACCCGCGTGCGCATCGCCGGCGAAGGCGGGCCGGGCGCGGCTGGTGGAGAGACGGGCGACCTGTACCTGCGCGTCAGGGTGCTACCCGACCCGCAGTTCGAGCGCCGGGACGACAATCTGCACGTGACGGTGCCGGTGGATCTCTATACGGCAGTTCTCGGCGGCCGGGTCCAGGTGCCGGCGCTGAGCGGCCCCGTGATGCTGACCGTCCCGGCTGGCACGCAGAACGGGCGCGTCTTCCGTCTGCGGGGCAAGGGGTTGCCTCGCCTGCAAAAAGCGAGCCAATACGGCGACCTGTACGCTAAAGTGGACGTCCAGTTGCCGGCGAAACTGACCCCACGCCAGCGGGAGCTGTTTGAGGAACTGAAGCGAATGGCGAATGGCGAATAGCGAATAGCAAATAGCAAATAGCAAGCGGAAGGTTGACAAGGTATGACTGGGCGAGAAGAGACTACCTGTATCACAATTACGGTCGCAGCTCGGCGGACGGGGATGCCGTTGCGCATCATCCGCCGCTGCATCCAACGCAGGCTGGTGGACGAGGTGCTGACCGAGGCCGAACTGGCCGAACTGCGTTGCATCCGCCGTCTCGCTGGCCTGGGGGTGAACCCGGCGGGAGTCGGGATTGTCCTGCGCATGCGTCGCCAGATCGAGGCACTGCAGGCGGAAATAGCACGCTTGGAGAATCTATTGGCAATCTCGACGTCGTTGGAAGTATCCGAGACGTGGTTACAGTCATTGCCGTGGGATCCAGAAGATAGCGAGTGAGGTGTAGGATGAACAAATCCTGGACGATTATTCTCATTGCGCTTGTGACGCTGGTCGCTGCGACGCTGGGGTGTGGGCTACCCGGCGAGGTGCTGCTTTCTACTGCTACTCCAATGCCAACTCTATCCCAGGTGTCGCCGACGCCAGTCATCGTTCCGACCGCCACACCGGCTCCGCCCCAGGTGCCCACAATGTCTGACGAGCCTGCCAACGCGCTGGAGGCGCAAGTAGAAGCGGTCTACGGACTGGCCGGGCCGGCCGTGGTCAACATCACCAACCGCAGCTACGCCTACGACTTCTTCATGAACCCGGTCCCCCAGGAGGGCACCGGTTCCGGCTTCGTCTACGACACGGAGGGCCACATCGTCACCAATTTTCACGTGGTCGAGAACGCGGAGGAATTGTCGGTGACGCTGGCCAATGGAGCGGTCTACCCGGCCACGGTCGTCGGCGTGGACCCTTCCAACGACCTGGCCGTGCTCCACATCGAGGCCGACGACCTGCCGCAGCCGGTCGCACTGGGTGCGTCGGACAACCTGCGCGTGGGGCAGTTCGTCGTCGCCATCGGCAATCCGTTTGGCCAGGAGGGCACGCTGACGGTGGGTGTGATCAGCGCCTTGGGACGGATCATCGAGAGCCCCGACGGTCGCTTTATCGGCGAGGCCATCCAGACCGACGCCGCCATCAACCCCGGTAACTCCGGTGGGCCGCTGCTGAACTTGCAGGGCCAGGTGATCGGCGTGAACTCGCAGATCATCAGCCCCAGCCAGGCTTCGGCCGGCATCGGGTTTGCCATACCGGCCAACACTGTGCGGCGCGTCGTGCCCCAGTTGATCGCCAAAGGCCGCTATCCGCATCCGTGGCTGGGGGCACAGTTGCTCGGCCTGACGCCAGACCGGGCACAGCTCTTCCGCCAGGCCGGGATGGTCGTGCCGGTGGAAGAAGGGCTGCTGGTGGTCGAGGTTGTTCCCGGCGGCCCGGCGGAGCGGGCGGGCATGCGCGGCGGCGACCAGCTCGTGCAATTGGGCAACGTGCGCATTCCGTTGGGTGGAGACATCATCACCGCCATCAACGGCGAGACCATCGCCGATTACCAGGCACTCACCGTGTACCTGGAGACGCAGACGCAGGTGGGCGATACGGTTGAGGTGACCATCATGCGTGGCAGCCAGGAGCAGAAGTTCCAGTTGACGTTGGACGAGCGGCCGCAGTAGGAGGTTAGAAGATGAAATAGGTGTTCTGTCACTGTAGCCTGGACAGCCGCTCAGTCACTTCTTGCGTGAAGCGAGCGAGGAATTCCTGAACGTAGGCCTGGACGCTCCTGTCCGGTTCCTCGATCAGCGGCGTGAGGTCCATGCCCAAGATCATGCCGGTCGCCACGTCTGTGCCGTGTGCTTCATAGTACGTCGCGTGCGCGCGGCGGCGGCCCATCGTCGCCAGGTCGTAGCGTTTCCCACCGCAAATCTGCGAGTCGTAAATGCCCAACAGCGCTGCCTGAAGATTATCGTGGGCCGAAACGTCAAAGATGACCTTGTCTGCGTCTACCATCCAGTCCAGATCGCGCCAGACCTCACAGCCGTACAGTCGCTGCGGGCGTTCGTTTGTGGGCAGGCGGCGGAGCGCTTCGATCACCCGCAGCGCCACGCTGACGTGCGTGTCGTGTTTGTCGGCCAGGTTGTGCGTGTACACCACCTCGGGCCTGGTGATCTTGAACAGCCGGGCAAGGTCTTCGACGGGAGCCTCGTTGGAGGCGTCCTTGACGGCTGAGCTGGGGTAGTCCAGGAGCACCTGCGCCCCGTATTCGCCCACGACTGCCGCTTTCTTCTGCTCGATGCGCCGGACCACGCGCATCTCTGCGTCGGTGTAGTCTTTGTAGAGGTCGTCTCTGGGCGACCCGCTGCCGTCGGTGACGACGACGCCACAGAACCAGCGGTCGTCCCGCTGGAAGCATTTCAGGATGCCGTCGTAGGCCATGATCTCGACGTCGTCCTGGTGCGCGCTCACCGCCATGTGCGTAGTGCGCGCCAGGGCCTCCTCAACGGGAAGCCCGTCGGGAACGAATATCTCTGCGGTATCCAGGTTGAGTTTCATTTCTCCCCCTTGTTGATGGCCGGCAGGCTGGCCGCGGCGATGGATTGCCCCACGCGGCGGCTCTTTTCGTCCGGCAACTGGATGTGGACGCGGGCGGCCAGTTCCGGGAACTCTGCATCAAGCACTTCATTGGCGCCATCCAGGATGAGCTGGCCGCCGCTCCCGGAGGTACAGCGCCCCAGGATCAGGACGTGCTTGAGCTCGTAGAAATCAGCGTAGTGGGCGACCGTATAGCCCAAGTAGGTGCCCATGCTCTGCCAGATCTTGACCGCGCCTGCGTGGCCGGCTTCGAGTTTCTCCTGGACGAACTTGAGTTGCTCGGCGGGCGTGATGCCGGCCGGGACGTCAATCCCTGCCCTGGGCGCGAGGCGAAAGACGCACTGCTGGGAGAAGTACTGAGCGCCACATCCCCTATCCCTGGACCAGTCATCCACAGGGGCCTCGGGGCTATAGTCCACCGGCGCAAAGGCCAGCTCGTTCAACCAACCGGTGATGTTGCCCTCCATATTCACGTAGCCGGCGGCCTCGCTCGAGCCCAGCGCGATGCCCAGGACACCGTTGTCCTCCAGCGACATCGAGCCGGCCAGCGCCGTTACTTCCCCGTCATTGACGATCTCCAGCGGTACGCCCAGCTCGTCACGGATGCACAAAAAGAGGTTCCTGACCTCGTCATACCGCTCCTGGGGCACGCCGCGGAAGAGGGAGGCGATCCTGACCTTGTTGTCAATGTACACGCCCGCGGCGCTGCCACCGATAGCGTCCACACGCACCATCTTCGAGGCGGCTTTCTTCAGCGCGGCCATGATCTCGTCGTAGTGATACCGGGGATCAGATTGGATGCGTGGCTCCCACACGACCTCCTCGCTAAAGATGGCCTGGCCGTTGACGACGGCCGAAACCTTGCGATCCGAAGCGCCCAGATCGAAACCGATGCGGTATCCGTCCAGGTGGCGGCCGAGCGGGCGCCCGACTTCGTGTGCGGCTGGGACCTCGGATGGGTCACAGGAAACGACGGTGAACGTCTTGTCGTAGATGTCTCGCCCCATGAGGCAATAATCGAACTGGCGCGCGCCGCCGGGCGCATAGCATTGCCTGATATAGTCCCCAATGCTCCTGGGGCCGCCCACGTACGCCTGCCAGCCTCCTTTCTGCCAGAGGAGAAACTTGAAGATACGCTCTGCAACTGCCAGGTTCGCGCTGGCGCGTGGATGGCTGGCGGGGAAAACCTGCGTCTCGAAGCGCGACACGGACCCATCGGGACGTTCCAGGCCGAGCACGAGTGGCGCGCCGGCGCCCGAGCGCGTGACCTCTTCGCGAAATGCACGATTGGCCAACACGGCTGGCCTGAATCCATCGTCCAGGGGAGGTATAAGCCTCGGTTTAACAAGCCGGAAACCCTCGCTCATGCAAATCACCCTCCACATTCCCCGTGCTAATCCAGCCAACCCTAAAGCCCACATCGGGGCTGCTTTTCGGGTCAGATGAGCCCCAATTCGTAAGATAGGACCAAAGCAGATGCTCCCAGGAGCACGACGTCGGACCCGAGGCTGGCGATGCCGACCTGGGTGTTTCTGGCAAGCGATGGCAGAGAGTGCCTGATCATACTCTCCCGGATCGCTTCGACCAGGAACTGGCCAAAGCGTGCCACGCTCCCGCCAATCAGGATGTGCTGGACGGCGAGCACTCCCACCAGGTTGGCCGCGGCGCTCCCGAGACTTTGCCCCACCTCGCGGATGACCTGCCGCACCGGTTCGTCACCGGCCTCGAACGCCTGGAGGACTGCGTCAAGCGTGATCGCGTCAGAATCGGCGGCGAATTGGTGCAGCAGCGAGTGTGGATCGCTCTTGGCAATCGCCTGGGCACGCCGGACGATAGCGCGACTACTGGCAATTGTCTCCAGGCACCCGAAATTCCCGCAGCGGCACTGCTCGCCGTTCTCGACGATTGTCACGTGGCCGATCTCGCCGGCACCGAACGGATTGCCGCAGACGAGGCGACCATCGAGCACGATGCCGGCGCCGATGCCCCAGCCGGCCTTGATCACTACGAGGTCCTTGATGCCCCCACTCGCGCCGAAGGTGTACTCGGCCAGCGCGGCCACGTGACAGTCGTTCGCCATATATACCGGCAGCCTGTACCGTTTCCGCAACAGGCGGCCAAGCGGCAAGTCTTGCCAGCCCAGGTTTACGGCCTGGTGCACCACGCCGTTGTCCGCGCCCACCAAGCCCGGTGTGCCGATGCCGATGCCCAACAATGGGCTGCTGGCTTCCTTCACCAGAGCGTCAACCAGCTCGTAGACGAGCGCCAGCGCGGCGTCGCCATCCCGTCCGTGCAACGGAAGGACGACCCGCTGCCGGACGCTGCCCCGCAGGTTGATCAACGCACCGTTAAAATCGCTCCTGGCCAGGTCAAGGCTGATCACCTGGCGCGCGTCGTCTGCCACACACAACAAGATGGGGGGTTTCCCTCCCACGGACGGCCCGCGGCCGACTTCTTCCACCAGTCCCTTCTTGGCCAGGCTCGCGACGACGCTGGAGACGGTGGGACGGGTGAGCCCGGTGAGGCGCGCGACGTCGGCACGGCTGATCTGCCCGTGGCCGTAGATGGTCCTGAGCACCAGGCGGCTGTTGTGGGTCCTCGTCCAGCGGCGGGTGGCTTTCCCCTGGAGGTTTATGCTCATGTCACTGTAACGGGTAGAAGGCGACTTTGGAAGGTAAGTTTACTTACAAAGTATATTATACGCCATGGGTGTGCGATTTGTCAAGAGGGGACAAAGGTTTGTCCACAGCACGGGGAGGGCCACTCGAGGCAAGGATTCGGTGTGGCAGAGGTCGGGAGGGCTGCATCTGACCGGGAGCAGTTCAGTACCGGCGGTCCAGGATAGTTTGATCGGCGTCCAGTATCTCCTCGCTCACGCCAGGTGATGCCTCGGCGATAATGTTCCGCAGGTGACGCTTGTAGGCTGCCTGAAGCAGTCCAGCCAACGCACGTTTAAACGGATTGCCTGGCTTGATGGCGTCCAATGCCTGGATGGCCCATACCAGGACGTGGCCCTGGAAAACGATGTAATCGGTAGACTCGCTTGTAGTCATGGCTGCCTCGGTTCCCATCAGTATAAAGCCCGCCCCACCGTAACGGTGGGCGGGCTTGTACTGTGAGTCTACTGCCAGGGCAGCCCCCGCCACGTTCATCGTTGCCCGGATAATAAGCCACCCACCGTGGGGTGCTTGTTTGAGTTCGTATACTCCGCAATTCTATCGTAGCACATGTCAGTTCATATCACGTCAAGAGTACGTGAGGAATTCGTTAAAATTCACTTGTTGACAGAATTGGCGTCTTGCTTTATACTTCGCCGCCTATGTCCATAAAACGTTTTCTCAGTATACTGACCAAAGAGTACCGGCACATCCTGCGCGAGCCTCGCACACTGTGGATGGTGTTCCTCTCCCCGGCCCTCGTTCTCGTCGCGCTGTCCACGATCTTCGTCAGCGGCAGCAGTCACCTCAAGGTCGTGCTGTGGGATCAGGACCGCACGCCCGTGTCGCGCCAGTTTGCCGGATCTCTTTCCAGCGATTCCAACTTCTCCGTCGGCTACGTGTCGAACTATGAGGAGATCGAGGCCTCGCTGGTGGATCGCCGCATAGACGCGGCGCTCATCATCCCGCCCGGCTTTGCCGACACAGTCCAGCGCGGCGACACTGCACCCGTGCAGGTCATCCTGGACGGGGTGGACACGCTTATCGCCGGGCAGGCCACTGGCAGCCTGCTCGGCCACGCGGCCCATTTCGGGCTGGCACTGAGCCGCCAACTCGCGCTGCCCCGGGCGCCGCTGGAGGTCCGCTCCAAATCTGCCTATCTGCCCGACGCGTCCGAACGGGACAGCATGATCCCCGGCCTCATCCCCATCGTCTTTTCGCTGCCGGTGATGGCGGCCGCCCTGGCGCTGACCCGCGAGCGCGAGACTGGCTCGCTGGAAGCGCTGGTTGCCACGCCCGTGCGCGGGCTGGAATACCTGGGGGGCAAGCTGGTCGCCTACGTCACCGCTGCGCTGGTCGGGCTACTGCCGGTGTGGCTGGCGGCAACCGCGCTGTTCGGCGTGCCCTTCCGGGGCAGTCCAGTGCTGCTCGTCGTGCTGGCGGCCGATTTCCTGCTGGCCAGCGTGGGGCTGGCGCTCTTTATCGGCAACATGGTGCGTAGCCAGCAGGCCGCCACAGTGATCGCGTTGTTCGTCTTTTTCGTGCCCGGCTTCTTCCTGGCCGGCCTGATTGACCCCATAGACACCACCAACCTGGCCAGCGCTGCCATTTCCTACGTCATGCCCAGCACCCACTTTGTGACCATCTGTCGTGCGATCTTCCTCAAGGGAGCCTCGCTGGCGGAAGTCTGGCAGCCAGCGCTGGCATTGTTGGTCCTTTCCATCGTGTGGGTGGGGTTGGGAACACTGACGTTCAAGAAACGGATGCGCTGATGAGGGAATCTTTATATCGTATCTGGGGCCTGGTGGTCAAGGAGTTCCTGCAACTGGGCCGCGACAAGTTGCTGCTTGGATTTGTACTCCTGGGGCCATTGCTGGAACTGACGCTGATGGGCGGCCTGGCGGGAGGGGGCGTGAAGAATCTGCCACTGGCCGTGGTGGACCTGGACCGCAGCCGGGCCAGCCGTGAATTGATCGCCCGGCTGGAGCAGACGGACGAGTTGTCCATCAAGACGTATGGGGACAACCTGGCGCAGGCCCAGGGATGGATGCAGAGCGGCCAGGTCGCCGTCATCGTCGTCGTGCCCCCGGCCTACGGCGAGGCGCTGACCAATCCCCAGCAGGGAGCCGAGGTGCAGGTCATCGCCGATGGGACTAACCACGTGGTCTCGACCGTCGCCGCCGCTACGACCGAGAACGTGGCCGCCGAGGTCGTGCGCGACCTCACTGCTCGCCACGCCGTCGCCAGCGCGGGACCAGTAGAGCTGCGCTTCGTGGCTCGCTTCAATGCCTTTCTCGATGACCGGCCGCACGCCATCACCATGATGCTGGGGCTGATCGTCTACCAGGTGACGCTGATCATCGCCTCGCAGAGCCTCACGCGTGAGCGGGAGTTGGGCACGCTGGAGCAATTGCGCGTCACGCCGCTCGGGCGGCTGGAACTGATGATGGGCAAGGCGATTCCCACTTTGTTGGTGGGGCTGGTAGATTGCCTGCTGATGACGGGGGTGATCGCCGCCTGGTTCGACGTCCCTATGCGCGGCTCGCTGGTGGTCCTGATGCTGCTCACGGTGCCCTTCATCCTGGCGCAGATCGGGTGGGGCACGCTCATCTCGCTGATTTCCCACACACAACAACAGGCATTGCTTTTTGTCTTCGCGCTGGCAATGCTGGAAGTGGCGCTGTCTGGTTTTATGGTGCCGGCGGGCGACTTGCCCGGCGTGATGCGCGCGCTGTCCGCCGTCTCGTCGGTGCAGCACTACCTGGTGATCGTGCGCGGGGTGATGTTGCGCGGGGCAGGCTGGGGAGCGTTGTGGTCGCCGGCGCTGGCGCTCAGCGGGATTGCGCTCGCCGTCACGACGCTGGCCTGGCTGCGGCTGCGGGCAGGGTTGGATACCGACTCGCTAAAGCTACGGCTGCAGGTGCTGTGGCACATTTACCGGCGCAACCGCCGCGAGCGGCAGGCCGGGTACGGCGCAAAGAAGAGCGGTGAAGACAGAAGGAAGAAGCCAGGATTGACGAAAGGGCCGGCCTACGCAGACGTGCGGGTTGAAGTAGATGAGTAGAATGCAGGATGCAGGATGCAGGATGTAGGATGCAGGATGCAGGATGCGAAACGCCCTCGGGCAATGGGGCCCGAGGGCGTTTTGTATTGCAGTTGACAGAGATTATCGCCCCAGGTGCATGGGCATGATCACGTGGGTAAAGTCCACGTCGCCCACGGGCCGGAGGACGCCGGGGCTGGAGGACATGGTCGTATCGAGTGCGACCTGGGGAGTGCCGACGACCGCGAGCACGTCAATCATGTACCGGACGTTGAAGGCGATCTCGAGCTCCTCGCCCTCGACGCTGGCGTCCAGTTCGCTCACGTCGTCGCCGGTCTCGGCTGAGGTGGCAGAGACGACGACGTGACCGGGGGCCAGCTCGGAGCCGGGCTTGATGTGCAGGCGGGTGATGTGGGCCGCGTCGCGGGCGAAGATAAGCGCGGTCTTGCACGCTTTCAGGAACGTGGCCGTGTCCACGACTGTGTGTGTCGTGCGGTCGCGCGGGATGATCTGGCGGTAGTCCGGGAAGTTACCGTCAATCAACTGCGACACCAGCACGATGTCGGTGAGCTGGAAGAGCACCTGGTTGCGGGTGGGGGTCACCGTGATGGCGATCGGTTCCTTCTGTTCACCGCTGATACGTCCCAGTTCGACCAGGGCCCGGGCGGGGACGATGATGCTGAAGGGATCGGGGACGGGCTGAGATAGCGGGATGGTGCGAACCGAGAGGCGAAATCCATCGGCAGCGGCCAGCGTGAGTTGCGTGTTCTCGAACCTGGCGAGCACTCCCGTGAGGATCGGACGGCTCTCGTCGGTGGCGGCCGCCAGCGCGACCTGTTCAATCGCTGTGCGCAGGACGTCAGGCTCAACGGGGATGCCCCCTTCACCCTCGGGCACGGGGACGATGGGGAACTCTTGCGCATCAATGCCCTTGACGTTTGCTTCGCTGCGGCCGGCGCGCAGGTTGAGCGTCTGCGTGCGCACGACCAGCTCCATGTTCACCTGTTCCGGCGGCAGCGCATTGACCAGGTCAATGAAGGTGCGCGCGGGAACGGTCGTCGCTCCTTCCTCCTCCACCTTGGCGCCGATCCAGCAGGTGATGCCCACTTCCAGGTTGGTGGCAGAGAGTTTGAGTCGCCCGGCGTCGGTCGCCAGGAGCACGTTGCCGAGCACCGGTAAGGTGGAGCGGGGTGAGACCGCCCGCCCGACAATGCTCAGGCCCTTGGCCAGGTTTTCCTGCAGGCAAGAGACCTTCATTGGTTCAGTCCTCCTCCTCGAAGTCTGACGGTCTGGATTCTTAAATCAGTATACATCAACTCGGCGAGGCGCACAAGTGGGAGTGAACCCTTTCTACTCGTCTTCACCGCTTTCCCAGCCCGGCATGTCCAGGCGCACTACGTCACCGTGCACGTTCACGGTGGCCCGGAAGCCCGTCATCCACAGCGCGGTGCGAAATTCGTCCACGTCCACGTTGCCTGGCTCGAGGATGCGGTCCATGTGATCGATGGCATACTCGATCGAGGCCCGCGTGAACAGGTCTTCCTGGCCTAACATGTGGACTACACCTTCGGTAACGGCATCGCGCATCGCCAGGACGCGCTCCTGCATCAACGCCACGATCTGGCGGTCCACGTACCCGGCTTCGACGTGGCGCAGGAAATCGCCATCGGGCACGGCATAGTGGGGCACCTCGCCGACATAGACCGTCCTGGCTGGCTGTCCTTCCTCGTTGAAGACCAGGTCAGCGAACAACGCCCTTCGAACCATAGCGCTCATCTCATAGCGCGGCAAAGCCGCAAATGAACAATGTCCCAATGAACAATGAGCAAATCGTCACTCGAGAATTTGCGCGCTCCACGCAGGCGCCGTAGAGTAATACTATAACGCAGTCTCCTGCCGCGACCAAACCTATTCTAACTACAGCGGCGCTTTGAGGTCGTAGATGCCATCGCGCACCACGAAGCGCGCAGCGCAATCCGTGCAAGACAGCGCCTTACCCTCGTCCACCAGCATGGTCGAACCGCAGACGGTGCAACGGAAGAAAGCGCCCGCCGGCGCGGCGGGTTTGTCGGTGCTGGCGGTACAGCGCACGAGGACGCTGGGCGTCAGTTGCCATAGCTTCCCGGTCGGTTGCAGCAGCCGGTCAAGCGCGACGAGTACCCTCGTGGGCACCAGGCGCTTGAGGAGGCCAAGCCGGAAATGGGAGACGGTGAGGAGTTGTTGCACTCGTAGCCCGGCCTCGGACAGCCGCTCCCGCATCCAGGCCGGATGGAAGTCAAAGTGCAGCTTCGCGAACTCCAGCGGTTCCCGGTCGAAGGGGGACCAATCCTGCCGGTGCACGAGATAGCGCAGGATTGCCTTCAGGTTGCGCTTGTTGGCGAACTCTAGCACGAACGCACCGCCCGGAGCGAGTATCTGGGCCACACCTCGGAGCACTGCTGGCGCATCGGCGGCGTGGTGGAGCGTGCGCACGATCGTCACCGTGTCGAAGAGGCCAGGGGCGAAAGGCAATTGGTAAAAGTCTCCGGCAACGTACACGTAGCGAGGCCGGCCGCCGGGGCCAGCAGCTCCCCACATTTCCCAGGCTTGCCGCAACTGCGAGAGCGCATAGTCAAACCACACTACCTCGTCGTAGTCGCTGTAAAGGTCAGCCAGGCGCCCGTAGCCTGCGCCGATTTCGACCAGGCGACGGCCGGTGGGGGGCAGCAGCATCCGCAGCGCTGCCCGCTCGGCGGCATCCTCGTACTCCCGCCCCTGCTCCCAGAACTCAGTGCGGTAGGCGGAACCTTCGTAGTCACAGATGGGGCGTGTGGCCTGAGACATACCCTTTACCGAAGCTCTATTCCATCCGGCAAGCTTTCGATCTGCTCCTTCAGGGGCCGAAATACCGCGCGCAGGTTCTCGACCGCCGGGTCCAACCCCGCTTCTCCCAGCTTGATGCGCACCGGCACATTCATCGAAATGGGGACAATCTGGTTGACCGGCACATCCATGCGCACTGGGACGGTCTGCTGGACGGGTACAGTCATGTTCAGTTGGACCGGCATGCGCAGGCCGGCGGGCAGGGCCAGGGAGACAGAGCCGTTGATCGAGCCACCGCCGCCAGGCAGGTTGAAGCGCGCTGGCAGTTCAAGCGGCACCGCTTCGGTCAACACGACGGCCGTGGACTGGTCAATGGTCAACTGGAAGTCTATGACGAGGGGCTGGTCGAGCGGCAGGTCGAACTGGATGGGGACAGGCTCGTCTTTGACCTGAACTGTGGTATCAATGGTGGCCTCGCCCAGTCCGACGAAAGCGGCATCCAGGTCGTTCAGCAGCGGCTCGACCATGCCGGTCTTGAGTGAAAAGACGGCCCGCAGGGCCGGCAGACTGACCACGAGCAGCAAGATGACCAGGACGAAGTTGACGATGAACGAGAAAAGAATAGCGATGTCTTTGAAGGCGTTCCAGAAGCGCTTCAGCCGTTCCATAGTAGACCTCCTTGTGTTGGCAGATCGAGAAACTGGTAGACTAGTAAATTGGGAAACTGTATTGGGAGATCGAAATCCCATACCGGGCATGTTAGCATCAGTGGGCAAAAAATACAACTGGACAGGTGGAGAATGGAGGTTGGTGGTAAGCTGGCCAGGGACAAGTACAGCTTGTCAGGTTATGTGGTTACCAGCGTTTCACGTGAAACATTTTCCATGGTTATCTTCTTATAAAGTGGATTGTACTCTGCCTGACCTGCCTGCGCAAGTCGGCCCGTGCGTCACCCCAATGACCGCCCCGACGACTGGTACAGGCTGGCTTCATTCGTTCAGCCGTTGCACGCTGGGCCGGATGTCAAGTTTATCAATCAGCTCGTTCAATTCGGCGTCGCTGAGGGGACGGCCTTTGCCCGCGTAGGCGGTCAAGGCCGCCTCCATCATGTTGGTGCCAAACGAGCGGCCCTCGTAGCGGGGCGTGGTCGTGATCACAGTGCGCACGCTACGCGCGCGCAGGAACTCGACGTTGTCGGCGGTGGTCGTGTTCGTGACGACTGTCTTGCCTGTGAGGTTCTCGGGCAGATACTTGCGCATGAAGAGGAAATCGCCGGCGAGCAGGTCGGCCCATTGCCAATAGCGCTGGTACTTGGGCTCGAACTCTGCGCCCCCGCTGCCATAGAAGATCATGCTCATGGGGAAGTAACTGACGATGGGCAGCATGATGCGCGCGACTATGCGGTATTGGCGCATACCCCGGAGGGCGAGCGGGACGCCGAGCGCGACCATGAGATCGCCAAAGATCACGCTGCCGGCTACGTCGCACACGGCCTCGGCCAGGCCCTGGCGGTCCACGGCCACCGGCACGAAGGCGTGCTGGAAGTGGGGCACGCCGCCGAGCGCGGGCGCGGCCAGTTCGAACACGCGCCGTTCGAGCGTGTGCTTTAGCCCGCGCCCGTCCACGACGGGCGTCTGGTGGACGTCTTTGACCAGTTTCAGCGCGGCGCGCAGCGGGTATTCGCGCTCGTCCAGGCGCAGGTACAGGTCAACGCCGCCCACGCCCAGCGCGTCCACCTTGCCATCCAACTCGGCGTACAGGCGCTGTGCTTTCTCTACGTCGCCATCGGTGCCGATGCGCTCGACGAGGATCTGCTCACCTCCCAACGTGACGACCACCTGCTTGTCACGGGTAGAACTTCCCAGGCTGACGCTGACGGCTCGTTTCACAATCTGGCTCCTTGAAAGTGGCTACTGTTCTCTGTTGGCAGTCCAATTATACACCACGGGGCACTTGTGGAGAAGCGCTGA
>Ga0172362_10003084_pt1 | contig 14423 bp, 13 predicted proteins | sample LakKivs1_kivu2a2_FD_114534 | JGI IMG/M metagenome (GOLD analysis project Ga0172362, IMG submission 114534) | Sediment microbial communities from Lake Kivu, Rwanda - Sediment s1_kivu2a2 | ecosystem: Environmental > Aquatic > Freshwater > Lake > Sediment | place: Rwanda: Western Province, Lake...
AAAATGAAAATGAAAAAGAGGAAAAAATTATTGAAGAAAAACCGAAAGTCATCCAGTATACACTTCATTCAGCTTTTCAAAGAAGGCTCGAATTTGGCAGATTTTTCGATGAAGAATATGAAACATTAGTTGATATATTTGATCAGGTAATGGCATCCGATGAAAGATTTTTTGATAAATTGAGGACAATGGATAGGGAGAAGGCATTGATTATATTTGCAAAATTCGTTTTTATAAATTGTAAGGACCATCAAAGCTTAAAAAGAAGAATATAAATTATTATTATTGGGGGGAATGGATGTTTCTCGTTTGACGAAAAAACAGAAGGAAGAGATTCGCAAGATCAATGAAGAGGAGAGGATATTACACTTTAATAAGTATAAGGAAAATTTGAATGAATATTATTTTGAACATTATTCGGATGATATTTATGAAATTTATAATTTATTGATGGATTTACTCAAGGAGAAATATATTTCCACTGAACCAAAATATAATTTTCAGGCATTCGTTAATTTTGTTGATAAATATTCATCCCATCGAGACGAATACATTGAAGAACATATACAGAAATATTTAGATGAGGAGAGTAGCGAGGATGAAGATGATGAGCAGGATTATGAATTTCTTCAAAAAGACAAAGGTTATTAATTTTTTTTATTTGTATTTAGTATAAATGACTAAAAAGTCCAACAACAATTTTTTAGGAAAAGTTTCAGAATTATTTGTTCCGAGTGGTTTCGATAATTTCACAACCGCTGCGGGATTATACAACATGCATAATTCCAAAAAGAAGCACAGGAAACATCGGGGAGGTTCAGAGAATATCATGAGTGAAGAAAAGCAACCTGTTGTAGAGATTCAGCATAAAATGGAACCAAAGATGGATCACAAGGCTTTGGAACCAAAGACTCAGGCTTTGGATAAAATTATGGAGCCTAACTTGAAGGTAGAGGCAAAAGCTGAAACTAATCCTAATGATCAGATGATGTCTGGAGGCAAGAAGAAAAAAAAACACTCAAGTCGTAAGAAACATCGTGGTGGGGCTGAAGATGGTCATATGACTTTGGAAGAGATGAAGCAATGGGAGGCAGAGATGAATTATGAATTGGGGCCTTTGAGTGGCGGTGGCAAAAAGAAGAAGAAGTCTAAAAAATCAAAGAAAGGTGGGTTTTCATTATTTGGAAATGACCCTGCTCCAGCTAAGACAAATAACACTGGAAACGTAAAACCCGAATCTCCTAATAACACTAGTGCAAATCAGCCTGTGACAAATAGCACTAACAATTCGGGGGTGAATAAACCTAAAAATTCAAATAATTCGGGCTCTAATTCAAAAACTGGGAATACTTTGAATGCTTTGATTCCAAATGAAAAACCTGTAAATGTTAAAACTAATACAAGAAAAAATAATAATACTGGCAATGCGTCAGCAAAGCCAGAAATGAGTCTTGGTAAAAATAGTTTAATCGGTAATATTTTTAGTATGGGAAATACACCTTCTTCTAATAAAAAACAGGGAAATAATTCTTAAAATTTTATGGTTTGCTGTAACTGGTTTTGTTAATATCTTCAATCATATCAACTGTGCCTAACATGGTTGATCTGCAACAATATCTTTCAATACCTAATTCATCAAGTGCTTTCGCTTCAATAGATTTTGGTTGGTTTTGTCCAATGACAAGAGTTCCTCTTTCTTTATCAAGAGAATCAGCATTTGTTGCTACCTGAATTTTTTCAAGATATGGCTCCCAAAGGTGAGCTAAAACCTTACCACAATTGAAACAACGAACTGGAACAATCATGTTTCCTATTATTATAAGCAAAGTTTTTAAATAAAAAAAATTTCAAATTTTTTTTAGGTGGGTATTCGTTTTTTTTAAAGTATTTAATTCTTTAGAATTATTAATAAATATGCATTTTAATGAGGGAAGAATGAGCCGTCAGCTTGAAATGAAGTTCGGTGTTCTTGAGAACGCTGTTAACCAATTGATCAATATTTGCTCTGCTCTTGCAATCGAGCATAACAGACTTAAGAAGCATGTAATACAGATGTCACAAAATAGAGCCCCTGGTGAAGGCACAAAAACTGAACAAACTGAGGATAATTTCGAGCTTGATATCTCTCAGGTTCAGAAGATCCTTAAACAGCAGAACGGACCTGCTGGAAGCGCCCCTGTTAGTGTTGGTCGCCGTGTAATTAATAATTAATTTTCATTAAATAATAATTAATTTTCATTAAATAATAATTAATTTTCATTAAATATTTTTCTTATTTGTTGTTGTGTTACTTTTATTCCAAGATCTTTTTCGATCTTTGAATGTATCACTCTGAGACTGAGATTTTTCATTAAGTGTTTATATCCTATAATTTTTTCCTTAATGTCATCGGTCAATCCCTCCTTTTTCTCTGGAACGTGCACCTTTGGAGAGGACAACACTACTTCTGGGTCGGGAGATTTTTGTTCAATTTGTTTCCAGTCTAATTTGACACCATCACTTGTCTTAACCCATCCATTAACGGCGAGAACTCCTTGATGAACCTGATTGTGATGTTCTTGACATAAAACCACGAGATTTCCTTTGTGATTTTTATGGAAGTAATCAATGGTCCCGTCACAATCGGCGTACTTCTGACTGTTTATATGGTGGACCTCAAGGGGGCGATTGCCCCTCGAAGTCCAAACCTCTGGTGATCTGGACGTGTCCAGATCATTACGGTGGACCTCAAGGGGGCGATTGCCCCTCGAAGTCCAAACCTCTGGTGATCTGGACGTGTCCAGATCATTACGGTGGACCTCAAGAGGACGGTGTCCTCTTGAGTTGGCCACCTCTGATGAAAGAGTTTTAACTCTTTCATCTCGGTGGACTTCCAAGGGCATTCTGCCCTTGGAGTCCAAAACCTCTGGTGATCTGGACACGTCCAGATCATCTCGGTGGACCTCAAGAGAACCAGATGTAACTAACAAATCAGTGCATTCTTTATCCTCACCGTTTCTTATAGATCTCCCTTTGTATAAAATAAGTTCACGTGATTCTTCCTTCGCATAAGCACAAATAACACATTCATCCACATATAAATCCTGATTATATGTGCTCTTCTTTGTCGAAACAACCACTTCATTATTTCCGAGAATTTCTCCTTCCAAAAGTTGTCGTCTTACTTTGTTAGCCAATTTCAGAAATTCATCGTTTTCAACAATGTGTTCTGCCACTTCCAAGCCGTACAATTTTCGGCCAATCCCTTCATAAATTTTCCTTCCAAAAATCAGCCTACCGTTTTCCATTATCAAATCAATATAGAAATGACGCAAATTCTTACATTCTCTCACCACATCAATCTCATGCAATTTATGTAAATGTGTCGCGAATAAAAAATTCGTCTTTCTTGAACATAAAATATTACATGCACTACTCACAATACTAAGAGCACTATGAATCTCAGTCCCTCTGCAAATTTCATCACCCAATATAAGTGAATTACGATTTGCATATTGTAAAATAGTTCTCAATTCAGTCATTTCCAAAGCAAAAGAACTCAATCCACGGAATATATTATCATTTCCCATAATTCTCGTGTATAATGTTTTAAATGGATAATAAATGAATTCCTCTGCTGGAACATACATTCCCATTTGGGCCATCACTACTGCTAATCCCACCGCTTTTAACAATGAAGATTTTCCTCCTCCATTCAATCCATAAAGTAAAATACCAGTCTCATTTAGCTCAATATCATTTGGAACATATAATGTTTCCTGATTAATTTTCTCAATAATTGGATGACGTAATCCCTTTGCATTCACAAAACTATTTCTCTCAACAGTTCGAATAATTTGGGGTTTTCTGTAACAATTTTCTTTGCATATTTTCGCCTGACTCATCGTCATATCAATTGTGGCGATAAAGCGAACAATTGAAGTGAACATTTCATGATTTTCTTTATATTCATCTTCGCACCATTTTATAAAATAATCGCGGACCTTATCTTTGATATCATATTCCGCCTTTTGGAGTCTTAAATTCGCTTCTTCCAATTTTTTACTTATAATCCGACATACATTTGCTCCTGTTTTTTTCGTCGAGAATTCCTTCCCCAACTTCTTCTCCAAAATTTCCCCTCTTTTGGAAGTAGTTCTCAGGAAATATCCATCTCGATCATTGTGATCAAATTTCACACAATCATTTTTACCAGCATCAATCAACTTACTCAAAGCAACTGCCTCTTTCTCAAAATATTCTCTTTCACGAATGATCCTTTTCTGAATATCGTCTAACTCCGGTGCTACTCCAGCCTTGAAAAAAGACTGATTTATATCATTGAGTCCGAACTGCGCCAAAATGCTCAAATCAAATGTGTCATAATATTTCTGGTAAAATAAAAGGAATTGATCCTTAATATCGGGATCTATCGCGTAAAAATCCAGAAAATTATTGTCCTCCAAACTGAAATCGGATTCAGATAATTCAATAATTGATTTGATGGAATCCAAAGAAGGCTCAAATGACGCCATCTCATGTGGTAAAAGATATCCAATACTCATTTTTCTAAAAAATCTTTCCAAATCGAACACCATTCCCAAAATCTTGTCATACTTCTTCCATAACTCTCCTCTTATTATTTTTTCCAATATCTGATATTTCCTTTCCAAAATTACCGGACAAACAATTGGATTCAACATCCAATTTTTCAACGTCCTTTTTCCCATAATCGTCTTCGTCGAATTTATTATATCAAACAATGATTTTGCATTTCCATAAGAACCATCACAAATAATATTCAACTGATACAATGTATTATTATTCAAAATCAAGTGTTTCTTTTCCTCCCATTCCCTCGGAGGATTTAACGACCTCAAAATACGCTCATCATGATCATATATAAAATCAATACTTAACATTAACGCCATTGTAGCCATCGATTGCATCTCCAAATTAAGCTGTTCCAAAGGACTTAGTGGGGATTCATTCGGAAAAACTTTTGCCAAAACTAAATTCTGATAACTAACCTTGTAATAATCCTTTTTCAATTCACGAACATAAAACTTATGACGATATAGTTCCAAATGATCCCTTATCTCCGCGAACGAAATATTCTCACAATTTTCCACATTAACTACTATTTCCTTCGGATCAATCGCTTCCATAAACCGGAAAACTTCTTCGAATACTACCTCATTGTCCGCCATAGTCAGCTGATAAAAAATACCGTCACCAACCGTTAAATCAAATGCACACATTCCTGCACCTAAACTAAGACGACCTGATTTATCTCGCATCGTCTCCAAATAAATCGAAAGAACATAATTGTTATCACTTCGGTATTCATCAGCAATGTAAGTGGTAGGAGATAAAACATGTGTTAATCCACGGGTTGGATTCGGAGGTTTGGAAGTTTGTTCAACAAAAACAATGGTGAATCCATTGGCAATAAGAGTTTTAATATGTTTTTCGGCGTGTGCCGTTGGAACACCGACGAGAAGAGGATTTTTACGAGAGTTTTCAATAATTTTTTTACTTTTTCTGGTTAGTGCGATATTTAATATTTCACTGACTTTCTTAGGCTGTCCTACCTTTTCTTTATCATTGTCAACACCATATATTTCATAAAAGGTTCCATTTTCATAAAAAACAATTGTATTTTCTCCATATTTCCTTTCGGCTTCTACCTGATACTTAATATATTCATCGAACGAATTCATATGATTTTATTCTTATAATAAGAATAAAATTTCTTTAAGTTAACTATTTTTTATATGAAAGCTTTTCACGAACTTCTTCTTCAAACTTATCCACTAATGTTTTGAAACATTCATACTGGATCGGTTTTGTCTTTCCAAAATACTCTTTCATTGGAAAACGAAAAGATTTTATAACTAGTCCCTTTTGGAATTTTTTATACTCTTCCGTTTTATAATATTTATGAAGTTTTTCCATCAATGAATCGAATTCCAATTTAAATTCCTTACGGGTGTTTTCAATATAATTTGGATCATTTTTCTTTAGTTTATGAAAATATTCCCGAATTGCCTTTTCCATAAATACTCTCTTTTTACCTATTAATTTTGTACGATAAAAATCTTCTGTAACAATATCGAACCTTAAATAGTTATTAAAAATATCATCAATATTATTTGGATTTTCAAAATCTAAAACATATGATGATTTTAAAATTTTTATTATAAAGAGATCATCTTCGGTTAGCAAAAGAGAATTGGGAATATTATCGGCAATCGCCAAAATAAGGCAATAACGAGAAAGTTTTTCGAAATCAACATTTGGATTAAAAATAACATTTGATTTTTTTGGTGAATGATAATTCACTATTTTCATTCCTTTCATCTCATACAATCTATATATTTTTAAGAGCGTAAGCACAGAATAATCATCTACTACTTCAATATTTGGAAAATTAAAATAAAACAAATGATTAGTTTGTTCATGTAAGAAACAAAGTCTTAACTTAAAATAAATTTCCTTCGCGAATTCAATTGAATATTTACTGATGGACGAAGATAAATATTTTGGAAGATGGGTTATTTCATATTCAGGATTATTTTTTTCTTTAAATATTTTGCAAAAATTTTTTTCTAAAGGGAAAATACTATCCATATATTATAAACATATTTTTTTACAAATTTTATTATATATAAAAAAGTTCTGAAATTTAACTACAATAATGACAACCACCACCTCCGCAAACACAATCAACCATTACAGGTACTCTTGGCACAACTTTCCTAATAATAGATGACTTATTTTTTTTGTTGTTGGCATTGTTTGGAATAATTGTGAAACAGCATTCAGGGATACAAGAGTATGTATTGAAATACTCAAATTCTTCAGTATTAGGAGCATTATTTGCAGAAAGAGAAATCATTGTTCTATTGGTATAAATAAATCAAATCAATTTTGGAAAAAATACCATCAATTTTTTTAAAATATTAATTATACATTGAATGTGGTGGTTCTTTATCTTTTGTATTAGGTGATTTCTTTTTGTTTGATAAATAGAGTGGAAATGCTGTGTTTATGTCATCCATGGAAATTTTTCGAGTATTTTCTCCTGATCGGAAAATCCTGTTTTTTGCATACGCTAGCTTTGAAAAATGAACAAAATTCTCCAAATCACCCCCATTGAATTTAAAATGTTCCCTCTCCTTCTTAAAAAATTCCACCATCTTTTTCTCATCTTCCAGGCTAATTGTCCATTCATTCTTCCCCAAAATAGACTGATATATCTTACAGAGCTGTTCTGCATCATATTCTTCTATCGAAAATCTATAAGGAAATCTTCGTTCTAGTCCAGAATTAAATCCAAAAAATGACTTTTCCAAATCCTCTTTGTATCCAGCAATTATACAAATAAAATCACCCTTTCCCTCCGTCAAATTTTGGTTGATAGTATCAATACATTCTTTGGCAAAACTATCCTTCTTTTCGTCATTTCCCAAAGAATAAGCCTCATCAATTAATAAAACACCTCCCTTCGCAGAATCAATTACTTCCTGTGTTTTTTGTGCAGTTTGTCCCAAAAATCCGGCTACTAAATCACTTCTTCTGGCAACTATTACTTTGGCCTCAGATATTATACCTAAATTCGCATAAATATCTGCCAAAATATTGGCTAATTCGGTTTTACCACATCCTGGAGGACCTTCAATACAAGTATGGAGCATATGAGGAAATTTGGGTTCGATATTTTGGAGGAAGAATACTAATTGATTGAAAATATTACTTTTAATTGATCCCATTCCAATTAGATCTTTTAATTTTTGGAGAGGTGTTTGGAGATTGAGGAGATGTCCCTGGTTCAGTGAGAGATTCTTATAATTGTATTTTTCCACTCCAAAAGCAATATCAAGTAAATCCGAAATATTTTCGATCTTTTTATCCCATAATACCGCCGAACGTTTTTCTGCCAATACTTTGTCGTTTTTAACAATTCGTTGGAGCCTTTTTATTTCATAGTCTTCTTCGCCTTGAGCAAGAGGTTGTTCTTGTGTTCGGGTACATTCAGGATGCATACGTTGATTAACACAATCAGGGTGCATGCATTGATCTGGTGGAACATTATAATACTCCATGTGCTGATTGGGTTCATAATATTGTGGATCAATAAATTGCTGATTATCATCCACATAGATATAATCATTTGGGTTATTGGGATTAATATATATTTGTGGTTCTTGATTTGGAGGAGGACGAACAGGGTTTTTTGGTGGTTTGGGAGGATTTTTATTTGAAAAGTAACCACCTTGATCGTAATATTTTTTACGAATATTTTTCATTAATTTTAATGAGCCAGAAAAACAAAATTTCTAGAAAATAAAACGCACTCTAAAGAAAATTAAAAATCCTCAACGATTTCCAGTCTATCACCTTCATCTGCTTTTCTATACTCCCCAACCCTATTCTCAAAAAAATTTGCTTTTGGCCTCAAACTAATGAGCTCCATAAATTCAAATGGATTATCAGTGTGGTATTTCTTCTCATATCCCAACTGACAAATTAATCTGTCTGCAACGAATTCCAAATATTGAGACATCAAATCCGAATTCATTCCAATCAAACTACAAGGTAATGCTTCCAAAATAAACTCCTTTTCAATTTCCAATGCCTCATCAATCAATTCATGAACTTCCCGCTGTGTTAATTTGTTATTCAACATTTCATACAAAGAAACCGCAAAATCAGTGTGCATTCCTTCATCACGACTAATCAGTTCATTACTGAATGTTAATCCTGGCATGAGTCCCCTCTTTCTAAGCCAAAAGATTGCGCAAAAACTTCCACTGAAGAAAATTCCTTCAACCGCCGCGAAAGCTACCAGTCGCATTCCAAAAGTAGCATCCCTGTTTGAAATCCACTTCAACGCCCATTTGGCCTTCTTACTTATTACTGGCATAGTTTGCGCTGCCCGAAAAAGAGCCATCTTCTCCCGATCATCATCCGCATATGTATCAATAAGCAAACTATATGTTTCACTGTGGACTTGCTCAATAAATATCTGATAAGAATAAAAAGCTCGTACCTCCGGAATCTGCACCTCCGACATAAACCTCTCCGCCAAATTTTCCATCACAATACCATCACTCGCCGCGAAAAAAGCTAAAACATACTTGATGAATCTCTGTTCATTTTCATTTAGTTTTACCCAATCTTTTTTATCCTTTGTTAAATCTATTTCCTCAGGTCTCCAAAAGGTTGCTGTAGCATCCTTATATTGTTTGAACAATTTATTGTACTTTATTGGTAAAAGTACGTGACGATTTTCATTTTCTTGAAGCAATGGTTCTTCGATTTTTTTCATCTTAAGTAATATTTCTAAACATTTTATTTTTAACCTTTCCTTTTTTTTGGAAATTATTTTTTGTATGGAATTCTTTTTACATTTTGATCAATAATTTTAGCATCAATAAATTGAACTGTGCTAAAAATATTTATATTTTCGCCAATACTGATTATTTCGGAAACGGCACTAATTTCATCTAATTTAAAATTTTTGAAATCAATTTCTATTTCATGAATATTTTCATCCATGAGCACCTTTTGGAAATTATTAATAATTTGAGTATTAATAGAAAAAATTTTAATATATTGGGATATCCATCCAAATAATCCATCTAAGATTGGAGGGACAATCGTTTCACTATTTTTTTTGATAGAAAGTATAATAAATATTTCATTTTTAAACAATAAATTACATTCAAGTAAAATATTACTGCTGAAAATTCCTCCATCAACTTGACCATCTGATATTGGAAAATAACTTGGAATATTACATGACCAATTAACAATAGTTGGGAGATAAGTAGAATATTTATTTCCATTATATTCATTGGGGAGTATATTCAAATTATGGCAGTTTGTGAAAAGATTAATATTATTTTCATTTATATTTATCGTTTTAATGATAAGTGTACGATCAGGTGGAATATCACTCAAATCATAATTCAAATATGTTTGAAATAATTTTATTTTATCATCAGTATATTTGGAAAATATTAATCCATTAAGACCGAAATTATTCGGTTTGAAAACTTGATCATTTTTTAATCCAAACAAAGAAATTAAATATTTTATAATTAATGTTGAGCTATTTATGCTTAATAAATGAGAACTTGAAATGTTGCAAAGTTTAAAGAAATCAGGATCTTCTCTATAAGCTTTTTCTAATATTTTTTCTCTTAATGCGAAACCAGTAGCAATAATTGATCCAACAGAAACTCCACAAAATACATCGAACTGATTCAAGAAATCAATTCCCAAGTTGTCATAATATAATGATACTTTAAGCAAACAGGAGAGATATCCTAAACCTAGAATACCACCTCCAGGAATAGACAGTATTTTTTTTGTCATATATTCCATATGATAAAAAAAAATTAGCCGTCAACTGTAACCACCTTTGCTAATGATTTTGGTTGATCAACTGTCACTCCCTTTTTAATTCCCATTTCATATGATAAAAGTTGTAATGGAATAACACATAAAAGACTCGATAAAACATTTAATTTTGGTACTTCAATTACATGTTTATAAACATTTGATTTAAAAAGTTTATTTCTATCATCAGTTATTAATATTGTTTTAGCGCCTCTACAAACAGTTTCTTCTCCTGCACTCTCCATTCTTGTTGCATTTACATCATCATTCGAAATTATAAAAATTGGAGTTCCCTCTTCGATTAAAGCAAATGGACCATGTTTGAGAGCACCTCCACAGAATCCCTCGGCATGAATATAGGAAACCTCTTTAATTTTAAGAGCACATTCAAGTGCAATTGGAAAAAGAAGTCCTCTGCCTAAAATAAACATATTTTTTTGTGTATGTAATTCTTCTGAAAGAGCCTTGATAACATCATTGTTATTATCAATAGCTATTTTTATTGAATTTGACAATCCTAATAAATCTTGTCTTAAATCTTCAAAAAATTTGTCTTTTTGATTGTTTTTTTCAACAGACGGAGAATTCTTATACCACCACATCGCAATTAAAGTTAAAACAATTACTTGATTCGTAAAACTCTTAGTTGAAGCAACCGCTTTTTCACCACCTGCATTGATATAAACCCCACATAAAGCCTCACGTGCGATTAATGATTCAACTACATTTACAACTGACATTATACTACCTCCCCTGGATGAGATTATTTCCATTGCACGGTGAACATCCTTTGTTTCACCAGATTGGGATAAGACTAAATACAAAGTTTCTTTTTCAAAATTATATTCGTAAAATTCACTTGCATCACCAACTTTTACAGATTCAAAAATTCCAAATTTTGTTAAAATAATACTTCCAAAAAGACCGGCATGATAAGAAGTTCCACATGCCAATAAATAAACTCTTTTATATTTAATTATTTCCGACCGATGTGATTCCAAACCACCAAGCTTAATTCCTAAATCACCACCCAAACGTCCTCCAAAATTAATTGCACGATTACTACTCTCAATTTGATCGTAAATTTCCTTCAACATCCAATGAGGATAAGGATCGGGGGAAAGATCAATTAATTGCTTATCAATTGGATGCAAATTTTGGCTTTTTGCTAATTCACTGAAATCGACACCGTGTTCCATTTGGCGAGTGAAAATTTTATGATTTTCGTGATCAATAATATAATAAGCCTTATCCTTAATTATCATATAATCATCCACCTCGTTCTGGAAACCGGAAACTTCAGAAGTGAAGAAATATCCATTGCTATTTTTAGCAAACAATAAAGGACTTCCATTTTTTAGGGCAATCAAATAATTTGGAAACTGCTCACATTGAATTAAACAAGCCCACGTTCCAGTTAAAGTATTACACAAATTTTCTATACTTTCAAAAATATTTTGCTGATATTCTGTAAGAAAATATTGTAAAAGTTGAGCAATTACTTCAGTATCTGTTTCACTTCTAAAATTATAACCTTTATACGCAAGAAATGACCTTATATAAAGGTAATTTTCAATAATACCATTGTGAACAACTGAAATCTTTTTGTCCATTGAATAATGTGGGTGAGCATTTTCATCAGTTTTTCTACCATGAGTTGCCCATCTTGTATGTGCGATTCCAAATGTTGATTCAGGTAATTTTTCTAAATTTTGCTCTAAATTTTTTATGGAATCCATCTGATCAGTAGATGCATATTTTAAAATACTTATTTTATTATTATTTATAACACTTATACCTGCACTATCATATCCTCTATTCTGTAGTAGTTTTAGACCCAAAATAAGATATGGTAGGCAATTATTATTACCAATATAACCGATAATTCCACACATTACTAAATAAATATATTTTTTTAAAAATTTTTAAGCAAAATGTTTAAAAATTAAATACTCCATTGATTAGAATTAAATGGCGCGATTTGATCTGTCGGTAACCTCTTATTGGCATATGCATTTTCAGTTCTTTTACAATAATCTTCCGTGGGACATTTCTTATCCTTCATTTTAACAACCTCTCCCTCTGGCTTTTTACCATAACAATTAACCCCAAATTTTAAATATGGATCTGAAAAAAATCCACCATTTATCCCTGGCTTTCCACATTTTTTACGTTCCTTCTCGGATTTTTTCTTCCATGTGCACTTCTGTGTAGGGTAATATGCAGTTTGACCTTCACTCCATCCATAACTACACCATTCCGCACCATTATTATAAGAATGTACTATCTGTGCATATGTAGCTAACCTTGCATCATAACTTGCACATTTACATTTTGCCTGTTCATATGTATAATCCTGATTTGAGATATGAAAAACCTGTTTCTTCTCTCCTAAATCATTAATATCAAAATCAACTGCTGGTTGTGTTTTACCTCCATGAGGAACTTGAACATCCTTCCTATTATTCGATTTATTTGAAGGTACATCCATGTAATAAACGTGATTTACTACTGGTTCTTCCGGTGTCTTACAAACATCGCTGTAGCAAAAACTGAATATATACCTAAACCATGAATGTTTTTCAAAACATTTTGTAGATAAATATTTAATAGTCATTGTACTAAGATATGCGATAATCAATGCTACAACAAAGTAAACTATAATCCAAATCATTGTTTCTATTGAATTTCCGGAATTATTCGTTCTTAAATTGGTATTCATATTTCTGATAATTGGTTTTTTATAATCCATTTCTTCTATATTTAATTAAGAAAAAAGGTTTTATCACTATCTGGAAATACAAGCCTCAACCGGCAAATTTCTCAAAACATAAACTAAATAATAAGCATTTTCTGAAACTAACTGGGAAATATCAGTAATTTCATCGATATGATCATCGTTGAAATTGTACCATTGTCCATTAAGTCCTTTTGAAAATGCCCAATAATGTCCTCCTCCAGCAACGCCCGAATGATTTCCAACTGCAACAAGATCATAAATTAATTTTTTTTCACTTGGCTTATCGACTAAATCGGAAAAATTTACCTGACTTATCGGGAAATTTATTAACTTTGTTTTTTTTCTCATTTGTTCATCATAACGATTAAAAGAAAATGTTAACACTGGTGGTAATCTCCAAACGGAGTTCTTCTTCTTTCCATTACATTTCTTATTACATTTTTCACAAGTGATTTGATTATCATTACACATATCGTTACTCAATACGTAATAATTAATACAATCGAATAATGTGTTTGTCTTATTACTGATTGGTAAATTGATTACACTGAAAGATTCAAAACTACTAAACAATGAATCACACTCTTCACACTTAGTTCTGTTCCAGAATTGACCATGAAAAAGTTTTGTAATAATTGAATATTTGTTTTCATATTCAACTCGCCAAGCTTCAATAGCCTGTCGATTCAATAAATCATATTCATTCAAGTGATGATGACGTTCAACAGCAAATATTTCAGCCTCATAACAGAGGCCTTCATGAAGTAATTCAATAATTTTACAATATGCTTCACAAGAATCCTGTTGTTCAAAAAGATCATATGGTGCATAAAATTTTCCGAGGATAGTTTTAAAATAAATAGGCTTCACCTCTCCATTCTCACCCCACATTGTTTTTAACAAATATGAAAATGATTCTACAAATTCGGCTTCTGGTCTTTGATTTTTGTCAGATTGATACTGATTACTCAAAAAATATGCTGAAAAAACAGTTACTGATTTTAAACATTGAATAGCAGTGTTTAAATAACACGTGTTCCTGAGATTTGTTAAACCAGATAATCCAAAACCAACTAAACTATTAAGAGCTCCTTCTCTTCTTATATCTAGCTCCATTATTAATTTATATACAATATATGTTATGTATTTAAATATTCAATTTTTTTCATTTATGAAAAAAATTTCAGGGTAGAAAAACTATTTAAAAGTATTAAAAATTTAAATATTTAATATATAATTTATTAATAAAAAAAACAGCTTAAAGAAATTTTAATACTATTAATTAGGAATAGTT
>Ga0172362_10003085_pt1 | contig 14418 bp, 11 predicted proteins | sample LakKivs1_kivu2a2_FD_114534 | JGI IMG/M metagenome (GOLD analysis project Ga0172362, IMG submission 114534) | Sediment microbial communities from Lake Kivu, Rwanda - Sediment s1_kivu2a2 | ecosystem: Environmental > Aquatic > Freshwater > Lake > Sediment | place: Rwanda: Western Province, Lake...
AGGATGGTATATGGGGCAGGAAACGGGGAATGCCGCCGCCGATGTTATTTTCGGCAATGTGAACCCTTCCGGTAAGCTGACCATCACCGTGCCCAAATCTGCCGGCCAGCTGCCCATGTATTATAACTGTAAGCCCAGTGCCCAGTTTATGGATTATATATCCCAGGACATCAATCCACTGTTCCATTTCGGGTTCGGGATGAGCTATACAAAGTTCAGGTACAGTGAGCCACGGCTGGGAAAACAATCGATCAGGGCGGGTAAAAAAACCTGGGTGGCCGTCGATGTGACCAATGACGGCAGGATGGCCGGGGATGAGATCGTGCAGATGTACATCAGGGATAAGATCAGCTCGGTGACCCGGCCGGTTAAAGAGCTGAGGGGATTTCAGAGAGTCTCCCTGGCTCCCGGTGAGACCAGAACGGTGAAGTTTGACATCACGTCTGAAGAGCTGGCATTTCATAATATAGATATGAAATTTGTTGTTGAGCAGGGAGAATTTGAGATCATGACCGGCAGCTCCTCCCGCGATGCTGATCTTCAGAAGACTGTCCTGGTGGTGAGCTAAGAGGACAGCCTGATAATCCCTCCTTTAGGGACAACGGTTTGCATTATGATTTAAAATGAAACGGGTTTTCATTATTGGATTTTTATTGATAACCGCTCGTGCTTGCGGACAGAATTTAAGCTGGCGGTTTGGTGCTGGTGATCATGCCGTTACTATATACCCCTTCACACATGTTTTTGATAATAAATTCTATCCTGTTGTGCAGGCGGGCGTCGCATATAGATTTTTTGAAAAAGGCAAATTTGACCTTGGCCAGACAGCTATTCTTTATTACAACTACCATCAGTTCACAGGAAGTGATTTAGCAATCATCAGCGAAATTGCTGTAAATTATAAACTCCCAAAACAGTTTTTCATGGGGATTAACCTTGGTGCAGGATACCTGGGAAAGATTCCTGCAGATAAGGTTTACCGTCTTAACGCTGAAGGCGATTATTATCAGGTCAGGCCCTTCCTTTCAATGGCTACTGTACCGTTAAGCCTGTTTTTTGGTTATGAATTCAAAAACGGGATATCTCCTTTTATTATGTACAGTTACAATATTCAGTTCCCTTATAACAAAACCATAATAATGATCCCTGCGGATAATTTACTGGCGGGTATAATGATCAAACGCATTCACAACAAGAAAAATGGAGATCAATAAAAAGCATTTTTTCATGACAGTTGCTTGTTGCCTTCTTCTTACAGGCTGCGAAAATGACCAGCTTGTTGAAATAAAAAGCTGTGACTATGCATATAGTGACAGCAGCGCGATCCATCCACGTAATGAAATCTTCAGTGATCTGGTCATAAGGTTTAAAAATATGGGTTATCCCGGCTTTGTTCTGTCTGTATATGATAGCGTAAATGGATTGTGGTCAGGGGCAGCAGGACAATCCTGTATCGAGACACATGAGCCAATGGATATATGTAACCTTCATCACTCTGCATCAGTTTCAAAAAGCTATATATCAACAGCTGTTTTAAGATTATACGAACAGGGCAGACTGGATATCAATAGCCTTGCGATAAATTATTTACCTCCTGATCTGCCGGATATCCCAAATATTGACCGTTGTACCATAAAAAACCTCCTTAATCATTCTTCGGGAATTTTTGATTTCAATAATAATCCCGAATTATATGCTGATGCACTTAACGATCCTTATACGATTGAATCCTGGAAAGACTATCTGAAATATGTGAAAGGGAAAGACGCTGTATTTCCTGTAGGAACAAGTGCAGAATACTCAAATACCAATTTTTTACTCCTGGGACTTATTATTGAAAATGTCAGTGGAGAATCTTTAGGCGATGCGATAAATGAATTAATCATAGAACCTTGCGGATTGAACGAGACCTACTACAAATCCAGTCCGGGATACCCTGAGATTGCAGGGATTCCCAATAGTTATTTTGAACATTACAAAGGCCTTATTCAGAACTGCACACGGTTGCAGCTTCATTTTGCGAATGTTTCAATGGGTCATGAAGGTATAATTGCTTCACCGGCTGATTACATCAGGTTTTTGGATATGCTGCTGGGAAATAAAATTTTGCAGCCCGAAACCCTTGAGATGATGGAGGATTTTATAGAAGTACCGGGATCAGAAGAAAGGTATGGACTGGGTTTATTTTTGTTTGACACTCCTTCCGGGAAAATGATAGGACACAGCGGTGGCGGTTTTGGGACGATGACTCTCCTGTTTCAGCTGCCGGATAAAAAAAGGACTGTATTTTTTGCCACCAACCTCGGGAGTATCTTCAAAAGTGATCTGAGTGAAAAATTCTACAACGAGGTTTTCTATGAAGTTATTGAAAAAGTTGATTATTAACTGAAATTCGGTATCCCTGCCGTTCGCTATGATGTTCATGCGGTCACCTGTTTAAAGAATAAAGGAATATGGGGATTATAGCTTATGGATCAAGGAATTAGACAGGAAATACCCTTAAAAATCAATGTTTATCAGAAGTTTAGTGGCGCTCGGAAAAATTTTGTTCATAGGATTGGTGTCATTATGTTCCTGCCTGTTTGGACAGGAACGGTTTGTTTCTGTTGGCCAACAGAAATACCGGATAAAAGAACTCGGCAGGGGGCATATCACAGTTATTTTTGAGAGCGGGATGTCAGACAGCCTGGAAGTCTGGGGGACAATCCCCGATTCGGTGGCAACATTTGCCAGGGTCTTTCTGTATGACAGGGCAGATATCGGGAAGTCAGACACATCAGGGTCTGTAAGGACTATACCCAATATGGTTTCTGAGCTGAGGAGCATCCTGGATGACCAGGATATCAAACCGCCCTACATCCTGGTGGGACATTCCTTAGGAGGACTTATTATACGGTATTTTGCAAGCAAGTACCCGGGAGAGGTTAAGGGATTATTGCTGCTTGATCCTGCTCCAGAGTCATACTGGCACGGCATGTCAAAAGAAGAGCTGGACGAATATATCAGGGGAGGGAATGAATGGTATGGGAAAAATTTCCCGGCAAGGTACAGGAAAGAATGGTACCAGTTTATTCCGAATCTTGAGTATATGAATGACCTGGATATTGATAAGAACTTGCCTGTGATCCTTGTTTCTGCGTCAGCCTGGAACTGGTACAAATACCAGGAAGACATCATTGCAGGTTTTAAAAATGCTGAGCATATAGAACTGGAAGGAGAACATCATATCTACAAAAACCATCCGGATCTGATGGTTAAATACATCAGGCAATTAGTGAATAATTGCAGCTTCCCGGCACAGAAATAATACTGAAATATTTACCTGATTTTTCATAGACTGAAAACTTTAATAATTTCCTATTAATCTTCGACAGAGGTAAATATTTAGTATATTTACCCTCGTTAAACGAACGGGGGTATAAAATACCCTTGTTAAGGAAACAAGTGAATGTCGTTTAATACTGTAATACCATACAACGATTTGCCGCTGCTACCTCCGCAAGCAGAAATAGAGAGCACAATCATTCTCAAAAAAACCATTGCGGCCAGCCGGGCATTGGCGGAACTCAGGGGTGCTATCACCAATCTGCCTAATCCTGTCTTATTTATTGATACTATACAGTTACAGGAAGCGCAGGCCAGCTCGGCCATCGAAAACATAGTCACTACCCAGGATGAGCTGTTCAGGTCATCCGTCGCCGAAAAAAAAGTACTTAATCCTGTCATAAAAGAAGTACTGCATTATAAAGACGCTCTCTGGCATGGGCTAGAGGAGATGAAAAAGCGCCCCATCCTGACCACTAACTTGTTTATCAAACTGGTGCAGATCATCAAGGAGAACAGCGCAGGTATACGAAACGTTCCAGGCACACAACTGAAAAATCCGGTTACCGGTAAGGTGGTGTATACTCCGCCTGAAGGTGAATCGGTAATTCGGGAAAAGCTGAAAAACCTGGAGGATTTTATACACGCAGAGGACGGAATTGACCCACTGGTGAAAATGGCAGTTATCCATTACCAGTTTGAGGCCATTCACCCCTTTTTTGATGGAAATGGACGGACTGGCAGGATCATCCTGCTATTGTATTTGAAATGGAGCGGTTTGCTTGATTTACCCGCCTTGTTCCTGAGTAAATACATCATGGAGAACAGGAATATCTATTACCAGAGATTACGCGCAGTGACCGAGCGGAAAGACTGGCAGAACTGGATACTCTTTATGCTGGAAATGATAGAACAAACGTCCAGGAAAGACCGTGACCGTATCGCACAAATCGAACAGCTCATGGACAAAATGGGTGCTGAATTACAAATGCATTTGCCGAAAGTCTACTCCAAAGATTTAATTGAGGTATTATCCCGCTTACCTTACACCAAACGACAATTTTTAAAAAATGCCGGACTGGGTAATCTCAAAACAGTAGGGAATTATTTAAAGGAACTGGAACAAAGCGGTTTTCTGAAGAGCGAACAGGTGGGCAAGGAAAAATTGTACCTAAACCATAAATTGCTGGAGATACTTGTGCGTTGAAATGTGTTGGGTGGATGGACTCGAAGTTGTTAAAATTGTAGAAACAATATCTGATGGTTAATTGCCTTGTAGAATTGATTCCCTTCTGAAATAAATCAGCTTGATTTTAAAAATTACATTTATGGTTGAAACATTAGTTTATATTCATCCAACGCGATTGAAAGAATTTGGCTTAGAAGAATTTTTTGAACGTATTTTTGTCGGAATCCAGAATGAGTTAATCAGCCTGCGTAGAACTATATATAACTATGAGGAGCATCATTATATTTTTGCCCTAAATGAACGTGCATGGATAGGAGTATTTAATAATGCTATTATTAGGACGTTCCATAATTCTTCTGATACTCTACAGGAATTTAGTGTTTATAATAGGAAGAGAAAATTTATTGGAAGAGCTGATTTTCTTGTCAGATGGGAAGATGAGATGGTAAAGAAAGAATATTACATGATATTTGAAGCGAAACAGTATGAGGAGAAGAACCTTTCAAATATGCTCGATGATTCAGGAGCCTATTTGAATTCAATTAAAAAACAAGGGCAAAGATATTATAATGCAGAATCAACTTATTATAATAATAAAAAAGTCTTCATTATTCCTATTGTCTTCGGATGGATAAGAAAACCCGGATATCTTGATAAAGCAAAAGAATATTTTGACAATGAAAACAGGAAAGATACATCATCTGACTTCTGTTTTTTGTACTTTGAAGGCAATGTTGGAGCCTGGATTTTTGGAAAGATTTTTAGAATCTGATTAGAAGTGAATGATGAGATTTAAAAATGAATAAAAAGTTATTGATCTTTCTTGCAGTATTCCTGCCGGCACTGAACGCCGGTGCGCAGTTTCCTTCACGCCAGCAGTGGGACAGCATCAATAAACTGAGCTGGGAAGATCACCAGGCAATGATGAAGCAGCTGGGCATCGACTCCCTGCGGCCGGGCGTCAGCGGGATGGATCCCAATGCACCAGATTTTGCCAACTATGATGAGGCAAAAGCCAATCCTTATCCTGTCCTGCCTGATCCCCTCCTGCTGAAGAACGGTGAGAAAGTTACCTCTGCGGCTACCTGGTGGGAAAGGCGAAGGCCGGAGATCGTTGAGGATTTCGACAGGGAGGTCTATGGCAGGGTGCCGGCGGATATTCCTAAAGTGACCTGGGAGGTATTGGAAACCACAAACGACACGGTGGAAGGAATACTGGTGTATGTCAAAAAGCTCACCGGGCATGTGGATAATTCATCCTGTCCATCCATTACAGTGGATATCCAGCTGACGCTGGGTATACCTGTCAGTGCAACCGCTCCCGTGCCTGTGATGATGGAGTTCGGATTTATATTTCCCCCGGGGTTCAGGCCTTTCCGCCCCCCTCAGACTACAAGCGGGCTGCCGGAACCGAGCTGGCAGAAGCAGGTCCTTTCAAGAGGATGGGGCTATGCCATCATCGTCCCTTACAGTGTGCAGGCAGATCATGGTGCCGGCCTGAGGCAGGGTATCATAGGCCTGGTGAACAAAGGACAGCCCCGCAAGCCCGATGACTGGGGAGCCTTGCGTGCCTGGGCGTGGGGCGCCGGCCGTGCGCTGGATTATTTTGAGACAGACCCCTCCGTGGACGCGCGCCGGGTGGGCATTGAGGGGCACTCCCGCTTCGGCAAAGCCGCCCTGGTTACCATGGCTTATGACCAGCGGTTTGCCATTGCATACATTAGCTCATCAGGGGAGGGGGGCGCCAAGCTCCACCGCCGCAATGCGGGTGAGCTGGTGGAAAACCTGGCAGCTTCCGGTGAGTATCACTGGATGGCAGGAAACTTCATGAAATATGCCGGCCCGCTCACCTGGAACGACCTTCCTGTCGATGCCCATGAGCTGATAGCGCTGTGCGCCCCACGCCCGGTGTTCATCGGGTGCGGATACCACGGGGATGACTGGGTCGATGCAAGAGGTATGTTCATGGCTGCTGTGGCCGCAGGTCCGGTATATAAGCTGCTGGGGAAAAAAGACCTCGGGACCAATGTGTTTCCTCCCCTTGAAACAGCCCTCATAAACGGCGATATTGCTTTCAGGCAGCACAGCGAGGGTCATACAACAGGCCCGAACTGGCCGACTTTTTTGGAATTTACGGACCGCTATTTTAATGCGCGGTGAGGCAGCTTGCAAATATTCAAATCGAAGTATCAGAGTGCAGTAACCAGTAATATAACATGACGGAAAAACAATGGACCCGGCTGCTGGAAACGATCGATGGTAAGGAATCCAGCCCCCTTCCTGTGGGATTTATCATCGACAGCCCCTGGCTGCCGAACTGGTACGGCATAAAGATCCTGGATTATTTCACCAGCGATGAATTGTGGTTCAAAGCTAACCTGCATGCCGTGAAAACCTTCCCTGATATGATGTTTTTGCCTGGTTTCTGGTCTGAGTATGGCATGTGCAGCGAACCTTCTGCTTTCGGGGTGAGGTGCACCTTCCCTCCGGATGAGTTTCCCCATGCCCATAAATTGATCCGTTCGGTTGAGGATATCAGTAAGCTGACCAGACCGGATCCTGCTACTGACGGATTCGGACCCTTCATGCTTAACCGCCTGCTCAGGTACCGGCAAAGAATTGAGGATGAAGGACATAAGATATACTTTTCTGTCTCCAGGGGCCCGTTGAATATAGCCTCTTATATGATGGGAATGACCGAATTCCTGCTGGCAATGATGACACATCCTGAAGAGGTTCACCGCCTGCTTGACACCATCACGGGCTACCTCGTGGAGTGGCATGACCTCCAGCAGAAGACCTTCCCGACGATAGACGGTATTATGGTTCTCGATGATCTTGTAGGTTTTTTAGGAGAAACGGAATTCCTGGCATTCGGTTTACCATACCTGAAAAAGATCTTTGACAGGGATGTGAAGGTAAAATTCTTTCATAATGATGCCGGTTGCAGGATCTCTCTTCCCTATCTGCCGGAAACAGGTATCAACCTGTTCAATATGGGATTTGATATCAGCCTGAACGAGCTGAAAACAAGGACAGGCAATAAGATCACCATGATTGGGAACATACCTCCCAGGGATGTGCTGGCAAACGGCAGCAGGACAGATATTGAAGAGGCGGTGAAGGATCTGATCAGTAACCTGGAGGATAAAACCAGGATTATCCTTTCCTGCGGGGGAGGGATGCCACCAGGTGTGCCGACAGAAAACCTGAAGCTTTTTGCCGAAGTGGCAGGGAGATACAGTTGATGCCTCCTGCCAGCTGTCGTGGTGCGAATACCGGTAAAACGGCCGGGTATATGCTTATCTGTCATTATTTTGAACCTGTACATTAATCATAGTCAACATGCACACCAATCAATTTTATCGTGTTAGCCGGATCATAAGAATGCTATTCATCTGCACCATAATAGGTTTGATATTATCGGGCTGTGACCGTGCCGGTGAACAACAGGTGCCTCTGAGGGTAAATGAACTTGAATATTTTGAGTCACCGGGAGTTAATGTGATGGTTTTCAACAACTGGTATAACGGGAATTTTAGCGATTCAAAAATGGCCGGGGTGGAGATTATCCACCATGATGAGCGAACCGTAACAAACGGGGATGTGAGGCTGAACCCCACCCCCGCACAATGGGACCCAATTCCTGCTTTTATAGAGAAAAAGGTCAGTAGGGACAGCAACAGGATTGATGCATACCTCGAATACCCAGCCTATCAATTTAAGTACATGATCAGTGCTAAAGCATCAAAAGATGAAATGGTGCTGAGCGTACATATCGATGAGCCCCTTCCTGACGCACTTGAAGGAAAGGCGGGATTCAACCTGGAATTCCTGCCGGCGGCTTATTTTGAAAAAACCTACCTGGTGGATGGAAAAGCAGGACAGTTCCCCCTTTATCCCGGGGGGCCAATGAAATTGACAGATTCAGGGCTTGCAGAACCAGAATCTTTAGCCAGGGGAAGATCAATCATACTGGCACCCGAAGATCCTTACAGGCGTATTACGATTAAATCAACGGGAAATGAGCTTGCCCTGTATGATGGACGGAACCAGGCCCAGAATGGATGGTATGTTGTCCGGAGCCTTATACCTGCAGGCAAAACCGGTAAAGTAATAGAATGGCATCTTGCTGTAAGCAGTGTTCCCGGCTGGATCAGGCCGGCAGTCATTGCATACTCACAGGCAGGGTATCATCCGGCACAGGAAAAGGTTGCCATTCTGGAGCTGGACAAGAACGATACCCGCCGTCCAACTGCCCGCCTGCTGAATATTTCCCCTGACGGAAAATATGTTGAGAAGTTTTCGGCAAAGCCGGCTAACTGGGGCAAATACCTGAGGTACAATTACCTGACATTTGATTTTTCACCGGTGACCGACAGCGGGTTGTACGTCATTGAATATGGTAAGACCCGTACCCTGCCCTTCAGGATTGCAACAGACGTGTACGACCTTGCCTGGCAACCCACACTGGATGTGTTCTTCCCCGTGCAGATGGACCATATGTTCGTCAACGAAGCATACCGTGTCTGGCATGGTGCCGCCCATATGGATGACGCACGGCAGGCGCCTGTGAATCATGAGCATTTTGATATGTACGCCCAGGGCCCGTCAACGGATACACCCTATAAACCGGGCGAACATATTCCGGGCCTGAACACCGGAGGGTGGTTTGATGCAGGTGATTTTGACATCCGGACGCAGTCACAGTATGCTGTGGTACAGACGCTTGTCAGGTCGTGGGAGACATTCCACATAGACCGTGATGAGACGACAGTGGACCAGAAAAGATTATTTACAGATATACATGTTCCAGATGGCAAGCCTGACCTGCTCCAGCAGATAGAGCATGGCACCCTGCAGCTTTTAGCTCAGTTTAAATCTGTCGGACATGCGATAAACGGGATCATAGAACCTCAGCTGTCGCAATATACCCACCTGGGTGATGCGGTGACCATTACAGATAACCTGGTCTATGATCCACATATGGATGAAAATGAGACCAACGGGATCCTTAGTGGCAGGCCTGATGACCGCTGGGCTTTCACCAACAAATCCACTGCGCTTGATTATGGTTCGGCCGCTGCCCTGGCCGCTGCCAGCCGTGCCCTGAAGGGATTTAATGATCCGCTGGCAAATGAATGTCTGGCAACTGCCAAGGAGGTCTGGTTAAAAGCGCACAGCAAGGAGCCTGATAAATTCAGGCATGGGAATACCACCGGGGGATGGCTCGAAGGGGAAGAGATAAATGCTGCCCTGGAGCTTCTGATATGTACCGGGGAACCGCAATATTCTGAAAGAATAGGCGAACTGTGGCCTGTCATCAAACAAGGCTTCGCGTTCCTTGCCGTGCCGGCTGTCCGCGCAATACCATATATGAAAGCTGATTATAAGGACAGCCTTGAGGTACTGGTAAAAGGTTTCAAAGCTATGAGCGGTACCCTTACAGGGGAAAATCCCTTTGGCGTTCCGGTAGCCGGCGGCGGCTGGGCGGGAAGCGGTTGGACTATTGAATTTGGCATATCAAATTATTACCTCCATAAAGCCTTTCCCGAATTGATCGGCCCTGAAAATACCTTCAGGGCACTCAATTATATCTATGGCTGCCATCCTGGTTCCAATATTTCCTTTGTTTCGGGCGTGGGAACACAGTCGAAACAGGTGGCATATGGTAACAACAGGGCAGATTTTTCATTTATTGCAGGCGGAGTGGTGCCCGGCGTGCTTATCCTGCCTCCCGACTTTCCTGAAAATAAGGAAGACTGGCCTTTCCTGTGGGGGGAAAATGAATATGTCATCACTCCCGCAGCCAGTTATATATTCCTGGTAAATGCTGCGATGGACCTGCTTAACCGCTAAAAGGTCGTTGAGAAGTTGATTTGCTGAATTTTATCAATAAAACTATTTTCCGCTTTCATTTCAGATATAATATATTTACAGGATAATGTTTGGACTGAAAGACCTGGAAGCTGGTAAGGATTTGATGAAACTTAGAATCAGCCAGGGAAAATTTACGATGTTCGCACATTCACCTTTTTAAAGATTATGATACAGTTAAAATCCCTGCTAATAAATGCAGCATTCTGCGCCGGTTGCATCAGTTTTTATACCAGCTGCAGTGATAATATCCCCAAGCCTCCTGTAACCACTTTCTGCAATCCCCTGGACCTGGAATACAGGTATCAGCCTGACCAGCCCTCCAGGCGTGAAGCAGCGGACCCGACAGTGGTACTCTTTAAGGACAGGTATTACCTGTTTGCTTCAAAATCAGGCGGGTACTGGTGGTCAGATGATCTTAAAGCCTGGACCCTGGTGCAGACTGATGAGATCCCTGTTGAAGATTATGCCCCTGCCGCAGTTGTCATTGGCGATACCGTTTATTTTATGGCATCTTCGATAGTCGTACGTCCTGTTTATAAGTCAGCAGATCCTTCTTCCGGGCACTGGCAGGTGGCTGTTGATTCTTTTGCTTTCCCGGTATGGGATCCTGCACTGTTCTATGAGGATGGTCATCTGTACCTGTACTGGGGTTGTTCCAATGTGAATCCCATTTATGGCATTGAGCTCGACTATCAAAATAACTTTAAACCCATCGGCAAACCGGTTATATGCTTTGACAGGAATACGGATGTTCACGGCTGGGAGCGGCCCGGCGATAACAATGAACTGGAACGGGCGCCATGGATTGAAGGAGCCTGGATGAATAAGCTGAATGGGAAGTATTACCTGCAGTATGCGGCTCCGGGAACCGAGTTTAAATCCTATGCTGATGGCGTATATGTTTCTGACAATCCCCTGGGCCCTTTTGAATATGCAGGCCACAATCCTTTTTCACTGAAAGCCGGGGGCTTCAGCTGCGGGGCAGGCCATGGCAGCACTTTCAGCGATAAATTCGGCAATTTGTGGCACATAGGTACGGTGACCATCTCTGTCAACCATATTTTTGAAAGAAGACTGGCATTATTCCCGGTGATGCTCGATCAGGACAGTATTATGTATGCGTATACGACTTTTGGAGACTATCCCTTAAGCATTCCCGGTTATAAATTCCCGGATCCGCAGGAGCTTTTCCCAGGCTTGATGCTGCTGTCCTTTAACAAACCTGTAAGTGCTTCATCTTCGCTGGCCGGGTTTCCTCCTTCCAATGCAGTCGATGAGGATATCAGAACATCCTGGAGCGCGGCAGGAGGCCAGCAGGGAGAATGGATTACGGTTGACCTGGAAGGGATTAAGAAAGTGATGGCGGTACAGGTTAACTATGCTGACAACCATTCAACGACCTTCCTGCGTGACACAAGCTGCTATTACCGGTACCTCCTGGAATGGTCAGCAGATGGTATACAGTGGAACGTATTGGATGATGCCAGGAATTCATCAAAGGATACACCACATAGGTATCTTCAGTTGCCGGAACCGGTTTCTGCCAGGTTCATCCGGCTGACAAATTACCACATCCCCTCCGGGCACTTTGCTATATCAGGACTGAGGATCTTTGGGAAAAGTGCATCAGGAAAGCCGGGAGGTGTAAGGCAGTTGACTGTTTCCAGGAACGCTGATGACCGCACCATTGCCCTGCTGAACTGGAGCAGGGCAGACAGCGCTACAGGCTATAATATACGCTATGGTACAGCCAGGGAGAAACTTTATTCCAGCCACCTGGTGTATGGCGACACTACCCTGCTGCTGAGAAGCCTGAACGCAAACCAGCCATATTTTTTCACTGTTGATGCTTTTAATGAGGGAGGGATTACAGGATCGGAAATTATACAGGCATCTGAATAAAATAATAATATGCTGTGCTTTTAATTCCACCTGTATCGTTCAGGGGGAATTGGTCTTGCATACTTATTAAAATAGCTCATGAAAAAATATCACCACAATTTTATTAATTATAAAAGCCATTTTGTTTTCTAACCTGGTAAAAGTCGATAATTTCAATATTTCGGAAAAGGCTTAAACCTGTAATAAAAACTTATCACTGCAGTGGAATAACTTGCTACATTATCGGCTGATAACTCCTTCGGCAATAAATTATACCTTATCTCGCATTGTAACCACCATACAGGATAAGATAATGAGGCGGTGATCAAATATCTGCCATTTTCGGGATTTAGCCAGTAGCTGGATAAATGACCCTGATATATCCAACATACACCGACAGATCCCGTCAAAAGTGATCTTTCAGGTTCAATTGTATTGAACTTAATTTCAAAATATTGCTGAGACTGGTATCTGATAATTCTCAAATTATGATTAAACTGGTCATTGCCAATAGAAAAAGGATATTCTCCTTTGTAAGCGAAGGAAAATCTTCTTACGGGATTTATGATTTCTAGGCCCATAGACGGTCCTGTAGTATAACTATTGGAAACGATACTAATGCCAAGGTTAAAATGAAGATTATATGAAGTTTGTTTAGTACTATCCTGCCCATATGTCATTGATGTTAAAAATAATAATCCTGTTACAAGATAGAATTTTCCCATACAATGTCTAATTAATTGTTCACATATCTGGTAAAGGTAGCTGAACCCTCATCAGTTAGATTTTGTTTTCATTTTCAGGTATTTATAGAAAGAATAAAATTTTTTTATCTATAAGGAGTTAGATACATAAGAATGTATACAATTTCTTATCTTTCCTTTATCAACATTAGAAATAAAATGATTTATAAGTTAAGAAAAAATTTTGGTATTGCAAGGGTTTTTATTAAATATTCTTACATGAAATCAATTAAAGAATCGATTTTCCTGATGATTTATTCTATCCTGGTTTACTTACCTGTACTATCTCAGGATAATAAGGATACCCTGATGTTCAAACCATTTATCTGGCCGTCGGAACCGCCCGAAGACTGTCCTTTTAAACCTTCTGAAGAACTTGTCGGAATAACATTTATGGGCCTTCACAGTAATCATTGGTTTGCCGACACATGGTATCCTTCCTGGGCTTCTGATGACAGGATGTATTCACCCTTTACCGATGGTTCAGTCCCCCGCCTGGATGGAGGTATGGAAGAATCCTGCTCATGGCAGTATCCTTTTACAACCGGGCAGGCGGTGATGGAAGGCAATGATCCCCTGCACCTTAAAGTGTATAGCCTTGGCCTTACACACAGTGATCCCGTGCCGTATGGCGGCCGGTATCCCTGCGGGAGCCTGGTGTACAATGGGATATGGTACTACGGCACCTATTGCCTTGCTCCCGAAGGAGTAATGAATTTCGGAGATGAGATGTATAACTGGCCATGGCTGGGTCCGTTCGTCGGATTCCGCATATCAAAAGATTATGGCAGAACATGGACAGAAACACCTCACACACCTGAAAAACCCATCTTCGGTGAATCAGGAATGTGGGGCTATCCTGTTAAAATAGGAGCCCCTCATTTTGTTGACTTCGGGAAAAATATGGAATATTCCCCTGATGGCAATGCATACCTGGTGGCCCATGGTGCAGTCTATCCTGATCCCGAACCCAGGTTCGCTAACCTGAGCTGGATCAGTGGAGATCAGGTTTACCTGATCAGGGTCAGGCCCTCTGAAGAAACCATCAATGATGCGGGAGCATATGAATTTTTTGCAGGCCATAATCAGCAAGGTAAACCCATATGGTCAAAAGATTTTAAGCAGATACGTCCACTCATTGAGTGGAACAACAAGTGTGGTTGTGTCACCGTCACATATAATGCACCTTTGAAAAAGTATCTCATGTGCATTACCGATGGATGGCCCACTTGTGCATTTATGGATTCCTATATTCTGGAGGCTGATGAAATTACCGGCCCATGGCGGCTTGTCTCCTATATGAAGCATTTTGGAGAACAGGGGTACTTCCTTAACTTTCCTTCCAAATTTATCGGAAAAGATGGATATACTTGCTGGCTCTGTTATTCTGGCAACTTTGCC
>Ga0172362_10003088_pt1 | contig 14407 bp, 13 predicted proteins | sample LakKivs1_kivu2a2_FD_114534 | JGI IMG/M metagenome (GOLD analysis project Ga0172362, IMG submission 114534) | Sediment microbial communities from Lake Kivu, Rwanda - Sediment s1_kivu2a2 | ecosystem: Environmental > Aquatic > Freshwater > Lake > Sediment | place: Rwanda: Western Province, Lake...
CATTAATCTCTGGAGTTGATGTTATAATTGTAGAATATTTATTTTCACCAATGATTGTGAGATTATTTTTATAAATCTGGTATTCAATATTTTCATAATAAGATCCATTGAAAACAAAAATCGTATCACCGGGATTTGCAACATTAAGTGCGTCCCATACATGTTGATAGGGATATTCCAACGTTCCATCCCATGGCCCTGCGGTATTATCATCATCAACATAGATAATGTCCCTTCCTGCTGCTTCTGTTTTTACAGAAAAACTGCTAATAATTGATGTCCCTAGAATAATACAAACTAGTAAAGCAACTGTCTTTTTTACCATAAAACTTTCCCCTTATTTCTATCTGAGAGAAAGAACCCATAGGATTTAAATGTATTGCCACCAATAAATATTGTTACAAATGTTCTTTTTTTCTGCTATCTCCCGCTTATTCACCGTTTCCTCATGGACAATAGATAACAAATCAGGAAGCCTCTCTCCTAGTATCGTTGTTTTTTAATAATCTTTTTTAACCAGAACGTGATTTTTAGTTTGATGGTGAACTTCTACCAATGTAAAAAATGTGCAGTAAAATTTACTGCTCCGCTGAAAACAACAGCAGCTCAAAATAGAATTATCTATGTGTGTCCCAACTGTAAAAGTAGGAACTGGGGACCACTGAATTGGTAATACAACGGGATAGTTTTTTCTTCTGTTTTTCAGGAACATTAAAAAACCTGCTTCATGTTAAGAACCACTCAATCACATGACACAGCAGCTTGGTCTTTCTGAGCGTATTGTTCATACGTTGCAGCTCGCTGAGGAGCGGGGCTATAATCTCACCGTGGAACAACTGAGCCAGAAATTACTCGGAGGTAGTGTTCCTCCAGAGGATCTCCATCCTTTTCTGCATGAACAAAATGGTATTGATTCCGATGGTGTGTTTTTTGCGACACACGGGCATTTGCTTTCAGAAAAATGCAGGGAGCGGCAGAAATCGAACATCAGATTACAAGCATTTTACAATCAATTAGCAACGGATTTTATCAAGGAGTATCGTCGCTTCTGCCCGTGGGTCAGCTGCGTTATGCTTTCTGGTTCCATGGCATCAGAAGGTCTGAGCGAGGGTGATGATATTGATTTTGATGTGGTGGTTCCTGATGGGTTGAAGTACACCTCTTATCTTCTTGGTCTTCTCGTGGCGTTGAAATATTCTCTTCTGTATGGTAAGCGATTCTGGAAACGTCATGTGATGTGCATCAGCGTCATCTGGGAGCAATTTCAAGTCTTCCCTTTTCAGAGACAGGATGAGCAGCTCGCCTTTGAATTGTTGAATGCACGCGTGCTCTATGGAGAAGATTTCTTCCATTATATGATTGGTCGGAATCCCTGGTTGAGCACCTATGTTCCACAGCTCTATACGAAAGGAAAACTGTCGTTTCCCTCTCTTTATCCACTTAGGTGTCCTACCTCGTGGTTACGTCGAGCTGGTGAATCGTTTTCAAAAAGAGTATTACATATTATGTTGAAAATAGGAGTAGTGACTGTCCTGCAGGGTGTTGATCTCCACAGTAAAATGGTAGTGAAACATCCGTACGAGCTTTTTGATGTTCCTGAAGGGTCATAAAAAACTACCAACATCGACTTTTTATCTGTATGTCGTTGTCGATAATCATTAAATAGAGTGTGTTTCATTATTTGGCTAGTAAAAGGTCGTGGACTAGTATGAGAGAACCACGGTACTGTGAGATTTGCGGAACAGAGCTAAAGGAGGATGAAGCCGGTCCTATCTGTTTGAATTGTCAGTCAGCGATGATCAGCTCAGGGATGGTATGACACTTATTCTGTGTTTTTTCCCCTTTTTCTCTGTCAACAATCCTTATATAGTGATAACCTCTCATGGTCTCCAACCAAACAAAGGAAGTAGAAAGAATATGTATAGAGATAATAGAGGCGGTGGCGGCGGCCGTTTTGGTGGCGCACCGCGAGAAATGCATAAGGCAACCTGTGCCGATTGTGGAAAAGAATGTGAAGTTCCCTTTAAACCAGATGGTTCAAAACCAGTCTACTGTCGGGACTGCTATCAGAAACACAGACCACCACGGAGATTTTAATTATCTCCTTTTTTTTCTTTTTTTTATATTTCTAACATTTCCCAACCAGTATCATTATTATCCCGTACTCAATTCCTTTTTTGTCATGGAGACGAAATATATCAAGGTAGAGATACTCACTCCGAAGACTACTGACGGCTGGTACTTGCGGATGTATCACTATGCTCCTTCGGAGAGAAATGTAGTTCCGATTCCCGTGATCCTGTGTCATGGTCTTGCTGCGAACAAGAACAGCTGTGATTTTGGTGAGCCAGGTTCCCCTGATTGGGAACGGTATAGTCTTGCCGCATACCTGTCAATGCCTCATGATGGTCCTGTGTTTGACGTCTGGGTTCCGGAGCTGCGCGGAGCTGGTCAACCGTTCTTTGATCCTCACCAGCATCCTGAGAAGTTCCATTGGTGTGTCGATGACTACGTTGATTATGATACTCCAGCAATTGTTGAATTTGTCCAGCAGTGGTATCAACGTCATAAGCAGGAGCGTCCTGGTGTGTTCTGGGTGGGTAAGAGTATGGGTGGGATGATTGCGTACGCCTATGGTGAGACACCCGATGGTCAGCAGAACCTGAAAGGTGTGGTCACGCTCGGCTCGCCTGTTATCTTTGGTGAGGCGAACCTGTTCCTCGAATTTCTCACACGCATCACCCCAAGGAAGGTGTCGCTTCCTCTGCGTGTGATGGATGTCGTGTCTCGTTCGTCTGATCTCAGTGATCATTTCCGGGGGATGGGAGCGAACCTGGAAAATATAGACCCGGAGTTGTTTCGGAAATACGTGACCATTGGGATGAGTGATATGCTGTCCTCGAAGGTCCTCAGTCAATTTTCTTTGTTCTTCCGCCATCATACGTTCTGCCGGTATCCTTCTCGTCCGTGGTTGTATGATCTCTTGTGGAAGGTGCCTGGGGTGAGAACCATGGTAAGCCCCTACAGTTATACGGAGCATTTAGATCGTTTTACTACTCCGCTGTTCGTCATTGCTGGTGGGAATGATCGCATGGCGCCGAAAACAGAGATGAAGTATGTCGTGGATCATGTGGGCAGCTCCGATGTTTCCTATCTTGAGTGTTCGAAAGAACAAGGGTTTTCAGCTGACTACGGTCATCTTGACCTCAACCTTGGGTTGCACGCAAGAGAAGAGGTGTACCCGAGGATTTATCAGTGGTTGATAAAGAGAAGTAAAGAAGCCTAGGACCCCGCCCCAGGCTTCGACGTTGGAGAAGCAATCGTTTGTTGGTGCCCATAACACCTTGGTCTGATGCCAACAGATCCTCATGGTGTTCCACCTTTTTATAATCATTATTGAGGTCAGTGAAAGTATTCGTTGGCTTTGTCTCAAAAGTATTCGCTCTCTTTTGTGGATCTTTATCCGGTTTAGATCAAGTTAAGGAGAGATAAATGACTTTTGAGACAACGCCGTATTCATTTCTCAAGAATGGAAGAGGTGTGCTGAATAGAGAGTTAAATAGATGGTATCATACAAAGTATCTGGTGAGAAGCGACAAGAATGAGGCGTTTTCATCAAATGTTATGTCCATCTCTTTTTCTCGTTTGTTTAAATATACCACCTCTGTTTTGAACAAAAATCTTATATGGGGGTGGCTCTTGGTCTTTAATAAAAGATAGGGGGAAAGAAAGCTATGGCATATGACCCAAAATTTAACGGAAATGATCCTACCATCACCGCTGCTGTAGTTGCACCAACACCGAGTATCATTATACCGTATCCTACCTCAGCGGCGCATGATTAGGATCATTCGAACATATGATAAACCCTCATCATACGTTTATAGTGAGGGTTTATTCTCACTTTTTTGTATAGGGTAAGGTACATCCATGGGTGTTGAGGTCGCATCATTTCATGAGAAAGTCACGATTCTGTTTCATATTCTCCAGCGATGTAATCTGCGATGCAATCATTGTTTCATTGGTGCGAAAGCAACGAGTAAAAATGAAATGACTTACGAAAAGATCCAAGAGGTCCTCACCGATGTTAACTACATGAATGTGGAGTCTGTGGCGTTCACTGGTGGTGAGGTGATGCTCCGTGATGATTTTGTCGATATCCTGCGGTTGGCAAAGGATAGGGGGATAAACTCGTGTTTTGTAACGAACGGAACGTGCATCACCCCAACGCTTGCTTCTGAACTGCAGGGTCTGACGTCAGATGTTCTCGTAAGCATTGACGGTCCTCAAGCATTCCATGATCAGTTTCGTGGGGTGTCTGGCGCGTTTGAGAAAACAATGCAAGGTATCAATCTTCTGAAGCAATATGGTGTCTCTTTTTCCTTGCAGTTCACCGTCAGTAAGCAGAGCTGGCAGTATCTTGATTGGATGGTGGATCTTGCCGTTACCCTTGGTGCATCAGGGTTGAAACTGGAGCCGCTCATTCAAATGGGTCGTGCTGAAAAATTAGAAAATCAGCTGTTAAATCCGTATGAACTACACCAGTTGTATCTCAAAACTGTGGAAGCGTACGGTAGGTTCCTCTGGTCGAAGACCTTGATCCGGGTCGGTTTGTATAGTACGAACGTACTCAAGGAGCATCCGTGTAATGCGTATGCTTGTTATGGGGAACGGTGCCATCGGAAGGCGACAACCGAGCCGCGGGAGCTGATTATTATGCCAAATGGGGATGTAGTTCCTCTGCATGTCGGTATACATCCGTCATATTATATCGGCAACATTTACCAAGGTCGTTTTCAAAAAGTGTTCAACGACTATATAAACGGTGAGAAGAACGCACGGTTCATCAGGTTGTGCAGGCATGTCTTTGACACGAAGGTGCAGTCGTATCAGTACCCGGTGATCGCATGGTCAGATATCCTCGCTAAGGAAAGCTATTCCTTTGAGCAACAGGTGACCTAAGGATGCATGAGGTTGCTGCGCAGTATCCTGTGATTTCTCCTACCTTGATTATGAAGTACGGTGCGTTTAACACAAGTCGCTATTTCGTGAAGGACACGAATACGAAGCGTTTTGGTACCGCAAATAAAGATGCGCAGATCCTGTTTCTGCTATGCGATGGGACACGAACCGTCGATGAGGTGATTCATCACATCGCTCAGCAGTACGAGGCCCCGGTTTCCGAGGTTGATTTCAAAGTTCATCGTACCCTTGATTATTTTCATAACATGGGGTTTGTGTCGTACCAGCCAACACCATTGTCAGCACCGGTTCGCCCGCTTATCCGCGAAAATACCATGCCTTGGTCATTGGATACCGTGTATCTTGAGGTAACGCATGCATGCAATGTTCGTTGCATCCATTGTTATACAAACGCAGGCCGACCGATGTCTCACGAGCTCTCAACGTCGCAATGGTGTGATCTCATCGATCGTCTTAACGGCTTGGGTGTGTTGTTCATGAATGTCACTGGCGGGGAGCCGTTCATGCGTCCTGATGTGTTTGACATCATGGAGCATGTGGTAGACAGCCACGTGTTGTTGAATGTGTTTACGAATGGAATTCTCTTAAATAAGGAGAAGGTAGAGCAATTGCGAAGCTTAGACCCGGAGTGTGTGGCAGTCAGCATCGATGGTGCGACCGCTCGTACCCATAATCGTATTCGTGGTGCTTCTTGTTTTGAAAAGGTTCTTGAAAACATTCGTTTGCTGGTTGATGCGAAGATTCGTGTGCGAACGAACACCTGTGTGTACACGGAGAACGTTGGAGAGATTGGTGCGTTAGTCGACCTTCTTCATGGGATCGGTGTAAATCAGATTTTACTTGATACCTACGTTGGTGTTGGTCGTGGTGCTGATCAGAAGCAGTTCCAGCTGGCTCCAACGGTTGCTGCTCAGATCACTCGGGTGATAGAAGAGAAGAACAAGAAACTGATTGGTGATGGAAAGAAGGTTCCGCAGCTCACCTTTTCTGAGACGCCTAGCACGACCGAGTCGTGGCGGGAGGACAAGAAATATTCGTACTGTGGGGTGGGGACGTCTTCGTGTGCAATTCGCCCTGATGGTGCTCTCGTCTTGTGTCCTATGCTTTCCGAGGAGCGATATGTTGCCGGGAATGTCTTGGAAAACCAGATAGAAGACCTCTGGGTTCAGTCCCCTGTGTTTACGCCATTACGAAATCATAGTGTCGATGATATTGCAGGTTGCAAAACATGTGAACACAAGATGAGTTGTGCTGCTGGGTGTAAAGCGAAAGCGTTATTTTTCAATGGGTCATTCTGCTCCAAGGACCTCTGGATGTGTGAGAGTCATTTGAAGCATTGAGGAACATAAGGTCTTGAGTATTTTTTAAATAATATGTTGTCAAAACATTTAAATATAATGATAGAAAAATAATAATGGGATGAAGAAAGTACTGATGATAGTCGTACTACTTGGTGTCATGCTGTCTGGTTCATGTGTGCAAGGTTTCATGATCATCGAGTCCTATGAGCATTACATGACCATGAATGAGATTGCTCCTTCTGAGTACATTCGTGCGCAGTCGTTTACCGCAGGTGATGGGTCTGGTCACCGCTTACTTGCAGCAGTTAGCTTGTACGGATATGTTGATAAATCTGAGGAGGGTTCCTTTGAGGTGAAGATAGTAACGACGGATCATAACCTTCCGACTGATACTATTCTTTCGACCGGAAGTATTATGACGTCTCAGATTCCCAGCGATGAAGCGTCGTGGTTTACTATCCCCATGTCACCTGCAGTGCTGCAAGGTTCGACGAAGTACGCATTCGAATTCCGGGTGACAAATCCTCATAGTGAGGTGCATGTGTTCTGGCGTATCTGTGAACAACTCATCGGCATGTACTATCGTGGTGATTTCCTGTACTATCAGGGTGGGATTTGGAATAATGATCCAACCATTGATTTTCGGTTCAGGATCTGGGGATACGATTCCCATATGGCGATCAGAGGAATGCCGTAAGACAGATCCTCCCTGATTCTTGCTTTTTTTTTGAATAATAATCCCAGACTTCAAGGTCGCATGTTTCTCCCATTTTTTTTATTCTTTTCATACGAAACGTTTGTTTCCAGGAAAATGCGAATGGTAGAACGAAATTTTATCATTTGCAGTGAAGGGAAAGTTATTAAAATATTATTAGATTAAACCCAACGAGAACGGAGGCGTTTATATTATGAAAATAGCGTTCACCGATAATTACGAAGATCTCTCAACTGAGAGAGGATATCAGTTTAAATTTAACTGTCAGCGATGCGGGAATGGTTATCTGAGCAGTTTTAAGAAATCCACAATCGGTACGGTTTCTAGTGCGGCTCGTATTTTAGGGAATTTCTTTGAGGGTGGTGAGAGGATTGCCTCCTCATCAGACGAGGCTCATCGGATGACCGCTGGTAAAGCTCATGATGATGCGTTTAAGGAGGCGATCGAGGAGATTCACCCTTCGTTTATTGAATGTCCACGGTGCACACAGTGGGTGTGCCATGAAAAATGCTGGAACGATGAAAAAGGATTGTGTAAACAGTGCGCGCCAGATCTTGGCGTGGAAATGGCTGCAGCCCAAGCAACCCGAACGGTCGAAGAAATCCACGCCCATGCGCAGGTAGCTGAAGAAGATCTGCCCAGCAAGGTCGATTGGAAAGGCAAACGTGTAAAAGCGGCTTGCCCGAAATGCAAAACACCCTTATCTAAAGATTTGAAATTTTGTCCAAATTGCGGCGAAAATCTCTATGCTGCAAAAAAATGTGCCAAATGTAAATCTGATTTAACTCCTGGTGCAAAGTTCTGCGTGGAATGCGGTGAAAAGGTACAGTAACACTGTCTGGTGGGACGAAGGTCGATCGACTTATATTTTATAAATAAACCGCTGATACAGTATACCGTTAGAATCTATGGCATATTTTCCTATTACTGCAAAAAATGTATCACCCAATATACCATTGATTAGAATATTGGGAGTGATTTTAACAATCTTTTTACTTGAACAAATTATCGCTTTTTTTTTCTGGAAAGAATCCTTTCAAATTATGTCATATATCTCGTTAGCCCCTGAGTTGGAAGTAGTGATATTACTGGGTTTATTAGGGTTGAGTCTCTACATGATATCAGTGAGAAAGGAAGAAGATGTTTTTTGGTGATATCGAGATTTACGATAATTTTTTCATCTCTTATTCAAAAACATTCGATTATTTTTTTAAAAACAATTCCTTGGAAAACGGGTAACAACTGTTCAATATCATAGACAGATATCTATAAAAATCATGGTCTCTCAACACTTCAACATTTGATGATGGGCATGTGCTTCCTTGTGTTTATAATCCGTCGTAGCGTCCGAGCATGAACTGGTCGTTGTACCATCCTTTGAAGCCTGGGAACCGTTGGTACCCTAGCGACAGATTACGGTCTTGAATATGGATGAAGGCCGGTCCGCTGCCAAAGCCATAGTAATGGCCTATGAAGAACAGGTTGATCGCCTTAAGGTTCAGATAGAGATTTTCATACTCGTTTTCTACGACTTGAGGGTCTGCGATTTTTCCAAACAGTGTTCCTCTGATCCAGGCAGGATCCAGGGTGAGGGTGCTTTCTGAGGGTGGCGGTGCTGGTGCTGCTGGTATGGTTCCTGCGATGACGAAGAATAAAAAAAGGAGGCACAGACCATACGGTGTTATGTGTTTCATTTCATTCACGAGTAGGAAGGATAGATACCGTTATAGATGTTTCGTACAAGGGGTAGGAACGGGATTATTATTTTATTCCTAGTACCTGGATTTGTTGGAGGTCAGCACATCCATCTAAGGTTATCTTGAAGGCACCGCTCTCTTCTATTGGACGGAAAGAATCCACTCTGCGATGTCTCCGACCACCTGTTCGTCAACATGCCCTGGTTGCATGTATTCTGTGTTCGTGGGCTGTCCGTTTCCTGCGATGAAGAGATGGTTCAACAACAGGTAGGCTTTCAATGTCACATTCGAACTACCGGTGAATGTCTGTTGCCATCCTGGGAAATCGTCGGCGTAGGTGACTTGGTAATCTCGTTCTCCTTGAAGGATGAACAGGGGGATATCTAGGGTGTGTGCGGTTGCGACCGGGTCGTATCCGTTCAGGTCATACCAGTATGCTGCAGAACCACCAAGGATGATCTGCTCAGGGCTGAGGTTGTGTGACGTAATGAGCGAGATGCTTTCTCTAAGCGCGTCGATTTGTTCTTGTTCTGCTGCGCTGATGTTCCCGTCGAGGGAAGCGAGATACATGGTTTGATTGAGTATAAGATCCGTAAGCGGTCGTGTGGGTGCAGCAAGCATGATTAACCCTGCGATAGTGGTTTGGTTTTGTGCGATGCGTGGTGCCATCATCGCTCCAAGACTATGGCCGAGGACGTAGATGCGGCTCTGGTCGATGTTCTGTGTTTCCAGTAGGAGGTTTACTGCAGCGCGTGCATCGTCAACTGTTTCATCATTGACCGTGAAATTGGCAAGCATCGTAACAATGGTTGATGCATAATATTTTGTTCGTTTCTCATAACGAAGCACCGCAATCCCTTGGGTGGCAAGTCCCCATGCAAGGTCCTTGAATGGTTTGTTCGGTCCGATGGTTTCATCCAGGTCGTTTGGCCCAGATCCCTGCACAAGGACGACTGCGGGGAACGGTCCATCTCCGTTGGGAAGGGTGAGTGTGCCAGGGAGCGGCCAAGGTGTTCCTTCACCGACCGTGACATTGTATTCATTAAAAGACTCTGTGTTCGCGTATGACGGTGGCCGGTATTCACTGGAAAGATCGGTGGGGACAAATTGAAAACCAGCAATCAGATGGTTTTTATCAAACACCACTCGTGTGTCCAGAAAACCGAGTTTGTCGTACGTGCAGGTGATATAGACGATGAGGTATCCTTGTTCTTCTGCGGTCCTCGTGGCCATGATACCAGTGAAGTTCCCGTAGGCTTGCTGGATTTGCTGCCAGATACTCTGGAGTTGTTCTGGTGTGGTGAGTCCTTTCAGGGTGGCGTTAAACAACGTATTGTAGGGAGTGGTGAAGGAGTTGTTCGCAAACAGACTCATGAGAGTGACAGCGAAGTCTTCATTGGTTGGTTCAGGGGGTGTTTGTTGGTTGTTGGTGGTACATCCTGAAAAAACAATAGTTCCTATAAAAATACTGATGACAAGAAAAGTTGTGTGTTTCTTCATAGTATAGAATCATCTCCTTGCGCAAGAGAACAATCTCTTTCCTTAAAAAACATTCTCTTAGTAGGTGTTGTGGAAGAAAAACCACGCTCACCTCGCTAGCGGTATGATGAAAAAACAATTATCATGGGAAGTTTTATCTTTCAGACGGCAATATTGCGTCCTATGCACTTTTCCCGAGAGCAAATGGCAGGAGCAATCTTTTTTGTCGCCGTCACCCAGTTCATCTTAGGTCTGATTATTTCAGAGGCGTTGTATCCTGGTTACAGCGTGCATGACAACTACATTAGTGATCTTGGCGTTGGACCATCCTCTCTTGTTTTCAACGCATCGGTCGTTCTTCTCGGGGTACTGTCGCTGGTCGCAGTCTACTTTCTCAGACAGAACATTTCCTTAAAAATGGTAAACCGGTTTTTGTTTCTCATGGGTCTTGGTGCGATCGGTGTCGGCGTCTTCACCAAAGACTTCACCCTTGTCCACGGTGCGGTGTCTTCCATGGCGTTCTTTTTTGGTGGACTATCCGCCCTCGTATCTTTTAAAGTGCTGAAACAACCGCTCTCGCTGGTCAGCATCGCACTGGGAGCAATCACGCTGGGAGCATTAGCACTGTTTTCCCTTGGTATGTGGGCAAGTGGTTCCATGACGAGCACTGAAGCACTTGACAGTGGTTATTATCTAGGTTTGGGTCCCGGTGGTATAGAACGGATGATTGTCTATCCGCTGCTCATATGGCTTGCTGGGTTTGCTGGGTATCTTGTGACGGCGCAAGAACTCTAAAGAATCCACCAGAAGAATCATTCGTACTTGGTACCCTCGTACCGGTTGTAGACGGTTTGTTCGTTGTAGACGCTAGGTGGTCCTTCTGGTTTGATGGTGTTAACCTAGGCGAGAGAAAACGGGTAACGTTTTATATCATGCTAGTGGACGTTGAGGATGAGGTCAAGGGTGATGAGACCGTTGTCAAGGTCCTGTTGGGTGATCACATGCTCGGTGATGGTGAGTGATTCGTACAGGTCCCATGCAGTGATTTGTAACGTGTTTCCAATGAAAACATCCTGGCCTGGTTGTAAGAGGAATTGGTAGTGTTCATCGGTTGGTCCGGTGAACCAGGTTTCCCCTGTGTTCATGTTGAGGACTTCCAGTTCAACAGAGTGTACTGGTTGTTGGTTTTCATAATAACAAGTTCCTTGTAGTCTAAACCCCCAGGGGACCATGAGCGGATAGTGGTCAATGACGTTCGAAGAGAGGTATGGTATATCTCCGATATTGTCCTGTCCAGTTATATTTTGGCCAGCTCCGTGGTAGGAATCTACCCCATTATAATCACTCCAGTAATTCCCTCCGAAAGGATAGCTCAGATTGTACGAATTCATCTGCGTGTCATACACGTCTTCGCGGTTGTCAATGAAATTATTATGATACACCAGGTTATCGAAACAGAAGACGAAAAACAGGCCGTACATGCTGCTGTTTGCTATCGTATTGCCGCACAGGACATCATGGCTAGGGTTGTACATGATAAGGCCGTATTCGTTGTCATGAATGACGTTATCGATAATCAGGTTCCCATGTGATGCATCGGACGTGATCCCTGCACTGTTCCAAGAAATCGTGTTATTCCTGAAAATTGAATTCGGTGAATTTTGAATGTCGACTCCGTTCGTCCCATTTGACAGACGAGACTCCTGGACAAGGCTGCGGGGACTTGACACCAGCGCTACCGCGGAGGATGTTATAAAGGGGCCACCAGGGGAGAATATCACGGTAATGGTGCTGTCCTCAACCCTGCAATCCGGTGAATACGCGAGCTGAACAGCGCTGTACACATTATCAACAGTAAGACCACTCATGGTAACATTCGAGCAGTTTGCGCAAATCACCTGCGCCGCATCAGAAGGAATAACATACGGGCCGCTCGTGTCCTTCACATAATACATGGGTCGGCCGTTCAACCTATTGTTTTCTATGACATGGGTGTTCCACTCTGGAAGCGACCACCCAAGGATGCTGATACCACCTGATTCAAACTCGTTGTCGGAGATGACGGCGGATAGGACGCTCTCGAGATACACGAACCCAACTGTGTTCCCGACGATCGTTGTCCTATCTGAACTGTATTGGATAGCAACCGTGTAGGTACTGCGCAGAATCGTGTTTTGTTCGATCTGCGTGGATGTTGAGTAGTACAACTGGACATCGTACGCATCGTGATCGGTAATCGTGTTCCCTATAATCTGCGTGCGGTCACACGAAGTGATGGTGATACCGCTGTACCCGTTGTTCTGTATCGTACTCTGTCCGATGATGTTGTCATTACAGCTGTTAAATAAGTCGATCCCCCGGCCGTTTCCCGTGATCGTATTGTCAACGAAGGAATTCCGTGAGGAGATCATCATGACCTCAATGCCAGTCGCCCCATTGTCGACGATGATATTATCAGCAATGATGTTGTCAGATGCAGACACCAGGGAGATCCCATCTCGGCGTTCATTGATGAGGCGGTTACCCACAATCTGGTTTTCGTTTCCATTCACGAATACCCCAAGCCCGCTGCTGTCACGAATAGTGAAACCTGAAACTGTTACTGAGTTAGAATAAATGCAGATCCCGCAATCCCACCCTGGGGATAGGATACTTGTTCCGTCCCTGTTTTCACCGATGAGATGCATCGGTTGCGTGATACACACGGTCTCCTCGTACGTCCCGTTTGCCACATAGAGCGTTCCCCCCGGGGCGGTAATGAACACGCCGTTCGCGATACGATTAAAGTGATCGTACCCCCACCCTTCGGTCGTCTCATTGTAATCATCGTCTACCCACACCACAGGTAACGGTTGGTGAATAAAAGCGGTCGTGGTCGCAACAGACTGATGGCCATACATATCGGTCACGGTAAACGTCACATTATATGTTCCTGGATTCTCATAGACTTGCGTCGCGTTCTGCATGTCACAAGATTGTCCGTCACCAAACGCCCACAGCCACGTGTACGGTGGGAACCCACCGGTCGCCTCTCCCATGAACCACATCGGCACATGAGGCACGCCAGCGTACGGTCCCTGCGGGTCAGCTACAAGGTTCTCTGCAACCGTCACCGTCGTCTGGTTGATGTCGATTCTCCCAGCCGCATCGATGACTTTCAAAATGACGGTGTACGTTCCGGTGGCTGTATATTTTATGACAGGGTTCTGTTTCTTCGTTCGAATCCCTGCACCGTCCATGAAATCCCATTCATAGCGATACGGGGCATGACCACCGACACCCGCACCAGTGAACTGGAGCGGCTGCCCGACGAGAGCGGTATACGGACCGTTTGCGCTCGCATGGAGGGGGCAACGGAACGCAAGTGCAGGATCGCCGAAAAACGTGAGCTGATAACAGGTCCATCGCATCTTTTGAGATGAAAGAATCCCAGGGATGTTGTCTTCTTTCGACACTTGGTTCGCCTTGCTAATAACGCTGATGCCTCGGTTGAACACCGCGTTCCAGAACTGTTTGTGGAACAAGATGTTATCACTGGCAAACCCGTCACGGGAGTTCCAAATACCGGCGAACGCACCGTACGGTCGTTTCACCGTGAAATACTCAGCGATACAGTCAGGGATTCCATGCGCTAACCATGCGTCAAGGTCGAATGCACCAGCGGAACAGCCTTCTGAATACATGAACGCGAGATTCGTGTTGTTCAGGTAATCGAGATCACTGCCTTCATGAGACAGATAGTACAGGAATAATTTCATGTTCGCAAACGAGCCGGAATGGCCAAGGTGGTTGATGATATGGGTGCCGTTGTTGATTTCGTTGATCATGAGGTCATTCGGCCACCCACCGCCCCCTTTGAACGGCACCGTCCAATTATGGAGTTGCCATTCGCTGTCATATAATGTCCGGAAGCTGAAATGATCCTGAGGTATGATCGGGGTTATTTCTTTCATATAATCGTCACCATAAATTGGTGGGTTGCCATCGAACAGATGTTCTCCTGCCATGAGGACTTTTTGAAGATAAGGATCATTCGGATCGGTGTGCATATACCGCAAGGTCTTGTTGACGAAGATACCGACCTCAGACATGTTTCCGACACAGGCGCGACCGACAGACACTTCTGAACGAAGATCAACGTCACCGCTGCGGATACCATCGTGCGGTTCACCCCACAGGTTGTCTCCATCGTAGTTATACGGACCGTCGAGGCATGCGTAATAAAAATCTGA
>Ga0172362_10003089_pt1 | contig 14406 bp, 16 predicted proteins | sample LakKivs1_kivu2a2_FD_114534 | JGI IMG/M metagenome (GOLD analysis project Ga0172362, IMG submission 114534) | Sediment microbial communities from Lake Kivu, Rwanda - Sediment s1_kivu2a2 | ecosystem: Environmental > Aquatic > Freshwater > Lake > Sediment | place: Rwanda: Western Province, Lake...
TTATTATGCAGAAATTCTCGGCTTTTTCTTGATTGTTTAGCATTTTATGCACATTTTTATCGCTTGTCTCCATTGTCTCCATTATTCTCTCAAACATGTCCTTCTCAAAGTCAAGCATATTTTCAAAATCCCTTTTGCTTATCCCCGTCTCTGCAGCAACAAAAGCCAGATGCAAGATTTTCTTTTTTCTTTTCAACAAGAGCTCTTTAAAAAGAAGTATCGCATTTTCCAGTTGTCTTTTAGTCTTTATAACAGCCTCTGAAAACATATCCTCCTCTTTCTTGGAGAATTCTTTCTTTTCCTTTAAATAATTAGAAACTTCAGAGATAAAATCTTTTGACAAGAGTTGAAGCTGTTCAGAATATTTTTCTTTCCTCAAGGCTTCATAAATCTCATTATAGCTAATCATACAAAAATAAAGTTTTTTTGCTTTAAATTAATTGTGATGCTAGAGTTAATTGCTTTTCTATTTCAAAGATAACTTTTTATATCCATTTAGCCATAAGTTTAGCATGGCAAAAGAGGTCAAGGTATATGTCTTTAGGCACGGCCAGACATTTTTTAACAAAGATGACATGTTTACAGGTTTTATTGACTCAAAACTGACAAAAACCGGAATTGACGAGGCAAAAATTCTTGCTTTAAGATTAAAAGGCAAAAAAATTCCTGTTGCATTCACTACAACATTATCGCGGGCAAAAGATACTTTAAAAGAAGTCCTGAAATTCCATCCAGAATGCAAGAAGATTATAGAAGACAACCGAATGATAGAAAGAGGCTATGGAAAGCTAAGCGGCATGACCCATCTTCAATGCGTAAAAAAATTCGGCTATGAAAAATATGACTTATGGCATCGCGGTTTTGACTCAAGGCCTCCTGGCGGAGAGAGCTTTGCTGATGTCGAGAAAAGAGTAAAAAGATTTATCCAGGACCTGATAAGGTTTGTAAAGGAAGAAAAAGTTAATGTTATGGTTTCTGCTCACGGGAATTCCATCCGTCTTTTCAGGAAGATAATGGAAAAAGCAAACGTACAAGACACAGTTTCATGGTTCATTCCATATGACAAAGTCTTTGAATATACAATAAAAGTCTAATGTAATTCGCTTCTCACTTTAACTTTATAAATCTCCAAGTTCTATAATAGTTATGTTTAAATTTTTGAAAGAAAAGTTGGGCGGCTGGCTCAAATCAATAACAGGCAAGAAAAAAGAAAAGCCAGAAAAACCAAAGAAAGAAAAAAAAGCTAAGCTGAAAAAAGCACCAAAAGCGAAAAAAGGCAAGAAAAAAATAGAAGTTAAGCCAAAAATCGAAGAGAAAGTAGAAATTCCAAAAGAAAAAATCAAGGAAGAAAAGCCAGTGGAAGAGAAAAAAGGATGGTTTTCAAGGCTTTTTGATAAGTTCACAAAAACAAAAGTTACAGAAGAAGGTTTCGAGGAAATCTTCTCGCAGCTAGAGCTTGTCTTGCTAGAAAATAATGTTGCTTTTCAGGTAGTCCAGGAAGTTAAAAAAGAACTGAAGTCAAAGCTTATTGGCCAGGAAATAGACAAGAAAAAGCTTGAAGAAACAGTCAAACACAGCCTAAAAGATGTCATTGATAATATTCTCATAGAACCTTTTGATCTTTTGGAAAAAGTCAAGAGCAAAAGCCCGTATGTTATTGTTTTCTTTGGCGTTAACGGCTCTGGGAAAACAACAACAATTGCAAAACTTGCCTACATGTTTAAGCAAAAAGGAATCTCAAGCGTGATTGCAGCAGCAGATACTTTCAGGGCAGCAAGTATAGAACAGTTAGAAGAGCACGGCAGAAGAATTGGGATAGAAGTAATAAAGCAAAATTACGGAGCAGACCCTGCAGCAGTTGCTTTTGATGCAATAAAACACGCCCAGTCTCGTGGAATTCAGGCAGTCTTAATTGATACAGCAGGCAGGATGCACACTAAAGAAAATTTAATGCGGGAGATGGAAAAAATATGCAGAGTTGCGAAGCCAGACTTAAAAATTTTCATAGCCGAATCTATCACGGGAAACGACGTAGTAGAGCAAGCTAAGGTTTTTAATGAGGCTGTCGGCATAGATGGCATAATTTTAAGCAAAGCAGACATCGACGAGAAAGGCGGCGCCATTCTTTCAGTCGGCTACATCACAAGAAATCCAATCCTTTTTCTAGGAGTGGGCCAAGGATACAAAGATCTCGAGATTTTTGACAGAAAAAAGTTCATCAAAAGCCTTGGCCTGGATTAAAACCCAAAACCATAAAAATCCATTAATTCTGCATATTATATGTTAGAAAAGCTAGGACAGGCAATCAAGAAAGGCATTGACAAGATTGGCTCTGCTATCTTTATTGACAAAAAAGTAATAGACGAAGTAGTAAAAGAGCTTCAGCGGGCTTTGATTGAGTCAGATGTAAATGTTTCTCTTGTTAAGGAAATAAGCGATAAAATAAGAAAAATTGCAGAAAATGAGAAAATCAAAGGAGTGGAAAAAAGAGAGCAGCTCATCAAAACCCTTCACGACGAGCTTGTAGAAATACTTGGCAAGAAAAAGCTTGAATTAGAGTTCAAAAAAGGCAAAAGCTATAGAATTATGCTCCTTGGACTGTATGGCTCTGGGAAAACAACAACAATTGCCAAGCTTGCAAACTATTATGGCAAACGCGGATTCAAGACAGCAATGCTTGGACTTGATGTTCATAGGCCTGCTGCCCGTGAACAGCTTGAACAACTCGGCAAACAGTATAATATTCCTGTTTTTATAGATAAAAAAGAGAAAAACCCTTCAAAAGTTTACAAAAAATTCGAAAAAGAATTAAAAAAACATGACTTAATATTCATAGACACTGCCGGCAGGCATACATTAGACAAAGAACTAGTCAAAGAAATTAAGACTCTAAAAAAAGACATTAAACCAAACAATACAGTTTTAGTCATTCCTGCTGATATTGGCCAGGCTGCAAAAAAACAGGCCAAAGAATTCCAAGAAGCCTGCCCAATTGAGGGTGTAATCATAACAAGAATGGACTCGAGCGCAAGAGGCGGTGGCGCTTTAACTGCTTGTAATGAGACAAAAGCTCGTATCTTATTCATAACAACAGGCGAAAAGATAAATGATATCGAAACCTTTAACCCTTCAAACTTTGTTTCTAGGATTCTTGGCATGGGGGATTTAGAAGCTTTAATAGAAAAAGTCCGCTCTATCACAGACGAGAAAGCCATTTCGAAAATAAAAGAAGGCAGATTTACAATGTATGAAATGAAAGAACAGCTCGGAGCAATGGGTAAAATGGGCTCTTTTTCAAAAATTCTTGATATGATTCCTGGCCTAGGTGGCTTGCTGCCGAGTAAAACAAAAATGCCTGAAGGAATGTTAGAAGCCCAGGGAGAAAAAGCGCAAAAATGGAAGTATATAATAGAATCAATGACACCAGAAGAAAAAGAAAATCCGGAGTTAATAGAAAAGCAGACTTCAAGAATTCAAAGGCTTGCCAAAGGTTCTGGTACAGCTGCAGGCGATGTTCGTTCCTTGCTTAAGCAATATAAGATTCTAAAAGAATTTATAAAAAGCCAGACAACCGAACTAAGCGAAAAACAAATAATGAAGCTAGCCAAAAAGTTTGGAAAGAAAGTAAGGCTGAGGTAAAACCCTAAAATGAAACTGATACTTTATTCTTTGCCAAATTGCAAAGAGGTATTAAAAATCAAAAATTTTCTGCAAAGAAACAATATAAAATTCAATGAAATAATCCTAGACAGCGAAGAAAAGAAAGCAGAATTAAAAAAATTAACTATGCAAAACAAAGTTTCTGCTCTTAAAATTGTATACAACCATAGCATACATGTAATTAGCGGCTTTAACGAAGCTTATCTTAATTTAAACCTGTTAGAACATATCAAAAAATATAACCCTAAAATTGAAAAGTGAAAAGTTGTAAAAAGTACAAAAACCAAAAGATTTAAATAGTATTATCAATTGATAGTATTATCATCTGATAAAATGGAACAGGCAAGCGAAATAAGGTTTAATATAAAAAAAATAATAACAAGAAGTCCAAGGCTAGAGACAGTCATAATGGCGGAGCAATTTATCAAACAACATAGTGGAGAATTTAAGAAAACAAAACTTTTTCAAAAACTGCCTAAAAAAATAATGTGGGGAACTTTTAATGTCATTCTTAAATACCTTTGGGATATCAACAAAATAGGAATTGATAAAAAAGGTTATATTGTTTATATCTGGAACCCGGTTCTCGCACGCAGATTTTTAAACAGAAGGGCATATTAAATTTTATGAGACTTGTTAAACCCTCAGACAAAGTTATATTTGTAGACGACAAGCTCGAAAAAGCTTTTAATTCCCTTGAGGAAACTGACTGGTTAAAGAAATCTATCCTTAAAGCGATTAACGATTTAAAAGAAAATGCCTTTTGCGGCGAAAACATTCCTAAAAAATTGATTCCTAAGGAATATATCAAAAAATATGATTTGGATAATTTATGGCGGTATCCGCTTCCAAATGCTTGGAGATTGGTTTATTCTGTAATGACTCCTACAAATGTCAAAATTCTTGCAGTTATCATAGAATATTTTAATCATAAAGATTATGAAAAGAGGTTCAACTATTAAAAATGGAAATCATCGCAAAGGGCGCCGAGGCTGTTTTGATGAAGAAAGAAGCAGATGTTCTTGTAAAAAGAAGAATTGAAAAAGGCTATCGTTTAAAAGAAATTGATGAAAAGCTTCGCAAGTTAAGAACAAGGCAAGAAGCAAGACTACTTGAAAAAGCATCAAAAATAATAAATGTTCCAAAAGTTTTAAATGTCGACGAGTCAAACAAAGAAATTACAATGCAGTTCATCCCAGGCCAGAAGCTTTCGCAAGACCTTAACTCTTTCCCCTTGAAGAAGCAGGAAGAAATATGCAAAAAAATAGGAGAAGAAGTTGCAAAATTTCATGATATAAATATAATCCACGGCGATCTCACTACAAGCAACATGATTCTCAAAGGCGAAGATGTTTATTTTATAGACTTCGGCCTAGGCTTTACGTCATCAAGGCCAGAAGACAAAGCAGTAGACTTGCATCTTTTAAAACAAGCATTGGAAGCAAAGCATTTCATGCACTGGAAAGTTTTATTTGAAAAAATTGCCGGGGGATATAAGAAGAGCAAAAATCATGAAAAAGTCTTAAAGCAGCTGGAAAAAGTAGAGAAAAGAGGAAGATACAAACACTAACATCCAAACCCTTAAAAATAACTTAATTCTATGCTAATCAATAGCCCTGTCGTACAGCGGTCAAGTATGCGGGCCTTTGGAGCCTGTGACCCAGGTTCGAATCCTGGCAGGGCTATTTCATGCTTTTATACAACATTTTTAAGGCTGAAAATAGAAAAAATGTCGTCGCTATTTATGCTTTAGTCTGGGAATAAGGTAGAACCCTATTGCGAAAAGAACAGCAAAAGGGATTAATCCAATAAGTATAAACGGTGCAATGGGGCTTTTGCCTTCGCTGATTAATTTTGGCGCCATCATAAAGAAAAAGAAGAGCATGAATAACACGGCATAAACATGCGAAATATAGACTATAACCTTATTTTTTTCTTCATTATGTCTTTTCAGAGACTTAAAAAATGATTCTTTGTTAACTAATATCTTCCCCGTGCCGAGAATGATAAAGTATCCAATCAGCAACATAAATGGGCCTGCTTTCCATAAAGTCTGTAAATACTGGAACATGGATATTGCTATACAAAAATATATTGTAAGAACTCCAAAAAGTATCTTTTCATTCTTTTGTTCTTTATATTTAAGGCCATATATTGATTGATTAAGGATAATCCATATTATAGTTAAAGGCACAAGTTGGACAAACATCGAAACCGGATCCCCAGGTGGCCCGAATGGGCAGATATATTTCAAATGTAAAGAATGAAACAAAAATAAAATTGAAGTTCCGATAAAGGACCATCTGCTTAGTCCCACCAAAAACAATGCGATTATCCCAAATACAAAATCCCCAAGCCAGTGTATTGTAAAATCAGATATTACTAAGTAGGCAAGCCCAGACTGGCCAACATTATTGACTATTTCTGATGAATAATCCTCGCTTAGCTTAAGAAAAGGGATTGAATAGCTCTCTGAGAATGAAACCTGTATGTTTCCGCCAGGCAGGAAAAAACTAGCAATGACAATCAAAAAAACGGGCACAAGTCCCCACAAAGCTCCTGCCCCCGCGATAAATCGGTTATTTAAAAGGATGCCAAAACCAACTAATAACGCCGCCAACGGGCATGCCCAAACCAAAAACTGCCACGCCTGAGATGCATTCTCTGGACCAAAAATATTCTTGGCTACACTAAAATAAATTGTTAAAGTAAATAGCCAGAACACAATAGGAAATAAGCCAAGTAACCTCCATTTTTGGTTTTTAAATATTGGTTTCATCAAACAATCTCCCCAGTGATAATTAACCTTTCCTAAACTAGTATATTAATTTTACTAATCCTTCCCACAAAATCCAAATATATAAAAAGACAAGAATATCTAAATCATAATCTATAGAAGAATCCTGAAAGGGCTATTTTTTCTTAAAAAATAGCTTATCCCCCAAAAATTAACTCTATAATAACAAATGTTGTTTCTTCAACGGAGAAATGCATCCTCCGACGGAAAATTGCAGAAGAAAGTTTAAAAACCCTCAAAATTTAATGTAAGTCATGCCAAAGAAAAAAACAGCGAAAACCGAGGAAAAATCTGTGAAAAAGGAAAAAGAAGAAAAGAAAGCAAAAGAAACAAAAACAGACAATGAGGTGGAAGGAAAAGTCCTAGAACTCGCAAAAAAAGGATTAACATCTGAAAAAATAGGCCTTGAATTAAAAAAACAGGGAATTTTTGTAAAAAAAGCAACTGGAAAAAGAATTAGCCATTTACTAAAGGAGAAGGGCATAGAAATGAATCCAGACCTTATCAATCTATCAAGAAATGTTGAAAAGCTCAAGAAGCATCTTTCTATTCACAAGCACGACTTTAAAGCCAAGAGGTCCATACTCATAAAAGAAGCAAACTTGAATAAGTTAAAAAAATAAATTCCTAAAAAGGAGGTGAAAATGCAGCAGTCAATAAAAGCTGCCTCAGAAAAATTTTTGGCCAGTATCAGAGATAAAACTCTAACCGTGATAAGTCATTTTGATACAGATGGCATCACCTCTGCAGCAATTATAGCAAGAACATTGTCCCGCCTGAAAAAAAAGTTTTCAATAAGGATACTGAAACAATTTGAGCCTTCTATTCTCGAAGAAATCAAAAACGATGTGGTTCTGTTTCTTGATTTAGGCAGCTCAAATCTTAAAAAAATAGCCCAACTAAATTCTCAGTCTAATAAAGAGGTATTTGTAATAGACCATCACGAGATTACTGATGAAGTGCCTGGAAACATTGTTGTCATAAACCCCCAGCTTCATAAAGGAGAAGAAATAAGCGCTTCAGGCTTGACCTATTTGTTTTGCAAGGAAATTTGTCAGCCAGGACATATTCAAGAGCTGGCAAAGCTGGCAGTATTGGGCATGGTAGGGGATATGCTTGATCAAGAACTTAGCAAGCTTAACAATGAAATATTAAAAGATGCAGAAGTAATCATAAAAAAAGGGCTCTTGCTTTACCCTGCAACACGCCCACTGCATAAGGCTCTTGAATACGGCTCCGGGCTTTATATTCCGGGGATAACTGGAAATTCGAGAGGTGTTTTTGATCTGCTTGCAGAAGCCGGAATAAGAAAAGAGAATGATTCATTCAAAAGTCTGATTGATTTAAGTGAAGAAGAGATGTCAAAACTTCTTACCGCTGTCTTGTTAAGAAAAAAAGACTCTAAGGATATTATTGGGAATATATATTTATTAAGATTTTTTAATAAGCTGGAGGATGCAAGAGAGTTGAGCGCCATGATTAATGCTTGCAGCAGGCTTGGAAACCCGGAAATTGCTATCGCCCTTTGTCTTAATAATAAAAAAGCGAGAAGTAAAGCAGAAGAAATTTATGCAAATTACAAACAGCAGATAATCCAAGCCCTGAACTTTGTCGAGCAGAATAAAATAGAAGGAAAAGGATATGTGATAGTCAATGCAAAGGACATGATAAAAGATACAATAATAGGCACGATAATAAGCATCATTTCTAATTCAAAAACATATCCTGTAGGGACTGTTGTAGTCGGGCTGGCGTATGACAATGATAAAATTAAAGCGAGTGCAAGAATTTGTGGTAGAGATGGCAGGAATGTTCGGCAAGTACTCGAGTTCGCAACAAAGGATCTTCCAGAAGTAGAATGCGGTGGCCATCCCTTCGCAGCAGGTTGTTTAGTCAATAAGAATTTCGAACAAAATTTCATAAACAATTTGCATAAGGCGATGGAGCTTGAGGTAGTAAAGATTTAAATTCAATTAAGTATTTCAAATAAATTTTTTCATAATTTTTAATTCTTCTTTAAAGCCTGCTTTTGACCATGCTTTAAGACCTGCAAGATTTCTTGAGTCTATAAGAAGCTCGGCAATTTTTACTTTTCTTGACTTAAAGAAACTTATTATTTTCTTAACAAACTTGCTCCCGATGCCCTTTTCTTGCATGTCTTTTGAAACTACTACTTCATGAATCTCGCCGTATTTCCTAAAGCTTATAAAAGAAGGATATTCCTTTATCCTTGATATAGCATATCCGTTTATTTTATTATTTATTTCATAAACTAAAACGAGAGAATTCTTATCTTTCAAGTATTTTTTAAGATTTTTTTCAAATCTTTTTTGTTCTGATTTATCAGCAGACTCTGTATACATCCGAGGATTTACGGAATGAAGATGCTTTATCAAATAAGAATGAAGCTTAACTATGCGCAAAACATCTTTCAGCCTTGCTTTCCTTATTTGTCCTTTATCCATTCTTATCAAAACTTATTGATGTTATTAAAGTTTACCAAAGTTTTAAAAAACATCCTTCTTAGTAGATTTATGCAAGAAGGAGATTTAGTTTTGTGTGTCGTGGAAAAAATAGAAAGGACAACTGTATTTGTAAAAATAGAGGGCAATGGCACAGGAACAATAATAACAAGTGAAATAGCTCCTGGAAGGATTAGGAACTTGAGGGAATATGTTGTTCCAGGAAAAAAAATTGTATGCAAGGTCCTTAAAATAGACTCTTCTGGCAACATCCATCTAAGTTTAAGGCGAGTAACAGCAAAAGAGAAAAAAGAAATCCTTGAAAGTTATGAAAAAGAGAAAAGTTTTACCGCCTTGCTTAAAAACATAACAAATAACGCAGATAAAATCATGCAGGACATCAAAAAAAGCGAGCCAAGCCTATATTTATTTTTTATAAAAGCAAAAGAAGATTCAAAGCTGCTTGAAAAATATTTCACAAAAGAAGAACAGGAAAAACTTCTTGTGATAATAAAAGAGAAAGAGAAAAAAGAAGTATTTGTCAAATCCGAATTTAAGCTTTCAAGCGACTTGCCTAGCGGGCTTGCGAGTCTGAAAGAAATGCTCCTCCCGTATAAAGAACAAATAACTTATCTTGCTGCAGGGAGGTATATGATAAAAATCATTTCAGACGACTATAAAAAAGCCAATCACAAAATGATTGAAATTCTTGACGATATCGAAAAAAAGGCTAAGGCCCTGCACCTGAAATTCGAGAGAAAGGAAAAATAATCAAGATGAAAATAAAAAAATGTGGGAAATGCAGCCAATATACTCTTAAAGACGAGCATTGCAATGAAAAAACTCAAGAAGCCGGTTATAAATACCTCAAGATTAAACTCCAAACTAAAAATTAATTTAAAAGATTAAAACAATTTTTTCTGAACTTTATCAGAAAAATCTTCTAAAGAAGCTTGCTTTTTTCTATAGTTATTAATATTTATTTCTTCATTTGGTCTAACTAATTTGCCATAAACACCCGCCCCTCCTGGGATATATTTAATTTTATCTTCTCTAAAATATTTTACATACTTCGCAACGTCTTTATCAATCTTTTCTATTTCATTAATTTCTGCTTTCAAAAGAACTTTAATCTCATTTCCAAACTTTTCAATAAATTTTTTCCAAATCAGCTGGACTTTAATCGACCATGCATTGTTTATGCCAAAAGCCAGCGCGATTATTTCGCTTAACGGAATAATATAAGTACATTTAGGTCTGTGTTCAGGGTGAATTCCTTCAGGCACATCTGCAAGCTCATGAATTCTATAATCAACACCTTTTTTTATATATTTGCCACAATTAGAGCACCTCCATCTTAATTTTATTGCATCTTCTGGCTCATAAAACTTCAAACAGCCCGTACACCTTGTCTTGTGGTATTTTCCTTCTAAAGGATTAAATTTTATGTTTGCAATACTTTTTCTTTCGCCTTCTCTTTTTAATGCTTTTTTTATTTCGTCGAAGCTTAACTCCTTCAGTTGAAAAATATTAAATTCTCTACCAAGTTTGTTTGGCCATGGAGAATGAGCATCACTATTAGACGTAAAAGTTAAATTATGCAACTCAGAAATTCTATCTGCCATATTTGTATCGGCGCTTAAACCCAGCTCCATAAAATAAATTTTATTCCAGTACTTGCCATAACATTCTTTATAAGAATTGTATTTAGAATACAATCCAAAATAAGGAGTAAATGCATGAGAAAATCCAAGCAAGCAATCTGCTTTTAAGCATATTTCAGCTATTTCCTCACCACTTAAATGAATGGTCGGCCTTCCTTCAGTATCCAAATCTTTGCATTTATTCATAAAAACTTTTCTAACTTCTTCAACTTTTGAGAAACTTGGAAATAATATAATATGATGAACTCTATTAATATCGTTAATCTCTGTTTGTAAAATAAATTTCATACCATTCTTATGTTCAAGAATACCCTCGCAAGTCTTGCTTTCATTAAGTTGTTCTTTTACAAGTCTCGTCCATCTCGAATTTAAGATATCCCCTGTTGCAACCAAATTAAGGCCTTTCAAGGGGGCTTGCTCGGCTATTTTATTTGGAGTCATGTCACGACTAACTGCCCCAGAATATAATCCATGAATATGCAAATCAGCATTACAAATTAAGTTATCCATTTTCTTGCCTCATTTTCTATAAAATTTTTGTTTTGTATTTTAAAATTTATTAACTTTTTATATATATTTAAAAGTTCTGAAATTATCTTTGGATATCTACTTTTCAGAAACTCTTGCAATTCAGAGTCATAAGGCAAAATTTTCTTTGTCTTTGGTAAAGAAAAAAATTGTCTGGCAAACTTTGCTCTATTAAGAGAATTAAATTTATAAATATCTTCAAACAATAGTTTCTTGTTTTCTTCCCATGACGAATAAAGAACAAATCTTTTCTGTATGATATTTATTTTTGTGTCAGGAAATGCTTTTTTAAGGTAATAAAGATAAATATTCTTTTCTTTGTCATTAAAAGCCAAATTATGAGTTATACAATATTTATTTTGCAATATAGGGCTTGCGTCACCTGAAAAAATTCCTCTAAGTAAAGGGACTGCATCAATATCGTAATTTGAAATTTTATTTATAAGATCAATCAAAACACTTTTAATAACTTCACTACAAAAATATAATTCTAGAATGCCTTGTGAAGAAACAGAGTTCTTATTAAAATGTAGACTTTTAGAAAAATTTGAAATCCTCGTTTTAACTTTCCAAAATTTTTCGAGTTGTTTTTGTTTTTTATTTAAAGAATAAGCGCAACATATACTTGCTTTTATCCGTTTTCTTTTAATGTTGAAGAGTCTCTCCACAAAACTCAAAACAGAATTAATAGCATTAGGCCATGAATTTGTAAACGAAGCTGCTATTTTTCCCCCTTCTGCAAAATAAAGCCCTAAAGATTCTAAAGTAGTTTCGTCAAATTCAATTTTATTTTTAACGATTAAGTCTTTTTTATAATACCCTCCAACAATAAGATTTAAACCGTTTTCGAATAAATAAATAGGGCTTGAACCTTTACCGGAAGAGGTAAATTTAGGTATAAAATTTTTAATAGAAAAAATATCTTTTGAATCTCTTGATAAAACTTCTTTCTCTGTTTTTATATCCAAAACTTCTATTTTTAGTTTTTTGAAAAATCTTTCTGCTTTTAACGAAATTGTACGACTATTAGTCTCCACATTAAGCTTTTTTATTCTAAAATATTTTCCTTTTTCACATTTTATTTTAATTAATATAATCCCTTTTTTACAAACATTAAAATTTTGAAGGATTTGACAAGGAATTGTCGCCTTTCCGTCTTTTCTTATATGGGGCAAAAACTCATTTTTTCCGATTATTTTATATCGCTTTTGTAAAAAATTAAATCCTCTTTTCCACATCATATAATTAAAGATATGTCTCTATTTAAACTTTTCTTTAATTCTGAGTATCACATTGCCTAAACAATTTTATTTTGAAATAAAATATTTGCAAACATTTAAAAGATTTAAAATTTCCTTAGAGGTATGGCAGAAGAACAATGTTTTGTGATAATAAAGCCTGATGGCTTGGTAAAAAGCCTAACAGGGAATATAATATCCATGCTTTCTGAAACTAAATTAAAAATAGTTGGCTCTAAAATAGTAAAAGTAAGCCAAGAGCTTGCAGAAAAGCATTACGGAAAATTAAAAAGCGAATTAATGGAAAGGCATGGAGATGAAAAAGGAAAAAAAATTTACAATGAAGTCCTAGATTATATTAAAGGAAAATACCATACAGACAGGGTTCTAGCATTAGTTTATCATGGCGAGAATGCAATTGAAAAAATAAGAAATTTATGCGGAAAAACAAACCCTGAAGAAGCAGATTCAATCACAATAAGAGGCAAATACGGAAGAATAAACTCAAAGACAGGTGTTTTTGAAAACGTTGTGCACGCTTCTGACAGCAAGGAAACAGCAGAAAAAGAAATAAAGTTATGGTTCAAGCCGCAAGAACTTACAGAAACAATTTATCCAACACAGAACAAAGCCTGTAAAAACTGCAAAACCCAAGAGCTTGTGTGGAAATAATTCTAATCCAACTCTGTCATCCACTCTTTTAAGAATTGTTCAGCATAATTTTTCTCAAACTCATATCTTTCTTTGGCAAGTTTTCTTGCAGTCTCGGTATTGAAAGTTCCCGGTTTCTGTGTTTTGAGCTGATGTAATATGAAATTAATGGCTGAACTTTTTGGCCCGAGGTCTTTGTTTATATGCAATGGCCTCTTATATTCCCCACAAGCGCTAGAAAGCATGATTCTCGCTATGTTTATTGCTCCTAAAGCATCTAACTTGTCGGCATCCTGTAAGATTTGCGCCTCTTTTGATGCTCCTTTTTCTCCCTTGCTCTTTCTGTGTACTCTTATTGCTTCAGAAACAGCAAAGATTTTTTCATTGGGAAAGCCATATTTATCAAGAATTTCCTTTGCCATCTTGCACCCTTCTTCGGCATGACAGACACATAACCCCTTTGATTGTTTTTCTCTTGCGATATCATGCAATAATGCAGCCGCCTTAATAACGTCCAATCTCCTCCTTCATGTTCTTGAATATACAATGCAAGGTTATAGACTCTTTCTGTATGGTCAAAAGAATGGCTTTCCACATCAGGAAAATATTTCTTAATGTCTTTTTTCAGTTTTTCAAAATCCATAGAAAGCTTTATCTTATATAGAATTTAAAGATTTCTATAGCCCCTGTAGTTCAGCCTGGATAGAAAAATTTAAATAAGCGATACCCCTTATTTTACAATGAGAGTTCTTATTTCAAAAGAATCTAAATTAAAGTTATTGGAAATATTAAAGCAGAGGAACAAGACAGAAACTTTAAAGGGATTATCAATCAAGCTAAATTTGCCTTTCAAAACTTTACAAAATTGGATTTATAGCAATAGATATCTTCCAGAGAACCTTTTGCCAGCAAAGCACTCATTAGAAATTTTAGAAAGACAAAAGGAAAATTGGGGGCAGGAAAAAGGTGGAAAAATAGGAGGGGTCAAATGTCATATTAAATTAAAGAAAAAATTAGGAGAAAGAGGCTATTCCAATATTATGAAAATGCGCGGGAAACAAATTAAGAATACTTTATTTAAAAAATATGGAATACAAGAGTTAACCAAAATGGCTGTGGAAGGAAAATTAAAGAAAAGGGAGAATATAAGCAAAAGGCTTGAAAAGGAGAATGAAAATCAGTTTATAAATAAAGAAGTATTTTTGGACTTAACAAAGATTAATTATAGTTCAAATGACTTAAAAAAGAGAATAAGATTTCCTAAAAAGATAACTCCAGAATTAGCAGAAGAAATAGGAGCCCATTTAGGAGATGGTTGTCTTTCAAAAAATAGAAACTATTTTTCTATAAAGACAAACAAAAAGGAAGAAGATTATATGAGATACTTATTTAAGTTATATAAAAAA
>Ga0172362_10003091_pt1 | contig 14401 bp, 13 predicted proteins | sample LakKivs1_kivu2a2_FD_114534 | JGI IMG/M metagenome (GOLD analysis project Ga0172362, IMG submission 114534) | Sediment microbial communities from Lake Kivu, Rwanda - Sediment s1_kivu2a2 | ecosystem: Environmental > Aquatic > Freshwater > Lake > Sediment | place: Rwanda: Western Province, Lake...
CCGCACTCGAGCCTGGACTACTTGACCCCGATCGAGTTCAAGACCGAGAACACCAGGACGACAGCCCAGCCGACAGGGGCCGACTCTCAATAATCGAGTGGTCCAGAGAACCCAGGCAGGTCAACCTTCGCGCGGAGCTCCTTCACCTCGCGATCGCGCGCATCGGCTTCGTCACCCGATCGCGCCTTCAAGCCGCGCTCGCCGGACTTGAGGAACGTGTCCATCCATTCCTCGACCTCGGACTGCTTCAGGTCGTGCTCCCGGCAGACGTCCACGAGCTTACGCTCGCCCTTGATCAGCGACAGCAGCAGCTCGACCTTCCGCTTCGCTGACCACCGTTGAATCTGAGGTTCCATCCTATTCCTCCTCGCTGGACCAGGGGCTTACACCCTGGCCAGGTTCAGAGGGGAACCACCTCAGAACTCCACCCGCGCTCGCATCCGCTAGGTGGGTTATCACGAGTTGCTCGCGCGCTGTTGCGTTGCGTGTGGCTCGTCCGTTCTCTCGGACCGCAGGAGCCTCCGCAAGCCTAGTGGTAGGCACTGGAGGAGGGCCGGGAGGACAATCAGTGTTGACCCGGCGGCGGATACCATCGCTACCGCTACCATTCCACCCAGCTGCTCGAACAGCCTGAATCCCGACAGGCACAGCGTCAGAAATCCGAGCGCGATCGCTGACGCTACGTACACGACTGCCGTCCCGGAGGTTGTCGTTGCGCGGTAGACAGCTTCTTCAAAGCTCATGCCATCATGCGCGGAGATCTCCTCTCGGATTCGCGCAAGAAAGTAGACTGCGTAGTCCGCTCCGATTCCTACCGACAGTGCGCACACAACTGAACTGCCCACATCCATCGGGATGTCGAAGAAGCCCATCAGGCCAAAGTTAACAACTAGCGACGCGCCGACTGGTAGTATTACGATTCCGCCGAGGAGGATGCTCTTGAACATCGCCGAGGCAACAAGCGCCGTGATGCCCATCACCTGGAGCACATTTAGCAGTTTGCCTCGGACCATGACCTCGGTGAGGGCCGCATTCGAGGCGAGGGTTCCTGATACGGAAAACCCTATCGCGGCGGGTAGTTCCTCCGCCGCGATAGCCCTAGCTTGCCGGATGACATCTTCGCCGTATTGTGTGTTGTCGCGACGCAAAAGCACCGAGATTTTCGCGATGCGGTGGTCAGGCGAGAGTATCGAACCTAAATCGTCACCGCCCGACATTGAGTACAAGAACAAATACTGGGATGCTAGTTCTTTCGAGTTGGGCAACGTTGTCAGGTCGTCCCGTTCCTTAATGGCACCGTGGATGATTCGAAGCGTGTCGATATACGAGACGGCTGCACCAACCCCCGCAATTTCCTTCATCCGATCCTGAAAGCGGGAAATGCCTCCGATGGCGTCGGGATCAATAAGGGTGTTCTCGTCTTCTGCCTGGAAAAGAAAAAGCAGGTCGTTCGTGCCCGCGAACCTTTTGTTCAGGGTGTCGTCATCAGTTCGGACGATGTCGCCGGGGGACAGGTTATTCTTGAAGCTCGTGTCGACCCGGATCCGTAGTGCAAGTAGTCCGCACAGGATTACAATGCTCCCGTAGGCGACTAGGATGGCGCGCGCATTCCGTGGGTCGGTGGAGGCTCGTGCGATTCTCGAGAGGAGACGTTCTTGGTCGTCGTCGCGCCCCCCCAAGCGGATGCTCGGTGGACGGTTAGAATAGGACCGGATGGCAGGGATCAGTGTCAGTTCGATGAGCAGTGCGGATGCGATGCCGAACGCCGTCAGCAGTCCAAATGTGCGCATCGAGTGAGTTCCGAGCGTCGAAAGAGACAAGAACGAGGCGATCGCGATAGATCCCGCCGCGATCATTACTCCGCCGGTATTCTCTATTGATCGTACTATGGAGTCGAGGTTGCGAAGCCCTGATTGCAGTTCCTCGTAGTAGCGCTTTAGGAGTTGGACGGCATGGCCGGCTCCCACTGCGAGGATCAGAATCGGCGTTGTTGCGTTAAAGGGGTCGAGCGGGACATTTAAGTGGCCCATTATACCGATCGCCCACACGACGGCGATCAGGCCGGTGGATATCGGCAAAAGGACGGCCTGCCAGCTCCGGAAGGCATGATAGTGAACTAGGCCAATGACTAGCAGGGCGAGAACGAGATAGGTCGAGATCTTACTGGCCTCGCCGTTTAGTGTTGAGGCGATTATCACGGGCCCGGACAGCTGATAGGAGAATGATCCATCTTGTTCGTTCTGGAGTATGTCCGATACCGCGCGATGTACGTTCACGTAACCGGGTAAGCTCGGTGTCGGATTGATGGTGCAGTACAGTGCGAGCGACAGTCCATCGATAGATACAAGTGTTCCGCGAATAATCGGATGCTCTAGAGCCTGATCTCGAATTCGGGCGGCTTCGGACTCCGTGAGGTGTTCGGGGATGGCCGGCTCGACGATAAAGTGGCTTGGGGAGCGACGGACGAACGTTGCGTTCGGCGAAGCGAGGCTCTTTAGAAGTCCTACATCCGTGCCGGGTAGTTCTGAGATCCGGCGTGTGATGGTTCGAACCTTCTCGAGAAACGCAGGGCTGAACGAGTCTCCATCGTTGGGGGTCAGGCCGATGATGACGAGGTTCTTGTCGCCGAAAAGGTGGTGTATTCGGTTCAGCGCGATGATGTACGGATGTGATTGCGGTAGTTGCTGGTCGGGGTCGATGTCCACGCGAATCGATATTGCGCCAATGCCGAGAAAGAGCGTGCTGATGCTTACTAGGAGAATCGCGATCACCCTGTGGGCAATCACAAAGTGTGCGAATCTAGCTAGTGCAGTGGTGGTGTTCATGGCGCCGAGAGGCTCACGTATCGCCTTTGGGGAGATGAGGTCAAGGATGGCAGCTGCCGATGTACCGCCACCTGATCTCTGGGAGATGGGGAAGGGGACCGCTGCCTTGTGCTAGTACGGCGGTTTGCAGTAGGTACCGAGCGTGGGGGATCCGGTTGTAACGGGTATGGGCTGTGTCACTCCGATCGGAGTGGGACGCGCCGAGTTCTCTGCGGCGCTTCGGGCTGGTCGGTCCGGCACGCGTGCGGCTGCATCGCTCGATGCGGCGAGGTACGCGTGTCAGGTAGCGGCGGAGGTCGGCGATTTCTCGGCGAGTGATTTTATGCGCGCCCGCGAGGCGCGGGCGTCGCCGCGGGTCGTGCAGCTTGCTGTAGCTGCCGCTCGGTTGGCACTGGCCGACGCGGGCTTGGCGAATTGGCGCGACGCCGCGCGTGTGGGCGTCTTCCTGGGGTCGTCGGTCGGTCCGAGTGCGTATAACTTCGACCAGTTTGGGACGTTCTTGGAGCGAGGCGCTCGACGAATCCCGCCTGATTTTCCCGCGCAGGCACATTACGGCGTGATTCCCTCAGAGTGTGCGATCCAGCTCGGTGTGCACGGGCCTGTCATGGCGATCTCCAGCGCCTGTACCTCCAGTGCGGATGCCATCGGCTTGGGTGGTGCGATGATTCGCTCCGGAGTGGTCGACGTGATGATTGTTGGGGGCGCTGAGGCTCCGATATGTCCGATGTTGTTCGCGGCGTTCGATCGGCTTCGGCTGATGCCGAGCGGCTTCAATGCCGTGCCTCATCTTGCGAGTCGTCCGTTTGCTGCGGACAGGGGGGGATTCGTGCTCGGTGAAGGGGCTGGTGTTCTGATTCTGGAAGACGCCCATCACGCGATCTCGCGAGGGGGGCGTCCGATAGCTCACTTGGCTGGCTACGGAGCTACATGCGACGCGGAGTCGCACTTCAGTCATGCCGCGGACGGACGTGATGCGGCAGCGGCTATTCGCGCGGCTTTAGGAATGGCGGGGCTCCGGGCGGATGAGATCGACTACGTAAATGCGCACGGATCCGCGACCAGGCAGAACGATTCCTTCGAGACGCGCGTGTTTCATGAAGTGCTGGGATCTCGGGCGAAGACGGTGCCTGTCAGTTCCTCAAAGTCGATGCACGGCCATTTGCTGGGAGCATCGGCAGCCGTGGAACTCGTCGCCACGATCATCGGGATGGACGAAGGGTTCGTACCTCCGACGATAAATTTGTACGCTTCGGACCCGGAATGCGATCTGGACTACGTCCCAAATCAGTCGCGGGCGTTAAAGGTGTCTGTAGCGCTTTCGACGAGTTTCGGTTTCGGTGCGCGGAATGCGGCTTTGGTTGTGACGAGGGTCGGCAATGACGGATAGGGCCGGGGTGCGAGAGTCGGTCGTAACGCAGATCGCGCTCGAGTTGGGTATTGAGCTGGAGGTCGTGCGAGGCGCTGGATCGCTCAGGAAAGAGATTGGCATGGACTCAGTCGCGGCGGCCAACATTCTGTTTGCGCTGGAGGCGCGCTACGGAGTCGAGGTCGATCTCGACGGAGCGCTCTCGGTGGATTCGGTGGAGGACGTAGTCGAGCTGTTGCTGGCTGGTATGTTCTGCACTAGGTGAGGAATGTCGCTCCGTGTGCAGGTGGTGAATGGGTTGGCGGCTCCTCTCACGCGATACATCCGTCGGCTCAAAGGGCGGGCTAGTGTCGAAGACGTTCGTAGAGTCAATGACCAGCTCTGCTCGCTGGTGCGTACCGCAGGAAGCCGTCCGGTCGTGCTTTGCTACCTCATCAAAGATGTCCTCCCGATGATGGTGGTCGCGGCGATCAATCCGAGCGGGGCGTTCGCTCGGCTTCGTTGGGTATGTGACGATACGATCGGCGGCTTGGTCAGCGCTCGGGTGATTACGTCGCTCGGTGGCGTGGTGTTCATTCTTCCTTGGGGGAGCGCCGGTCGCCGCATTCGAGCGATAGGCGCCCTGCGCCAACTAGAAACGCCCTGGGGGATTACTGTAGACGGGCATGGGCCCTATGGGGAGGTAAACCCCGCGCTGGTCAGCCTCCTTTCTGCGTTGGACGCGTTGGTGCTGCCCGTTGCCGCTACTGCGCACCCCGAAACTTATGTCCTGCTTCGGGCCAAGCTGGCGATTCCGTTGCCGTGGAGTGTCGTGAGGCTCCGTGTAGGTGCCATTGTGGATGTTCGCGAGCACGGTGTTGGCACGGGGCGCGTGTTGAGCGAACGACTGTCGAGCATTTCGCTGAGGGGGACGTGAGGATAGCGCGCAACAGCAGAACGATGCGGATCTTGGTCCCGGAGTGTCTGGGGTGGGCTTGGGCCAACTAGGTACGGAGATGTCTACGCCGACGGTGGAGGAGGACCGAGGGGTTCGTCGGAGGCTGTTTGTCGAAGGGTTGGCCGTTCGTGCCGCTCTCGGAGTTGTGTTCGCGATTTTGTTTGTGCTGCTTCTCTTGGCCACGGACATGGATCGGCGGAGTACTCTGGCGAGCGTCGCGATCTTGGTGGTGTTGGTGCTTGTGAATGTGCCCTACTGGTGGTTGGGGCGGCGCCGAGAGTTCCCAAGGGGCGACCTATTTCGCCATCAAGTAGTGGATGTCGTCCTATTGACTATATTGATCTATTATTTGGGCGGGATTCATGTTCCTTACGGTGGGCTGTCGTACGCTGTGTTGGTGTTGTTTGCGGCAGTTAGTGAATCGAAGCAGGCAGCGATGGCGTTGGCGGGATTCGCAAGTGTATGCTTTACGATGCTGGTCTGTGCGGAGGCCTCGGGTGCGGTGCCGCCAGTGACGGGGATGTGGGAGCATCAGTTAACCGGAAGAGCGCAGATCGTCGCGTTTGCGACTCCGCTAACGTTCTTGTTCGCTCTAGCTTGGATCGGTGGGTCGCTAGCGGATCAGCTAAAGACGGCGAATGCTAGCTTGTTGGAGTTTAGTGCGCGGATCGAAGAGCAGAACCGAACGCTCGAGCGCAAGGTCGCGGATCGGACTTCAGAGCTCGCCCGTGCCACTCAGGAGATCGAGGATCTCGTCCACATCGTCTCTCACGACCTCAAGAACGTCGCCGTCGCCGTCACCGAGACCGCCCGCAAGCTCGTGGCGCGCGAGAGCGGGAATTTCTCGGAGCGCGGCAAGTCCTACGCCGTCAACGTTCTCGAGGACGGACGTACGATGTCCCGGATGCTGGAGGACCTGCTCCTGCTCTTCCGGCACACCGAAGGTGCCGGAACGCGTGCGGAGTGGGTGGACGTCGACGCCGTCGTCCGGCAATCGCTGCGGCAGGTCCAGTACCAGGTCGATTCGAAGCGGATCGAGGTCTCGGTTGGGCCGCTGCCTTCCGTCTTTGCGGACACGCAGAAGATGCGGCATATCTTCGACAACCTGCTGAACAACGCTTGCAAGTACGTCGGCGACAAGAAGCCGGCGCGCATCGACGTAGGCGGGGAAGTGAACGGAACGACGGTAAAGTTCTTCGTCCGCGACAACGGCGTCGGGATGGACGAACGGGAGCGAGCGAGGATCTTCCAGCTCTACCATCGCGGGCCTGTTCAGAAGGTGGAGGGGACGGTGCAGGAGGGGCACGGGGTAGGGCTGGCGATCGTTAAGCGAATTGTCGAACGCTACGGTGGAGCGATCACCGTGACGAGCGCGGCGCGCGAGGGCACCACCTTCGAGGTGATCCTGCCGCGTGGCGACGGGGCCGTGTCGTGAGCGCCGGCGCGACCAGACCCATCGAGATCCTCGTCGTCGAGGACAACGAGCGCCACTCGACGCTGATCAAGGACGAGCTGGAGATCGAAGTGCCGACCTCCTCGGTGACGGTCGCGGCGAGCGTGAGTGCCGCATTTGAGGCTTTGGCGGCCCGCGGCTACGACCTGGTCCTCCTGGACTTCAGGCTGCCCGACGGCGACGGCCTCGAGATCCTCACGCAGATGAAGGCCGACGGACGCCGCGAGCCGGTCGTGTTCGTGACGACCAGCTCCTCTACGACGACGGCCGTAGCGGCGATGAAGATCGGCGCGGAGGACTACATCGTCAAGGAGGAAGGGTATCTCGAGGTCCTCCCGTTCGTTGTGAACGAGGTGCTCGAGCGCGCGCGCCTGAAGGCAGAGCGCGCGGAGATGGCAAAAAAGGCTGCCCAAGCCGACAGGCTGTCCTCGCTCAACAACCTGATGGCGAGCATCGCGCACAACCTCAACAATCCGCTGACGACGGTGCGGACGTTCCTCGAACTGCTGCCTGCACGCTACGAGTCCGACCTCGAGTTCCGGACCGGCTACTACAGGCTGGTGCTTGAGGCCGCGGAGCGAATCGGGCTTCTCATCTCGAACATGATGAAGGCGGTGACGGTTCCATCCGATCGTTTGGATCAGCCGTGGGCCATCCGCGACCTGATGACGGAGCTCCAGATGTACGCCGCCCCGTCACTGCGAGATCGCGAGCTGCACCTCGAGATCGATTGCCCGGCGGAGACGCCGGAGATCACCGTGCCGCGTGAGTCGCTCAAGCAGGCGCTGATCGTGCTCATCGACAATGCTGTCGCGTTCTCGCCGACTGGCGGGACCGTGCGGCTCGCGTGCCGCACGAGTGTCGGTGAGAAGCCGTCCATCCTCCTCGAGGTGGCCGACGAAGGCCCTGGTGTTCCGCACGCCGATCGAAAGAAGATCTTCGACGCCTTCTACACGACGCGGACGGGCGGCAACGGGATCGGGCTCTTCGTTGCGCAGAACGTGGCGCGCGCGCAGGGCGGCGCACTCGAAGTCGGCGACAACGCGCCGCGCGGAGCGCGCTTCTCGATCTCGCTACCCGTTTCCTGACCCCGTGTACTGGCAGGTGACGACGGGCTGATCCTGTTCGATGGACACACCAGGCGCGGCGTGGACTGCGGCGACGATCCCGTCCGCGGGCGCGATGATCGGCGTCTCCATCTTCATCGCTTCGATCACTGCGAGTACGTCCCCGGCACGAATCCGACCGCCCGGCTCGACGTTGACCTTGAGGACCCGGCCGGGAACGGGTGCTCGCAGCACAGGCTCGTGAGCCTCGCTCGCCTGCGCCCCGTCGATCGCGTCACCCGGCGCGACGCGTTGAAAGACGGACTCCCGCCCCTCGAGGACGACACGAACCTCGCGCTCGCCGATCCGGGTCCAAGCGCGATGGACGCGTCCGTCGAGCATGAAGACGATCCGCGCCCCGTCGTGGTCGAGGAGCTCCACCTCGCGGCGCACGCCGTTCACCTCGACCCAGCACGCCGACCGGTCGCCGTACACCTCGATCGTCGCTGTCGCGCCGTCGCGCCCGCGCAGGTGGAGGCTCACGACGCACCTCGGCCAGTTCGCCAGCCGGCCAGCTGCTGCCACGGTGACGCGACGCCGGGAGCCACCGCCGACCCCGCGCGACCGCCGCTCGCAGTCGGTGCCCGGAAGTGAAGCGCGAGCGCTGCCGCGACGAGCTCGGGAGAATCGGTATCCGTCGCGACCGGTGCGGGGTGCCAGTCCGAGTAGCGACGCATCACCAGCTGCGTGTCCGCGTTGCCCGCGAGCACGTCGGGATCGGCGAGCAGCGTCGAGAGGAACTCGCCATTCGTCGTCACGCCGAGCACGACCAGCTCGCGAAGCGCGGCGGCGATGACCTCGAGCGCCGCGTGCCGGTCGGCGCCGTAGCCGATCACCTTCGCGATCAGGGCATCGTACTCTGCGGGGACGACGCCGCCCGACACCACGCCCGCATCGCAGCGCACCCCCGCACCGCCGGGCTCGACGAAGCACGCGATGCGACCCGGCGACGGCGCGAAGGCGCGCGCGGGATCCTCGGCGCAGATGCGCGCCTCGATCGCGTGGCCGCGCACGCGGATGTCGTCTTGGCGGAACGGCAGCGCCTGACCGGCCGCGATGCGGATCTGCTGCTCGACCAGGTCGATCCCGCACACGATCTCGCTCACCGGATGCTCGACCTGGAGACGCGTGTTCATCTCCAGGAAGTAGAAGCGGTCGCCCTCGACGAGGAACTCGACGCTGCCCGCGCCCTCGTATCGCACGGATTGCGCGGCGCGCACGGCCGAATCGAGCAGTCCGTTGCGGACGGCCGCAGCCAGGTTCGGCGCGGGTGCCTCCTCGATCACCTTCTGGAAACGGCGCTGCAGCGAGCACTCGCGCTCGTACACGTGCACGACGTTGCCGTGACGATCGCCGAGCACTTGCACCTCGACGTGCCGCGCGCGCTCGACCACCCGCTCCAGATAGACTCTCGGGTCGCCGAACGCCGCCTGCGCCTCGCGCGAGGCTGCGGTCAGCGCGTCCTGCAGCTGGTCTGGCGCATCGACGCGCCGCATGCCGCGGCCGCCACCGCCACCGGCGGCCTTCACGAGGAGGGGAAATCCGATCCCGGTTGCCAGCGTGGGAAGGGAGGCCGGGTCCGCGTCCGGGGCGCTGCCCGGAACGATGGGAATGCCGAGGCGCGACATCGTGCGGCGCGCTCCCAGCTTGTCGCCCATCGCCTCCATCGCTTCCGGCGACGGGCCGACGAAGGTGATTCCCGCCGCTGCGACCGCGCGCGCGAACGCAGCGTTCTCGGCGAGGAAGCCGTAGCCGGGATGGATCGCCCGTGCGCCCGTGCTGCGTGCGGCTTCGAGGATGCGCTCGACGTGGAGATAGCTTTCGCCTGGAGCGGCAGGTCCGATCGGGACCGCGACGTCGGCGAGCGCGACGTGCGGCGACGTACGGTCGACCTCGGAGTACACCGCGACGCTGCGGATCCCGAGCGCGCGACAGGCCCTGATCACCCGAACGGCGATCTCGCCTCGATTCGCGATGAGAAGCGTCTCGAACGGCATCGCGGCTACATGCGGTAGACGCCGGTCGGCGTCGCGGGGATCGGGCTGTTCGCCGTGGCGGCCAGCGCCAGAGCGAGGGCTGCGCGTGAGTCGACGGGATCGAGAATGCCGTCGTCCCAGAGCCTCGCGCTGGAGTAGTACGGGCTGCCTTCGCGCTCGAACTGCTCGCGGATCGGCGCCTTGAAGCTCGTCGCGGCGGGCGTCTCCGCCTCGGCGTCCTCGCCGCGCGCCTGCTGGCGGACCGTCCACAGCGTGCTCGCCGCCTGCTCGCCGCCCATCACGGAGATGCGCGAGTTCGGCCACATGAAGAGGAAGCGCGGCTGGTACGCGCGTCCGCACATCGCGTAGTTGCCCGCACCGTGCGACGCGCCGACGACGAGCGTGATCTTCGGCACGGCGGCATTCGCGACCGCGTGCACCATCTTCGCTCCGTCCTTCGCGATGCCGCCGTGTTCGTACTGGCGCCCGACCATGAAGCCGGTGATGTTCTGGAGAAAGATCAGCGGAACGCGCCGCGACGTGCAGAGCTCGATGAAGTGCGTCGCCTTCAGGGCCGACTCGGAGAACAGCACCCCGTTGTTGGCGATGACGCCCACCGTGCATCCGAACAGCCGCGCGAAGCCGGTGACGAGCGTCGGCCCGAAGCGCGGCTTGAACTCGGCAAAGAGAGAGCCGTCGAAGAGGCGGGCGATCACCTCTCGGACGTCGTACGGCTGGCGCGTGTCCCGCGGGACGATGCCGTACAGCTCCGCCGGGTCGTACGCGGGATCCTCGGGGGCCGCTGACGGCAGGATGGACGGCTCTGGGCGTCCGCCGAGATTCTCGAAGATCGTGCGCGTGATCGCGAGGGCGTGCGCGTCGTTGGTCGCGAGATGATCTGCCACGCCGGAGACGCGCGTGTGCACGTCGCCGCCGCCGAGATCCTCGGCCGACACGACTTCTCCGGTCGCGGCCTTCACCAGCGGCGGTCCACCGAGAAAGATCGTGCCCTGCTTCGCGACGATGACCGCCTCGTCGGACATCGCGGGCACGTAGGCTCCTCCGGCGGTGCAGGAGCCCATCACGACGGCAACCTGCCCGATGCCTGCCGCCGACATGCGTGCCTGGTTGTAGAAGATGCGTCCGAAGTGTTCGCGGTCGGGGAAGACGTCGGCCTGCAACGGCAAGAAGGCCCCGCCCGAGTCGACGAGGTAGACGCACGGCAGCCGGTTCTCGAGTGCGACCTCCTGCGCGCGAAGGTGCTTCTTGACGGTGGTCGGGAAGTACGTGCCGCCCTTCACGGTGGCGTCGTTCGCGACGATCATCGCCTCGCGACCCTGGATCCGGCCGATCCCGGTGACGATCCCCGCTGCGGGCGCCTCGCCGTCGTGCATGCCGTGCGCGGCGAGCGCGCCGAGCTCGAGGAACGGGCTGTCGGGGTCGAGCAGGGCGTCGATGCGGTCGCGGACGAGCAGCTTGCCGCGCGCCGTGTGCCGCTCGCGCGCCTCCGGCGAGCCTCCCAGCCAGACCCTTGCCAGGGTCTCGCGCAGCTCGTGAGCAAGCTTGCGATGGTGTGCCGCGTTGTCGCGGAACTCGTCGCTCGACGTGCGGATTCGGGACGTCAGGCGTTCCACGTCAGAAGAACACGCTGCGTCGGGTGCGAAGCCCGCGCTCGATCATGCCGCGCATCTCGTCGCGGACCTCCTGGACCTTGGCCTCGATCACGGAATCCTCGTCGCGGGGGTTGCCGCCGAAGTGCATCGGGGAGCCGACCAGAATCCGGTACTTGACCGGCAGCGGCAGGACGCCGAGCGGGCCGAGCAGCGGAAAGGTCAGGGTGATGGGAAACGCCGGCGCGCCCATGATGCGGGCGAGAGGACGCAGGTTGGCGATGGCCGGGGCCTGGTCTTCCGAGCCGATGACGACCGCCGGCACGATCGGCGCCCGGGTCTCGAGCGCGAGCCGCATGAAGCCGAGGCCGAAGCGCTGCAGCCGGTAGCGTTGCGCGTAGAGCTTGTTCAGCCCGCGCACGCCCTCGGGAAACGCGATCACCGCCTCCTCGCGGTTCAGGAGGTCGATGCAGTTCTTCGGCGTCCCGACGACCGAGCCGATGCGGTGCCCGATCGTGCCGATGAACGGCAGTGTCGGCATCCAGTACTCGGCCATGCCGCGCAGCACGCGGGGCGGATCCGCTTCGAGGATCGACGCGCACATCAGCATCGCGGCGTCGAAGGGCAGCTGGCCTGCATGATTGGCGATGAGCAGCATCCTCCCCGAGGGGAAGTGCTCGATGCCCTCGACCTCGACGCGGAACCAGTAGCGGTAGAGCAGGGCGGTGAGCAGCGTCGAGCTGCGCAGCGTCTCCGGGCTCATCCCCCACGGGTCGAAGCCGTACTCGTTCAGCTCCGTCGGGATGCGGGCGAGCTTCGCGTCGACCTCGTCCGCGAGCTCGCCGACGACCGCGGGCATGGTGAGCGACAGCGCGCGCACGACCGCGTCGAGCGACTCCTCGATCAGGCCCTGGTTGGGCTGCCGCGGCGCCACGGGACGAGCGGTCGGCGATCCGCCTACGCTGCCGCCCTTGCTCGCTGGTCCCGCAACTGCGCGAAGATGTCGTGCAGACTCCATCGTGGCTCGAATTCCGTCGCCGCACGGAAGCGGCGGTCGCTAACGGTGCATGGATACTTGATGAAATCAATCACACCCGGCGGGAAGCGGTACAGGCCGAGCCGAAACAGCTGGCCCACGACGGGACGCGCGAGCGACTCGGGGAGCGTGATCGCCTCGCCGCCGGTCTCGCGGATCGCGACGTGCAGCGGCACGGCGCCGGGCCCCGCGACGTTGAAGACGCCGCGGGTCTGTCGTTCGATCGTGAGCAGCAGGGCGCGCGCGAGGTCCTCTTCGTGAAGGAACTGCAGCATGGGGTCGAACCCCATGAGCATCGGCACGCGCCGCAGCCGCAGATAGCTGCCGATCGAGCTCCGCACCGAGGGGCCGACCGTGTTCACGGGCCGGACGATGGAGGTGCGCACCTCGGGATGCTGCCAGAGAAACGCCGAGCAGAGCGCGTCGACCTCGGCGAGGTCGCGGACCTCGGGGTAGTTGCGGCTGACGTTGAGCGGCGCGTCCTCGTCGACGTAGCTCGGGTTGTCGGCGAACGCGCCGTAGACGTACGAGCTCGAGAGCACGGTGAGCTGGCGGACGCCGTACTCGGCGCAATAGTCGAGCAGGTGCTTCGTGCCGAGGACGTTGACCTCGTGGCGCTGCTCGAGGCTCGAGCGGAAGTGTCGAACGAACGCGAGGTGGATCACGGCCTTCGGCCGCTCGTGTCGGAAGACGTCCTCGAATTTGCGCTTGAGGAGGTCGACGGCGTACAGCCGCGCGCGTCCGGCGTCCTCGAGCGGCACCGTCACGTCGCGGTCGACGCCGCACACGTCCCAGCCGGACGCGGCGAGCCTCGCGACGAGGCGGCCCTGCCCACCCGCGATGCCGGTGATGAGAAGCTTGTCCATCGGCGGCAGCTATAGCGCGGCGGCCGACGCGACGCGCGTCCTCTTCGTCAGGCGACGGTGCGGACGCGGAGGAAGCTCGCGGCGGCCGGCGCCCGCTTGCTGGCGATGGCACTCGTTTGCGACGTGGGAACAGGGCGGAGGGCCGCGGAACCGGGGTGGGCCTCCGCCGCCATCGGCAGGAACACGCGGACCCCCGGTGCCGGACGAGGCTGCTCGGCCGGGCTCGCGCCTCGGTGGGCGGCGCGGTGCGCGGCCAGCAACTCCGCCGCGCGCCCCCGCGGGTCGGCGGTCACCTCCCAGCGGATGCAGTGCGCGCGCAGCCGCAGCCGGGGCGACTCGAGCGCCCGCCGGACGGCGGTGCTGAGGCCCTCGCTCGGGTCCCCGCCGATGTAGAGGACGGTCCTTACCAGGCTGCCGATTTCGAACACCGCCGTCGTCTCGGGCAGCGAGGCGATGGCGGTGGCAGTCAGCGGCTGCCACGTCGCTTCGATTGCCATCCCCGACTCCACTTGCGCCACGGCGATCGTGTCTCGCGAGTTCCAAGCCAGACCGATCGCTGCGTCTGCTTGCGCGGCCGATGCCTCATACTGACACGATCGCACAGGATCGTCAGAAACTCGACGCGCGCGCCGCTCAGGCGCCGTGCTCGAGGGCCGGGTTCGGACGCGGCGGCTTCGCGCTGTAGTCGAAGAAGCCGAGGCCCGACTTGCGGCCGAGGTTGCCCGACAGGAACAGGCGGCGCAGCACCGGCGGTGGCGCGAAGCGGGGCTCCCGGTACTCGTCGTGGAGGTTCGACGCCATGTGGAAGACGACATCGAGGCCGATGAAGTCCGCCAGCGCGAACGGGCCCATCGGATGACCTGCTCCCTGGCACATCGCGGTGTCGATATCCGCGATCGAGCCCGCACCCGAGCGCCACGCGTTGATCGCGTCGAGCAGGTACGGAACCAGCAGGCGGTTCACGATGAAGCCGGTCGAGTCGGGGACGAGCACCGGGGTCTTGCCGAGATCGGTGACGAGCTTCCTCAGCGAAGCGACCACCTCCGGCTTGGTCCCGAGCGTGGTCGCGATCTCGACCAGCTTCATCGCCGTCGCCGGGTTGAAGAAGTGCAGGCCGACGAATCGGTCCGGACGCCTGGTCTTGACCGCCATCTCGGTGATGCCGAGCGTGGACGTGTTGCTCGCGAAGATCGCGTCGGGGCGGCAGATGTCCTCGAGCTTGTCGA
>Ga0172362_10003092_pt1 | contig 14400 bp, 16 predicted proteins | sample LakKivs1_kivu2a2_FD_114534 | JGI IMG/M metagenome (GOLD analysis project Ga0172362, IMG submission 114534) | Sediment microbial communities from Lake Kivu, Rwanda - Sediment s1_kivu2a2 | ecosystem: Environmental > Aquatic > Freshwater > Lake > Sediment | place: Rwanda: Western Province, Lake...
AACGGATAAGTCAACGGATTGGCCAACGGATAAGTCAACGGATTGGCCAACGGATAAACGGATAGTTAACAGATGGTCAACGGATAGGTGCCGTAGCGCTGAGTGAACTCGATCATCCAGCGCGTGTTTTCGACTTTGACCGCGTTGTGCGAATTCGTCATCGCCATGATGAACCCGCCATCCTGCGCCGCAGCCCACAGCGCAGCCTTGACTGCCGCCTCGACCTCCTCCCGCGTGCCGTGGCTGAGCACATGGGCAATGTCCAGGTTGCCGAAGATGCACATCCTGTGGCCCACACGGCGCTTGACCTCGGCCAGGTCTATGCCGGCGGTGGGCTCCAGCGAGTGCACGCCGTCGAAGCCCCACTCCGCGAACAGGTCGAGCAACTGGTTGACGTTGCCGCAGGAATGGATGATGATCTTGAGCCCGCGCGAGTGCGCCTCGTCCGTGATGCGGCGCAGGCTGGGGCCGAAGAACTCTTCCATGACACGCGGGGAGGTCTGCGGGCCGCTTTTGTAGCCCATGTCGTCGGAGTAGACAAAGCCAGGTAGTCCGGCGTCGGCGACGGCGTGGACGGCGGCCAGGTAGAGCGTCTCGTAGTACTTGACCATGCGCCGCACAAAGTCGGGATCACGGCGCAGCGCCATCGCAAAACCCGCCAGGCCCATCGTCTGCGAAGCGTTCTCCCACAGGCCGCACAACAGGCTGCCCATCAGGTAGATGCGGTCGCCGTAGCGGCGTTGCAGGTCGGCGAACACCCGCTGCAAGGCCTTGTGGAACCGGTCAGGGTCGGGATGGGGCCAGGCCTCCCAACGCTCCGGCGTGGTCAGCAGCCCCTCGCGGTACATGGGCGTATCTACGTTGCCATCGGGATCGGCGACAAAGTCATACAACCGCCCGTAGATGTCCGTCGCCTGCCGGTTGTCGCGCACGTTGAAGATGGCCGCGTACATCAGCCACGAGCAGTCGTAGCCCAGCACGATGTCGGCTTCGACCTTCTTGGCCATGAATTTCTCGAACTCGCGGTTGAACCAGCCCGAGGCATTGACCAACGGGGCAGCCAGCTTGACGAGCCTGCCGGTGAGCCCTGCCTGGATCAGGCTGAGGGGCACGGCGTTGCCTTTCTCGCCCAGGATCTCGTAAATCTGGTTCTGTTCCTCGGTGCAGGAGAACAGCGGCACGCGGTCCGGTTTCTCCCGCTTCAGCGCGGCGATGGTGCGTTCGTGACAATTCATCGGACCCTCCTCCTTACGGTTGACACTCAGCAGGCGCTGTGGTAGCATTTGCCCCGCCAGTATAGCACGTCTTTCCTGGACTGCAATTCCACTGTGGGCAAATGCGTATGACTGACAGACTGCGTGCCATCGTCCACCTGGACATGGATGCCTTCTTTGTCGCCGTCGAGGTATTGGAGCGCCCCGAACTGGTGGGCAAGCCGGTGCTCGTCGGAGGGCGGCCAGAGGAGCGGGGCGTCGTCTCTGCAGCTTCGTACCCCGCACGGGCCTTCGGCGTCCACTCGGCCATGCCAATGGCCCGCGCGCTGGCGCTCTGCCCCCAGGCCATCGTGCTGCCGCCCCGCCACCATCTCTACCATGAGTATTCCCGCCGGGTGATGGAGATTCTGCACCAGGCATCGCCCGTGATAGAACAGGTGAGCATTGACGAGGCCTACCTGGACCTGACGGAGCAGGTCCCGGACTGGGAAGCAGTGATCGAGGTAGCCAGGCAACTCCAGGGCCGGGTCCGGGAGGAGGTCGGGCTGTCAGCGTCGCTGGGTGTGGCGACAAACAAGCTGGTGGCGAAGGTTGCGTCGGCGCGGGACAAGCCAGGCGGGTTGACCGTGGTGCGGCCGGGGGAGGAAGCGACCTTCCTGGCGCCATTGCCGGTGCACGTGCTGTGGGGCGTGGGGCCGGTGACGACGCGCAAGCTGGCCGAACTGGGCGTGGTGACGGTCGGCGACCTGACACGGCGATCTGAGGAAGAACTGAGAGCACGCTTTGGCCAGCGCGGGACGGAGATGGCCCGCCAGGCGCGAGGGATAGACGAGCGGCCGGTAGTGACGGAGTACGAACAGCGGTCGTTGAGCCAGGAGACGACGTTCGTGCGTGACTTGCGAGACGCCGAAACGCTGCGGCGGCAGTTGTGGCAGTTGAGCCAGGGGGTAGGGCAGCAACTGAGGGAGGCGGAACTGGCAGCCAGGACGGTGGCGATCAAGTTGCGTTACGCCGACTTCACGACGCTGACGCGGCAGATGAAGCTGGCCGTGCCAACGGACGACGAGCGCACGATCTACCGGGCAGCAGCGGTCCTGTTACGCCGGGCGTGGCAACGGGGGCGGCCGGTGCGACTGTTGGGAGTGGCCGGACGAGACCTGTCGCCCCCGGCCGGGCAATTGCCGCTGCTGTAAAACACCGCTACGTGAGGCAGGCTTTCTAGCCTGCCTTTCTTCATGTATGCGCTCGTTACTGCCCCTGCCACCAATCCTTGCGCGAGCGCGGTGCTTGCTCACACTACCCCTCCTACCGCTTGGGTTGTCCCTATTGTACCCAGTTCTGATGCATTAGCAAGAGTCAAGGACTTGACAAACTCTATAAACTGCAGTATAATATATCATAGTATGATATGGTGTATCACAGTATGAGACACACCACCACTCATCCATTGGCCCTCATTTGCCCACACAAGATACTTCCGCAGGCTCACTTCGGGTTCTCATACGAACAAAGTCCGTGTTAAAGGGAGATTCAAGATGTCAGAGCAGTATGACCTGGTCGAAGCTGCGATGAAGATCATTCAAGATCGCCGTAGCATCCGTCAGTACACTGACGAGCCGGTGTCGGAGGAACACCTCGACATGATACTGGAGGCTGCGCGCCAAGCACCTTCTGGTGAGAACGCACAGCCGTGGCGGTTCATTATTGTCAATGATCCAGCCACGCGCAAACAGCTTGGTGCTATCGCCGGTGGGGGCAGCGGTCGTAGGTTCACCGCCGAGTTCGTCACACAGAAGATGCAAGAGCGTTTTTCGAGTCTTCAGGACAAGGCGAAGAAGAAAGCGGCCTTTGAGAAATTGACATCAGGGCGAGTGTCCGCTTTCCTCGCCGATGCACCAGTCAGCATTGTTGTTTGCGGCAGGAAGGATGTGTGGGATCTTCCCTACGACACTTCGGCTGCAATTGAAAACATGTTGTTGATGGCGACAGCACTCGGGCTGGGGGCTTGTTGGGTGATCGCTCCTTGCATTGACATCCGCGATGAAAGGCGCTTGAAGGACCTGCTTGGTGTGCCAGAGGGGGTTAAAGTAGTCAGCATCATTGCTGTCGGCCACCCCACCCGCCCCCACCGGCCTCGTCCTCGCATTCCATTGAACGAACTGGTGTATTTGGAGAAGTGGAACGTTCCGTACTATAAGGAGGAAACATGAGCAGCCACGAGGTCTCTCTGGACTATGTAAATAGCATTGTCTATGACCTCCAAAAAGCCTTCTGGGACGAACGCGGCAAGGGAGCGCGCTTTCGAGTCACGATTGTGGGACAGGACTATTTCATGGACAAGTGCTTGCCCAGGATAAAAACTCGGCAGGTGGAGCCGATTGTCGAAATCATCGAGCAGGTCCTGGGAGAAGAAGGGATCGTTGCAGGTGTCTCGCACGAGGTAGACGGCCAACTGCTGCGCATCAAAGTGCGGGGATGCTTGCACGAGAAGGTGGAGCAGAAGTTTGTTGCCAAGGGGGTAGAGCCCTTCACCTGTATACCCGCCAACCTGGTGGTGCTGGCGATTGAAGAGACTCTGGATCGCCCTGTTGAATTGGCGGAAATCAAGATCGAGGACGGGGCGTGTCACGTGCTACTCGTTCTCTTCGAGTCGCGGCCGACATTTGACTGACAGGGGGCTGGAATGGCAAAACTCTCGACACTGGCTGAAGCAGTTGCATCTATTTCGTGTGAAGCGCACGTCGCCCTGTCAGGCTTTGCGATCACTCGATGCACTATGGCTTTTGCTCGTGAGGTAATCCGTCAAGGGATCAGGGGGCTGATGGTTTCGCAGTGCGTTGGAGCTATGGATGCAGATATGTTGGCTGGCGCAGGGGCTGTGGAGCGCATCGTGTACGGTGGTGGGTCGCTCGATCGCTTCGGCCGGCTCAACTGTGTGAATCGAGGCATCGAAGAAGGGACACTGGTTGCGGAGGAATACAGCAGCCTCTCGATGGCCTTCCGCTATCTGGCTGGCTCCCTCGGTTTGCCGTTCATTCCGATACGCTCTCTGCGCGGGTCCGATGTCCTCAGGCGGTTGCAGGAGGTAGCGTCGTCGGAGATCGGGCACGTGGATGACCCCTTCACCGGAGACGATTGGCTGGTGCTGAAGCCACTTGTACCCGACGTTGCGGTTGTGCAGGTGCAGGCGGCGGATGAGGATGGGAATGCCTGGATTCTGGGCCCTCGCTGGGACAACGAGGAGCAGGTGAAGGCGAGCAAGCGGGCCATAGTGATCACCGAGCGCCTTGTGCCCACCGAAGCGATTCGCCGTGCCCCAGAGCGAACGGTGATTCCAGGGTTCAGGGTCTCCCACGTGGTACATCTGCCTTTCGCAGCTCATCCCACCTCCGTATACCGCGCCTACGATTACGATGCAGACCACATCAGGCAGTATGCAAATGCTTCCAAAACGCCGGAGGGATTCCTCAAGTACCTGGATGAGTATGTGTACGGAGTCAAAAACCACTGGGATTACTTGGAGCTGGTCGGTGGCATGAAGCACCTGACCGACCTGACGGCCGATCCGATTTTGGGGTACTGACGTGTGAGGAGAGGAATAATGGCAGCAGGTCTTGAGTACACTCCCTTTGAGTTGATGGCAGTGGCAGGCGCTCGTGAATTGAAAGATGGCGAGATTGTGGCCGTGGGGCTCGGCCTGCCGGTGATTGCATCATTCCTTGCCAAGCGCACCCATGCACCAAGCCTCACGATGCTTTTTGAGCTGGGCGTGGTTGATCCAGAGCCCATTCATACAGGGGTGGGCCTCGCCGATCCTAGAGTCTGGTATCGTGCCAAGATCCTCAGCAGTTTTGTGGACATGCTGGGCACGGTATTGCACAAGGGCCTGGTGGATGTAGGGTTTCTGGGCGGCCTCGAAACCGATGCGTACGGCAACCTGAATACGACGCTGCTTGGCGACCCCAAGGGCAAGTTTCGCCATTTCGTCGGCAGCGGCGGCGCCAACGACATCGCATCGTGTGCCTGCCGTACGATCATCATCATTCGCCACGAGGCGCGCAAGCTCAACGAGGCCGTCTCCTTTGTAACGAGCCCTGGATATCTGCGAGGGGATGGGGATCGTGAGGCTGCGGGACTTCGGGGAGGGCCCAGCCGTGTAATCACAGACAAGGCAATCTTTGACTTCGATCCCGAGAGCAAACGCATGAGGCTGGTCTCGATCCACCCTGGCGCCACGCTCGAGGACGTTCTCGCAAACCTGGCTTTCCAACCGATTGTGCCAGGCGATCCGCCTGCCACCGAACCGCCGACGGCGGAGCAGATCCGGCTGATTCGCGAAGAGATCGATCCAGAAGGAATGTATGCCGGCTAGTTCGCGAGAAGCGCTTTCACACGTTACTTGAGAAAACCGAACGATGCCTTATATAGTCACTGATGCATGTATCCTGTGTGGGGCATGTGTCGTTGGATGTCCGAGCGGCGCTGCTGAGGAAGGCGAGACCAGGTGTCAGATCAACGTAGATCTCTGCATAGAGTGTGGAACATGCGAGGAGAACTGCCCTTCTGGTGCCATCATTTTCGTGGAGCAAGAGAAAGATGGCATTGAGACATGTGGATAGTGGAGGAGAAAGATGCCTTTCCTAGAGATCGCGGGGCTCTGCAAGTCCTTCGGGGGCTTGATGGCAGTCCGCAACGTGGCATTTGAGGTCGAGGAGGGAGAGATCATCGGACTCATTGGCCCCAATGGTTCAGGGAAAACCACCCTCTTGAACCTGCTCACCGGATTTCTCAAACCCGATTCCGGCACGATTACGTTTAGAGATGAGAACTAGTCTAGATAACAGGGCAAAAGGAGACAATAGGATGGTTACTACTATGGCGCAACAAGAAGGATTGATACCACAATATCACTATGCAATCAAAGATATTCATCCACCAGCAGATACCGATCACATCAAGAGGAAATTCCTGGACATTCCTTATGCGAATCTGTCTTCCGCAGAAAGACTCGACATCTATCTGCCGGATGAAAGCGAAGGCCCTTTCCCAGTCATCGTGGCGATTCACGGGGGAGCCTTTATGGGCGGTGACAAAGCCGACATGCAGTTGTTGCCCATACTGGAAGGGCTGAAGAGGGGCTACGCGGTTGTCGCCGTAAACTACCGCTTGAGCGGAGAAGCCAAATTCCCGGCCCTGGTTCACGACGTCAAGGCCGCCGTCCGCTGGATGCGGGCCAATGCGCAGCACTATCACCTTGACCCGGCTAAAATCGCGGCCTGGGGAGGCTCTGCCGGAGGCTATCTTGCATCCATGTTGGGGACTTCTGCCAGAGTTCAGGAATTGGAAGACCTCAGCCTGGGGAACCCGGACCAGCCATGCCACGTACAGGCAGTCGTAGCGTGGTTCGGTCCGACAGATTTTCTCAAAATGGACGAGCAACTGACGGAAGGTGGCATGCCGCCCGGCGCGGGAATGGAGCACAGTAGCGCCAATTCACCTGAATCCCTGCTGCTAGGAAAGCAAATCACGCAGATCCCTGACCTGGTGAAAGCCGCCAATCCGGAAACTTACATTACCCCCGCTGCTCCCCCCTTTTTCCTGCAGCACGGTACGCAGGACGACACCGTGCCGGTTCAGCAGTCCATCAATTTCGCATCTAAACTGGAACAGGCGCTCGGAAAAGACAGGGTCAGATTGGAACTGCTGGAGGGAGCCGGGCATGGCGACCCCCAGTTTGAGACCCCGGACAACGTGAAGAAAGTGTTGGACTTTATTGATAAATACGTAAATTGCTCCTAGCCCCGAGAAATCGGCGTATCAGCAAGTTATTGTCGCAGCACGTGCGCCGAGACAGCGTTGGCAGCCTCCACCAGCGCTTGAGCAAGCTCTGGAATGCGCTCCGGCGTAAGCCGCTTCGAAGGACCAGGCATGCTCATCGCAGCAATCACGTTGCCATCCGTATCTCGGACAGGGGCAGCGACGGCTCGGATGCCGGCCTCGAATTCCTCATCGTCGAGACCGTACCCTCGTTGCCGGGTGGCCTCCAACTCCTCCCGCAGCCGGGCAGGCGAAGTGATGGTTTTCTCCGTACAGGCCGCCAGGGGAGCGCTCAATATGGGTTCCACCACTTCCGGCGGGAGAAACGCCAGGAACACCCTGCCGCTGGCGGTGCAATGGACTGGCAGGTGGCGTCCAACCCTGGCGGCAATAGTCAACGAATGCTCACTGTGCACCACCTCTACATACAGCACCCGGCCGCGGTCAAAGATGCTGAGATCGCACGTTTCTTGAAAGCGCTCCACCAGTTGCTGCATATACGGGAAGGCTGCTCGTCGGAAGTCAAGACGGCGCAACGCTCCCAGGCCCAGCTCGACCATACGCAGTCCCAGGCGAAACCTCTCCCCATCAGTCGTCCGTTCAAGGAAACCGCAATTGAGCAAGGTGATGATGATGCGATGAGCGGTCGCTTTATGCAAACCTGTGGCCTGTGCGATCTCGGACACACCTCGTTCCGCATGCTCGCCGTCAAAAGATGACAGAATGTGCATTGCCCGTGCTATAGCGCGCACATTGTAGGTCTTTGAGTCCTTTTCCATTCGCGAATCACCCCTATGTCCCAGCGCTAGACCTCGATCAGCGCCTTGACGACGCCATCTTGCAGCGAGGCCACCAACTCGAACCCTTGCGCCGCCCGCGCCAGCGGAAAACGATGGGTGACGAGTGTGCGCACGTCTACCACCCCCCGTTCGACCAGCGCGATGGCGCGCGGGTAGACGTGCTTCATGCGCCGGCACAGCAGAAGCGTAAGCCCCTTGCGCCGTGCCACGTGGGCCGGGAAGGCGATATCGTCTTCGCGCGGGATGCCCACCAGTACGACCCTGCCGGCATGACGGGCCATGCGGACCGCCTGGCCCACCGCCTCCCCGCTCCAAGCCGCCTCGATCGCGACGTCCACGCCACGCCCCCTGGTCTCTTCAAGCAGCCACCCGGCGGGGTCCTCGGCAAGCGGGTCACAGACGGCACGTGCGCCCAAAGTCGCAGCGAGCGCCCGGCGCGCAGGGAGCGGCTCGCTGAGATAGACAGCGCCCGCGCCGGAACCCAGCGCCACCTGGAGCACGAGCAGTCCAATCGGCCCGCCCCCGAGCACGGCGACCGTGTCGCCAGGGCGGACCTTCGCCAGCGTCACCGCGTGTACGGCCGCCCCCAATGGTTCTAACATCGCACCGTCAGCGAAATCGAGCGTGTCTGGCAGCGGGACGCAGAGGTGGGCCGGGTGTGCGTACCACTCGGACAGCACGCCTGGGACGGGCGGCGTGGACAGGAAGCGCACGTCGGGGCAACAGTTGGGATTGCCCTCCAGGCATATCTCGCAATGGCCGCAGGGGATGGCGGGATCCACCGCCACCCGCGTGCCGACCGGCAGTCTCACCGCTCTCGCCGCTCTCGCCGGACCACAGTCCGGCGATCCCAGCGCCGCAATCTCGCCGGCACACTCGTGGCCGAGCACGAAGGGGAACGGGGCCAGGGTATCGCCGATGCGACCATCCAGGTAGTAATGCACGTCGGAGCCACAGATGCCCACGGCGCGGATGCGCACCAACGCCTCACCAGGCCCCGGCTGGGGCACAGGGACGTCTTCCAGCCGCATGTCGCGCGGGGCGTACAGACGCATCGCCTTCATAGTACCTCCTGGCATGAGCTAACAAGGTGCGAGTATACCACAACCGGCCACCTTCGCCAGTGCACATCTCCCCCCCACCCCAACCCCCTTCGGCTTCGCTCAGGGCAGGCTCTCGCTGGAAGGGAAAGGGGGAAGAATGCGCAGGCCCGGCACTGGGCCGGGCCTGCGGTCGGAACATCATAACCAGGAGTCTACGGCTGCGGCGGTGGGCCAGAACCGGGCGGGACCGTCTCGCCGTCGGGGAGGTCCCGCAGGTAACTGCAGGAGACGAACCGCACGTCTTCCCACACGTGCCCCTCCGCCTCGAAGGTCGCGATGTCGCGGATCCACCGCTTCATGCCTCCCTCCAGCCGGTAGATGTGAGGGCTGGCCTGGCACTTGAGCAGCACGTGCAGTGGCTTGCCGATCTCGAAGCGGTCCAGAAAACCATCTTCGACGATGTGCACGTCCCCCCAGGTAAAGTCAAAGTGCTCGAAAGCATCCATGCTGCTGATCCAGCGGAATTTGCCATCCTGGTAGACGTAAATCCTCTCGTCGTCCTCTTCCTTCACCACCAGGCCGTCCCGGATCACGAGCGCAGCGCTCTCGGGCAGTGCGGTGGCGAGCGTAGTGCCGTACCGGTTGAAGGGGATGTTGATCAACACGACGGCGACGAGCAACGCCAGCGCCAGCCGGCCCATCAAGCGGGCAGCGTGAGGCGGGCCTGGGGGCACAGGCAGAGGCTCCGGTTCTGGCTCTGGCTCCGGTGGCTGCTCTGCTGGCGCAGCCGGCGGCCTGGTGAACGTCTCCACAGGTTCTGCCAGCCTGGCCGGAGGAGCGACAGGCGGGGCAGGCATCTTGCTGACGGCAGGCGCGGCAGGGGGCAGAGGCTGCCTGTGTGCCCGCATCCGCTCCTCGACCTCCTCGACCAACAGGTCGAGGATCTGGTTCACGCGCGATGGCTGTTGATTGTTCATCCTTGCCCTACCTCACCGTGAAAAAGCCCAAAATCTCGCCAATGCTGACAAAGATGTTGGCGTAAAAGTTGCCGCCCAGTTGGCGGAACAACTCGAACTGCATGCTCGGCGCGCCGATGAACGGGCGCAGCGTCCAGGCCATCTGGCTGCCGACGAAAGCGTAGATCAGGATCCACAGCCGCACCACGTTCCGCCTGGCCCCAGCCCCTTCCTTGCCGCCAGCAGACACGACGCGCATCCCCTGGCTGAGAAACGTCACCCCTACCAGGCCCGCAACCGTGAACACACCCACGTTCAGCAATTTAAAGAACTGGTAGCCGCTCGTCGTGAGCAGGAAGAAGAGCACGATGGGGGCGAAACTGAGGAGCAGCACCGCCGTCACCGTGATCGCCGCCAGGATGAGCGTGACGTTCTGCGCCAGGCTCTGGTTGGAGCCGAAGATGAGGTTGAAAAAGTACAACGTCGGCGCGCAGACGACGAGCGTGGCCAGGAACAAGAGCGGCAACTTGACGGCAGAGCTGAGCGTCTGCCACAGGGAATGGGTTGAGCCCATCACGGCCCCGTACAATGCAAAAAAGGCAATGCTAGAAATGAGCATGGCCCGTATCTTGCGGCCCAGTTCCACACCGTCACGGATCTCGGCGAAGAACTGGTGCCGGTTGCGCAAGATCGTCTCGATGATCGCCAGATTGTTCACTCGACGCACCTCCCAATGATAGATTCTTTTTGTGATGGCTTCGTAGGGGCGACTGAGTCGCTTCTCACGCTTTAGCAACGACTGAAGTCGTTACTATGAGCCGTCGCAATGCTCATGCCCCTTCTAACCCTAACAGTTGGTTCACCTGCCGGCTGAAGGTGTCCCACTGCCGGAGCTCGGCCTCCAACTGGCAGCGCCCCTTATCGGTGACGGTGTACACCTTGCGCCGGCGCGTGCCCGACTCGCCCAACCAGCGGCTCTCCAGCAGTCCATCCCGCTCCATGCGGTGCAACGTGGGATAGATCAGTCCCTCCTTGAAGCAAAAGTAGCCCTGGCTGCGCGCCTCCAGCCGCCGGATGATCTCGTAGCCGTGCAGCGGCTCCCCTTCGTCTACCAGGAGTTTGAGGATCGCCACGGTGGTCGTCCCTTTGCGCATCTGGTCCAGTTCGCCCGTCATTCTATCATTCCCTTAGATTCATATCCCTAAGTTACTTATACTTAGTATACCACAAGAACGGAGAGATGTCAAGGGCCTGCCATCTCGATCACGCCGTCCTCTGCGATCGGATAAGTGCGAGCACAACCCGTACAGCGGAAGGTCCGCGCTTGAGGGTTCAGCCGGCCGCCACAGGCCGGACAGCGCAGAATCTCGGGCAGTGGCCGAATGCCGCCGCCATGTGGCTCTCCGGCCTTCACGGCCCACGCCAGGTCATAGTCCACCTGCCACGGCCGCACCTTGACCTCTTCGAGCGGAAGTGCACGCAAAACCAGCTCAAACCCGTCGCGGGGAAAGGCGCGCCCCGGCAGGAACGTCGCATCGCGCCCGATGCGGTTGGTCACCAGCAACACCCCGCCGGGCCGTAACGTGCGCACCAGTTCCGCCAGCACTGCCTGTGGGTTGGGCATGAACTCAAGCGCCTCCAGGCACGTCACGGCGTCAAATGTGCCGTCGTCGAAGGGAAGTCGCCCGGCGTCCTGCCAGACGTAGGTCAGCCGGTCCGCGAACTGGGCCGTCCTGCGCACGGCCTCGCGCAACATGCGGCGCGAGAGGTCGAGGCCGATCACCCGTCCCTCAAAGTCCGGCTGGCGCAACAGCGCCCGTGGCAGCCGGCCGGTGCCCGTCGCGACGTCGAACACGAGCGGTGCGGGGATCAATTCGAGTGCACGGGCCAGCGGCAGGCCGAGGAACCACTGCTCGTCGCCGCTGTCGTACTGCTTGATGCGCTCGTAGACGCGAGCCGACCAGTCGTACAGCAGGATCACGACGCGCGATCCCAGGTAGGCGCCCTCGGCAACGATCAGTTGCCAGTAGAGGAACAGCCCGAGGAGCACGAGGCCGGCGAGTCCCAGAGCCAGCGCGAGCCAGTCCATCGCTCACAGTGCCCAGGCAGCGACCAGCATCGCCGCCATCAGCCAGGGCCGGGCATACCGGACGTACCAGGAGACAGGCTGGCCGCGCTGCAGCCAGGGGAGCAGCACCCATTGCGGGGCCTGTAGCAGCAACAGGCCCCCTGCTGCCAGAGGGTGGCGCAGCACGACGAGAAGTGCCACGGCCAGAAATTGAACACCGCTCCCCAGCGCGCGTTTCCAGCGCGCGCCGGACTGCCAGGCCGCCCCCCAGGCCAGCGCAAAGACAAGCGCCAGCCCGGCCGAATACAGCGTCAACGGCCCACAGGCGACGTGCCCGGCCAGCCAGGGGAGTAGTATGGCGATGACGGCATCCCAGCCCGGCGCAATCGAGCCTCGCCCTCCCTCCCAGGCCAGGCCCAACTCCATCACCGCCAGCGCAGCCGCGCTCAACAACAACAACTCTGTCCCCAATATGGCCCCCAGCACCGCCGTCACCGGCAAGGCAATGGCGATTGCCGAGAGCGCCGGGCCACAGGCGGGCCAGAGCACGTCGCGCCACCAGGCACGCATCTGCCCCAGCCAGCGAGAGACCCGGTCACCAGGTGAGCCAGGAAGTGTATAGGGGAGTGCCGTGACAGGCTCACCGAAGCGCCAGTGGTGCCAGCGGCGCGCCAGTGTGGCCCAGTCTGTGCCTCCTGACGCCGCCCACAGTGTGCCCCACCCTCCATCCACCAGCAGAATCAGCAGGGCCAGCCGCAGCCAGTCCTCACCTTGCCAGCCAAAGCCGCCCGAGGCAATGACGCCACACAGCACAGCCCACGCTGGCCCCAGCCAGGTGGCCAGGTGGGTCAAACGAGTCTGCAGGCGGACCAGGCCGCCAGAGGCCGGACAAGCGCTAGAATGAGTACCGTCTCCCACTCGTGCAATTATACCACACGTTGCTCGATTACACTCAAGACAGAGCGGGCGCACGCGGCCCAGGAGAAGCGGCGCACGTTGGCAAGGCCGCGTTCCACCAGGGCCTGGCGCAGGCCAGGCTCGGCGGCGATGCGCTGTAAGGCGCCCGCGACGGCGGCCGTGTCTTCAGGGTTCACCAGCAGCGCGGCGTTCCCCGCTGCCTCGGGCAGGCTGGAAGTGGTGCTGGTGATGACCGGGCAGCCGCAGGCCTGCGCCTCCAGCACCGGCAGTCCAAACCCCTCGTACAGCGATGGAAAGACGAAGGCCAGCGCTCCGCTCAACAGTGCGGCCTTGTCGCCGTCGGAGACGTAGCCGGGAAAGAGCACGCGCCCCTCCAGTCCAGCGCGACGCGCCTGTGTGAACAGGTCGTCGTAGAGCCAACCGCGTTTGCCGGCCAGGACAAGAACAGCTTCAGATTGCAGCGTCGCAAAGGCAGCGACGACGCGGGCCAGGTTCTTGCGCGGCTGGAGCGTGCCCAGGTAGAGCAAGTAGTCGCCAGCAATGCCATAGCGCGCTTTGGCGGCCTCGACGACTGCAGGGTCACGTACTGGAGCCAGCGCCTCGTCGCAGCCGGGGTACGCGACGGTGATTTTCTCCGGCGAGGTGCGATAATGCGCCATCAGGTCGGCCCTGGTCGCCTCGGAGTCAGCCAGGAGATGCGCGGCAGCGCGCGCATTCCAGCGAGTGGAGAGGTCGAGGTACAGGCGCTGGCGCCAGGGATGGGCCTCCGGAAAGTGCAGGTAGCCCAGGTCGTGGACAGTGACCAGGCTGGCACGCGGATGGATGGGCGGCAGGACGTGGGCCGGGACGAACAGCACGTCCGGTGGACGGCGGGCCATCTCCCACGCCAGGCCCAGGTGGGTCCACAGGCGAGGGCAGGAGATGACGCGCAGTTCGGCATCGGGAAAGTCGCCCACTGGAGGCGCGCTGCGGAAGTAGAATCGAAAGCAATGCGAGCTTCCGAGCGCCACGAGCGCTCGGAGGAGCCGCCGGGAATAGACCTCGGTACCGGTTGGAGAGGCAGTGACGGCCCGGCTGGCGTCAATCCCGATTAACATCGGCTACGAGCGCCTGCCGACCAGCGCGCGCAGGAGCACCATCAGCCCCGCCAGGACCACCAGGACGGGCCACAGCCTGGGCAGAAATTCGGCCGTCTGAGCGCCAAGCAGTTGCAGCGTAATGGCCAGCCCTGCGCCACCGATCACGAGCGCCACCAGCCCCAGGAAGAGCGCGCCCCAATCGTGCAAGCCAGCGGCGAGCCATTGGGCCAGGAAAGCGATCCCGCCGATGAGGACAAACACGGGCCACCAGGTATCGAGGTCGCGGTACTCCAGTGGGCCGAGTGTGACGAAGAAGAACACGAGTCCTACGAGCGTGGCGGCCGTGCCGAGAAACACCTGGCCCGGGTCACGTCGTTGGCCAAAGAGATAAACGCCGAGGAGCACCAGCCCTCCGGCAAAGGGGAACACGGGCCAGATGACGTCCAAGTCAGGGACGTTCAAGTTCAGCTCGTCCAGCAGCAGGTAGACACCCACCAGGATGAGC
>Ga0172362_10003096_pt1 | contig 14388 bp, 17 predicted proteins | sample LakKivs1_kivu2a2_FD_114534 | JGI IMG/M metagenome (GOLD analysis project Ga0172362, IMG submission 114534) | Sediment microbial communities from Lake Kivu, Rwanda - Sediment s1_kivu2a2 | ecosystem: Environmental > Aquatic > Freshwater > Lake > Sediment | place: Rwanda: Western Province, Lake...
CCGGTTAAGCCCTTGACTTCGGTGCTGATTAAGCCCGGCTGCCGACACCGCGCCTCAGGCAGAATGCGTATTGTGAATGTCTGTATCCCGCCATTCGATCCAAAAGACGAGTGGTTTGATTAGGTGCAAATGCTCCGTAGATGTGGTATAATATGGCTGCGATGAAACTTCAGAAAGATAAAGTCAGGCTAAAAAAGCTGAGCGATGAGGACAGCGGTTATATGGACGCATCGCCAGCCGAACGTCTAAGTTTTATCTGGGAGCTAACCGAAGAACTCTGGTCACTGCGAGAAAAAGACCGTGCTCAACAGCGACTACAAAGACATGTTGCAAGCCTTGTTAGACAACAAGGTTAAGTTCCTCCTGGTCGGCGCCTATGCGATGGGAGCTCACGGCTATCCTCGAGCGACCGGTGACATTGACATCTGGGTTGAACCATCTGCAGATAATTCCAGGCGGGTCTATCGCTCCCTAGTGGCGTTTGGTGCCCCGCTTCACGAGATCGACGAGGCTACCTTCGTCAGGCCAGGTATCGTTTTTCAAATCGGTGTCGCGCCCCGACGGATTGATATCATAACCGCCATCAGTGGCGTCAGGTTCGATGAGGCTTATCAGAACTGTCAGATAGTCGAGATCGAAGAATTGTCGATTCCAATCCTGTCGCGCAGCGACCTGATTAAGAATAAGCGCGCCACAGGACGAGATAAAGATCGACTCGATGCTGATCGACTGGAGAGCCAGGGTTCGTGACGCAGTACTCATCTTACATCATCAATAATCAATTGCCTGAGACGCCGCCGACATCGAAGCCTTAGGGGAGCAATAGCTGTTACCCCCAATGTGTGGCAGTATCAGCCGGTAGGGTGCGAGGGATCGCACTAATTATCTGCGTTCCATGTGAAAAGCCCCACCCTACGGGCCGCTCGGTTCTTTAAAGGCTCGGTATAAAAACAATTTTTCTCTTTTATGCGAGTCGAATGGGGCCTTTTCTACTTCACCTTCTAATTCATGCAAAGTGGTGCCCTGTCGAAGTTCAAGACTGCGCAAAACATTTTGCTTGGCAGATTCGGGAAGCTCTCGTGTCAGACGCTCAATCGCTTGGTCGGCCGCCCGTTCGATTGTATGTAACTGTGAAGTCGTCTTTTGAACCTGTGCTTGTGCTAACACTTCTTGAGCCTCTGCACGTCGTGTCGCTTGGTGCTGGAGGTATGCAATGTACAGGGAGGCAAGAGCCACAACTACAGATAGAGCAGATACGAGAGGAATGTACTTCAATATCATGCCCCAGAAGTAAACACGCCAGCCTTGCGGCTCGCCGCATGCCTTGCATTTTTTGACCGAGTCTGACTTTGATAGCGCTTCACCGCAGAATCTGCACGTCATCATTAGGGTATATCCTCAGGTTAATCTCGTACGGCGGGGCTTGCTCCAAATTTTTGTTCGTATTCAAAGCCTCTGGATTCATGATTAGGTTTTCCTGTTCCAGGGCATTCGACGAGAATGTGATGCGTCTCTTAGATAACTTGCCAGCCTGTTATCGGTTTCGACCACCGTCTGTCTGACCCCAGCTTTGTAATCCCTGAGTCTCTCGATTGTTACGTATTGTGCATCCCGTCCTCTATGCGCGATATCTCCACGCGCTTGCACGAAACTGTCTATTGCGCTACTACCCAGTGACCACTCGTTCGAGAGATTCTCGATCCCAAGGAAGCGCTCAAAGATGGGATCGACGATAGTGCTCTTCGGTGTATTGATGGACGCGATAGTTGTCTCCAGATGGTTGATGTAAACTGTCTTCCATCCATCTCCCGCGAGCTCGAGCGGCTTGAGTTCATCTTTCGATTTCTTAACGCTGCTGGCAAGTTCTTTCTTTACAGGGAGAGGTAGCTCGTCAGGCTTCTGACAGCGGATTTCAAGGTACTTCGCAGATTCCAGGAGCACTTCTTCAAGATACAACTCCCACGCTGCGCACAGCATCAGGACGCCACTTCGTGTTATGTGCCCCAGACCACGCCGCCCTCGGCCGCTGTGGTTGAGTTGGGCGTGGCTCTTAATCAACCGCTCAACTTCTTGTAGAAGGTTCGATTCAAACTTGCACAGGGCGTGTGATGGCATATGAGACCCCAAATTTGACTTTCTAACCTCAGCCTGGCAAATAGGGTGGGGCTTGTCCCACCAATTTTTGTGCCAGTGCGAAAACGCCCGCGCTGAACAGTTCATTTTGGCATTTCCCCCATCAAAGTTGCCATATCTGGTTATTCCGCCATTATCTTTTATCGACTGGAATAAGGGGCGAGATAACTAAAAAGTAAAAAGGTAAAAGGTAAAATTGAACGAAAGATTATTCGGATTGTTTATTTTTTAGAGTTCTAACAAAAAGAATTTAAGCCACAGAGTGAATGTATTTCATTTTTAGCCACAGAGCACACAGAGGACACAGAGAAATGAATTATAAACAGTACAAATCCGTATTAATCTTGTGTCTAATTGAGGATTTTCCTTTACGGCCAAGTCATTTCTGGGTATAATATGCCCGTAACTAATGGAATAGGAGTAAAACAGTGTAAAGAAGACAGAATACAGGAGACAGGAGACAGAATACAGGAGACAGAAGCTTGCCCGCCATCAGTGTGGCGGGACAGAATGCAGAAGGCAGAGGACAGCCTGTCCGGCGTAGCCTTGGCGAAGTCGGAAAGGCAGAGGTTAGAAGACGGAAGACCGACGACAGAAGACAGAGGACAGAAAGCAGACGACGGAGGGCGGAAGACAAAGGGTAGAAGATAGAAGACGGAAAATAGAAAGATGAGAAACAGGGATGATTGGTATTTTTAGGTAGAAGAAGGCTAATCTCCACAGTGTTTTATGCAAAACAAAGCCAATTTGCGAAAAAGTCAAGTGAACGCAAGCCAAGCTATTACAAGGGCTTATGAGAGAAATATCGAATTGGACACTTGGTGAAAACAAACCCAAACAAAGCCAATTTTCAAATCGGAAGACAGACGACAGAAGACAGAAGCCTGTCCTGAGGGAAGCCGAAGGGGCAGAGTACCGTCTTCGGTCCTCCGTCATCCGCCCTCGGTACTCTGTCCTCTGGGCGGGGCGCGTACTCATTAGCCCGATTTTGCCTCTTTCCAAACCAGGCAATGATCAGTATTATAGCCGGCATGTAGGCCGATGTAGCTCAACGGTAGAGCACAGCTTTCGTAAAGCTGGGGTTGAGGGTCCGAATCCCTCCATCGGCTCTGTGAATCTACAAGAAAAACACAATTCGCTTAAAGAAATCCTCAAGCAGTTGGGACGAGTGGTTATCGCTTACTCCGGCGGGGTGGATAGCACATTTCTGCTGAAGGTGGCAGTTAATACGCTGGGGGCAGAAAATGTCCTTGCCTGCATGAGTGTCGGGCCTTCTGAACCTGCTAACCAACTGCAAAGAGCAACTGAGTTTGCAAAGAGTATTGGCGCAGAGCTTCAGATCGTAGAGGCGAACGAACTTGCCGACCCGAATTTCACTGCCAACAAAGCCGACCGGTGCTTCCATTGCAAATCGCATCTGTGCAAAGTTCTACTGGATATTGCCCGACAAAGAGGTTCTAAGCACGTCGTCTTCGGCACAAACTATGACGACCTCGATGATTTTCGGCCCGGCAACAGGGCAATGAAAATCTTCAGCATCCGCTCACCGCTGGCGGAGGCCAAACTCACCAAGAATGACATCCGCCAGCTAAGTAGAAAATTGAACTTACCAACCGCTGATTTGCCAGCTTCGCCGTGCCTGGCTTCGAGAATCGCATACGGCATCGATGTAACCGAGCAACGTCTAAGGCAGATCGACCAAGCGGAGGAGTTTTTGAGGAGACTGGGTTTACTGGAATTTCGCGTTCGGCATCACGACACTATCGCCCGGATCGAAGTTCAGCCGCGGGATATTGAAAGGATTGCCGCTGAGCCGATCCGCTCGCAGATTGTTGACAAGATAAAATCGCTCGGCTTTAAGTTTGTGACCGTTGACCTGCAGGGTTTTCGCTCCGGCTCGCTGAACGAGCCGCTCTCACAGCAGGATAAGCAAAAGCACAGCGGGTAATAGACAGGATAAAAATTGAGTGCAGAAGTACCGCAATCAGCCCCGAAGTTAGTTGGGTTTATGGAACAGATTATCCTGGAGGGCTTTATGGCGTTAGCCATCCCTTACGGGACTGTATTTATCTTGCCCGCTGAACATCGCAGATATATGCGAACTACGAACATGCTTGAACGGCTCAACAAAACAGAATTTACAGAAGAAAGGTTGCGTGATCTGGCGATATACTGGCAAGTGGAACTCACGAATGTACAGAGAAGATTTGGATTGCAAAGTTGACCCACATCATATTGATAAGGTATAATCTTTGCTTGTTGCAGAAAGGTACAGATTGGCAGAGATTTTAAAGGAGGCAAAATGAGCCAAGAAAACATATTGATTGTAGATGACGACCCTGATATCTGCGAAGCAATGAAAATAGTGCTTGAGAACAAGGGTTACTGTGTGGCCAGCGCGAGGGATAGCACGGAGGCAATAAAGCAACTGGAGTCAATGAAGCCGGATTTAATCATTCTGGATGTAATGATGAATACGCTCAGCGAAGGCTTCACATTCTCCCGAAGCCTCAAGAAAGATGCGAAGTACAGAAACATACCTATTCTTATGCTCACAGCAGTCAAAGATAAAACAGGTATAGATTTCAAAACCGCTGCCGGAGATGAGGTTTGGCTTCCCGTCAATGAGTTTCTGGACAAGCCGGTCAAACCGGACGTTCTAATAGAAAAAGTCGAGGCACTTCTGAAGTCGTAGAGGCATGGAAACCCTTTTTCAAAGCAGCAGCTTGGTCCAGCGAGCGCGCTGGCTTATCAGGTTGCGATGGGCAGCGATAGCCGGTCTGGCCTCGGCTACCTTCGTAGCCAGTAAAATTATGCATGTCGGGCTGCCAGTTTCGCATCTTTATGTGATAGCTGCGATCCTTCTTTTCTACAACTTCGTACTCTTCGATTTAATGCGTTATGTCACTTGGGGTGGAAGGGTCGCCTCTCCCACAAAGGTCAGCCAGACAATCACGTTCCAGATATCGGCGGATCTCATTATTCTTACTGTCATCCTTCATTTCTCCGGCGGGATCGAAAATCCTTTCTTTCTGTACTTTGTCTTTCATATGATACTGGCAAGCATACTGCTTTCGACCCTACAAAGTTATTTGCAGGCAACATTTGCAGTTTTGCTTTTTGGGATGCTTATTCTGCTCGAATGCTTTGGGATTATAGCACATTATCCGCTTTCCGGATTTGTCGTGCACAACCATTACCGGGACGGTCTTTTTGTCTTTGGCACATTTATTGTTTTCACAACAACGATATATCTGGTTGTGTATATGACGACGTCCATATCGAAGCAGCTCAGGAATCAGCAACAGGAACTCGCAGATGCAAATAAACTGCTTAAGCAGAAGGACCAGCTTAAGAATGAGTATGTTCTGCGTCTTACACACGACATAAAAGGACATTTGGCAGCCATTCAGAGCTGCCTTGACATTGTGGTCGATCAGATGGTGGGACCGCTGAATGAAAAGCAAATGGATTTGGTCGAGCGAGCATATCAAAGGGCGGGAAAATGTATGAACTTTATTGCTGCTCTGCTTAAGCTTACCCAAATGAAGCTCAGTGGAAGGCTTGATAAGGTTAACTTTGCGGTCCGACACATGGTTTTTAATGCAATAGCGGCTGTCGAACGAAGAACCACAAAAAAGAATATCGCGCTGTCGTACGAAATCGATAGCAGTTTAGATGAGATGTATGGCGAGCCTGTTCTGATTGAGGAATGCCTCACGAATCTGCTTTTCAATGCGGCAAGATACACTCCCGAAAAGGGGAGAATTGATGTCAAGGTCAAAAACGAAGGCGATACGGTATTAGTAAAAGTAAGCGACACAGGTATAGGCATTCCGGAGGGGGAAATCCAGAAGATATTCGAAGAGTTCTACCGCGCTGAGAACGCGCGAAAAGTGGAAAGAAATGGAACAGGGCTGGGACTTTCAATTGCCAAACAGATCATTGAACGACATGGGGGTCAGATATGGGCAGAGAACAACCAAGGCGGGGGCAGCACATTCAGTTTTAGGTTGCCAAAGAGTCCACGCAGTTCGTAGCTAAATCAATCTGGCGCAGCATCATGTATCGCTGCAATAAATCATCATAGAGTTTCAAATTTGCTTGAGATATTTTTATGTTTTTGTGAAAAAATACAAATTTTTTTCCTTGACAGAGGCAAGCCGGATCGTGAACATTCATTTTTTTAGTATTCGTGAATGTACACACAAGTATAAATATTTGTGAACCCAATCACCAATGGGACGGTGCCTGATGAGGTATCACCGAATTCCAGATGAGACGGTGAGGCGATTGCCTGTGTACCTACGGGTGATCGGGTCTCTCCCGGAACAGGGACAGGGCAGTATTTCCAGTCGTGCACTGGCGGATTTTCTCGGCGTTAATCCCTGGCAAATCAGGAAGGATTTTTCATATTTCGGCGAGTTCGGCAAACCTGGTGTTGGATATGAAATAGATAAGCTCAAGCAGCACATCGCCAAAGTGCTGCAACTCAACTCTGGGCATAATGTGGCGCTGGTAGGTGTCGGAAACTTGGGCTCTGCGGTATTGGCGTACACAGGTTTCGGCGAGTATCAATTTAAAATTGTCGCTGCGTTTGACTCGGATCCCGGCAAAATCGGCAAGAAAAAAAATGGTCTGATGATCGAGGACGTCTCCCACATCGCGACCCTGCGGCAACGAAATGTCGATCTGGGGATAATTGCGGTTCCTTCCGGTGCGGCCCAGAATGTGGCAGAAGCATTGGTTGCATCGGGGATAAGAGCTATCCTCAATTTCTCTCCGGTGCGCATAACAGTTCCCAAAAAGGTCAAGGTTATTACTATAGATATCGCGTCGGTGCTGGCTCGTTTGCCATATTATGTGCCCGCAAGCTGAGCGTGCAATATGGACGAAGAAAGAATATTATCTTACTCTTGCAGTAGTGAAATACTATGGAAGCTGCTTTCATAAATAAACTTAAACCGCTACTTGATGCTTTGGCTAAACGGATGCAGGTGTATCTGCCTTATCCGGTTGGTAAGCACTTTGTGTTCAACAGATACGACCCGTCAGCGGAAGCAACGGTTGAGCTAAACAGCATTCGGACGTGCACTCCAGTCAAAGAATTTCTCTTCCCTGTGCGTGAAATCGCTGCGACGTTTCCCGAGGCGGTCGGTCCTGAAGAAAGCAAACCTTTCGCAGTATTCGGGCTAAAAGACTGCGATTTGCGCTCGATCGCCATTCTGGACAAGGTATTTGCTGAAGATGAGTTCAAAGACCCGCTCTATCTGGCTCGCCGGCAAAAGATGTTCATTATCTCTTCAGACTGCACGGAGCTCGGCGAGACCTGTTTTTGCGGCCTTTTCGAGGGCAAAGGATATTCGGAAAAGGGTTTCGACTTGAACGTTTCAAAGATAAAAGATGGCTTTATTATTGAGGTGGGTTCGAGAAAGGGGCGTGAATTTGTAGAACAGAATGCTGCATTGTTCGCCGACGTTCCCAGCTCGCTGCTGTCGGAACGTGACAGGAACAGGTCCAATTTGAAGCAACTGCTCCAGAAGCGAAACTCAGATTTCGGTATTAGCGCACCTCTCAAAGAAATCGTCGAGAAGGCCGTGGATTCTGAACTGTTTGACGAAGAGGCTAAAAGCTGTATCGAGTGCCAGGCCTGTACGCGTGTTTGTCCGACGTGTCATTGCTTTTATCTGTACGATGCCAAACAGAAGGACTACTTTGCCAAGATGAAGATATGGGACAGTTGCATGAGATTCAGCTATGCGGCGGTGGCCGGCGGGGCCAATCCCAACAAAGTGCTCGGAGACAGAATGCGACACCGGCTTATGCACAAGTTCGTCTATTTCCTGGAGCGCTACGGCGTGAATATGTGTGTCGGATGCGGCAGGTGTGTCGATGCAGACGCAGGCGGAATAGACCTTCGGCGGATATTGAAGCAACTCAGTGAAGAATCGCAGGACAAGGGCAAAGAAAAAACCCAGGTTGCGCAATGAAAGATAACTTTTATCAGCCGGTCAGCGGCACAATCGTCAACATTATCGAGGAGTCGCCGACAATAAAGAGCTTCGTCGTCAAACCTGAGGAACCATTCAAGTTTGACACGGGGCAGTTCGTCGAGTTAACGTTGCCTGGCGAAGGCGAAGCTCCCTTTACACCTTCTTCGTCCCCCGAACAGACCGAGCAGATGGAGATAACTATTATGAAGGTCGGCCGAGTCACCAACTTGCTCCATCGGTGCGAAAAAGGCCAGAAGGTCGGTATACGGGGGCCATTCGGAAACGGCTATCCTGTCGATGATTTTGCAGGCAGAGAGGTTTATATAGTTGGTGGTGGTGTGGGGCTAGCGCCAATCCGGTCGCTGTTATTGACGCTTATCGCCAGGATAAAAGATTTCAAGCGGGTAGTTTGTCGCTTTGGCGCCAGAACTCCGGATGATTTCATATACAAGAAATCGCTGTTTGGTCCGTGGCAGCAAATCCACGGAGTCGAAATGAAACTGACGGTTGACAGAGCAAATGGAAAGTGGCAGGGCAATGTCGGGGTCGTGACAACAATACTTGGACTGGCGGATGTAGATAGAAGCAATGCGGTAGCCGTAGTATGTGGGCCGCCTATCATGATGAAGTATGCCACTTTGAAACTGCTTCAGTTTGAGTTTAAGCCTAAAGACATTTACCTTTCGATGGAGAAGAATATGAGCTGTGGGGTGGGCAAGTGTGGTCATTGTATGATTGGCAAGTATTATGTTTGTAAAGACGGCCCCGTCTTTACCTACGAGCAAATAGGGAAATATCCTAAGATTTGGGATTGAGGTTAAGCAACAGCAGAAGCGATGTAGAACAAGAGGCACAGTATGAGTGCAAAGTTAGTAATTGACTTGGCCAAATCTCGCCTACAGGAAGAATCTAAGGTGCGGTGTTCTTACAAGCACCACCCTAACAACAGGGGTATTGACTCGCTTCTGGAGATGATTCGCTTCGCGTTGATATGTCGGCGGTGTGAGGAAGCGCCTTGCGTTACCGCCTGTCCGCAGAAGGCTCTGGAGAAAGTGCCCACAGAAAACGACGATGCCGGCATTCTCAAACGGGCGAATATGCTGTGTACCGGCTGCGGAACATGCGCGATTGCCTGCCCTTTTGGAACTATTTACACAGACCTGGTTCCTTTCCCGAGCAGTGTTTGCGATAGGTGCAAAGGCAGGCTCGCACCCGGTGAGAAACCGCTGTGTGTTGAGACCTGCACGGATGGTAGTATAGACTACAGAGAGGTTGACTTGAAAAAGGAAGCTGACCTGACGGAGGTTTTCGATGACATTGTGGTGAAGGTCGAGGGCGGTCAGCTCTGGGAGCCCTTCCTTAAGGAAATGGGACAAACAAAGGAGAATTAAAGAGGCGGACAATGACCCAAGGAGTGCAGATTTTGTTCTGGATCATAGTTTTTCCGGGATTTCTGTTCACCGTGTTCTTGGGATTGTTGGTTTCATGGGTTGTACGCAAAGTTAGCGCGCTTGTTCAGTATCGTGTTGGACCAAGGTTGTACCAGCCGTTCGTAGATATTCTCAAACTTATGGGCAAAGAAATTCTTATTCCTCGGGATGCTCATCTGGCTTTGTTCGTCGCCGCACCAGTGGCGGGTTTGTCGGGTGTTCTGTTGCTCTCGACAATGCTTTGGCGGATATCAATTGCGCCGAGCACCGAGTTCGTTGGCGACATCATCGTAGCAATATACTTGATGGTGCTGCCGTCACTGGCCCTAATATTGGGCAGTAGTGCAAGTGCCAGCCCTCACGCTGCCGTGGGCACATCTCGTGAGATGAAGCTCATTATGAGTTACGAGCTGCCGCTTGTAATGGCTTTCATAGTAGTCATAATCAAGACAGCTGGACTTGTAGAACCGAACCACCAGCTTAACTTAGCGGCTATTGCCGGTCATGCACCTATCCTTAGTATTTCGGGAATGACGGCCTTTCTGGTGAGCTTGTTATGCATACAAGCCAAGCTCGGTTTTGTACCTTTTGATCTGGCTGAGGCAGAGACCGAGCTGGGAAGCGGTGTTCTGATGGAATATTCAGGAGCTTTGTTGGCTGTTTGGAAAGTTGTACAGGCGATGATGCTTGTCACTCTGCCATTGTTGTTGGTAATGGTCTTTTTGGGTGGTTTTGGCACAAAGGGTTGGTCTGTCGTCTGGGGTATCGCCAAGTATCTGCTCATAGTAGTTATTCTGATTCTGATTAAGAACACCAATCCTCGCGTCCGTATTGACCAGGCGATGAGGTTTTTCTGGTTATATTGTGGGAGTGCCTTAGTAATTGCGATTATACTTGCGACAGTGGGCAACTATTACGGCATCCGTTGGCTTTGAGTTTGCCCCAAAGTAGTGCCGAAGGGGTGAGAAGATGGGTTGGAAAACATGGTCGCTGAAGAGGTCGCCGTGGGTGTTCCATGTCAACGCCGGTGCGTGCAACAATTGCGACATTGAGATTGTGGACTTGCTGACGCCGAAATTCGACGTTGAGAGGTTCGGCATCAAATTGGTCGGCTCGCCGCGGCACGCCGATGCGCTATTGGTAACCGGAGTCGGAACCAAGCAGGCAGCGATTCGCCTGCGAGAAATATATCGCCAAACGGCCAAACCCTGCGTAGTATTTTGTATCGGTGCCTGTGCGTGTGGCACGGGCATATTCCAGGGGGGCTACCATGTGGCGGGGCCTGTCGACCAAATAATTAAAGAAGTAGACCCTAATGCGATTATCGCCTACGTTCCAGGCTGCCCACCGAAACCGGAAGCGATGATATCAGGCGTGGTAAAGGCACTGTCGGTCTTGTGACGGAAGGGGAGTATGAACCTACAAGAGCTAAATGGCAAACTATCGCAAATAAAAGACAAGCTCATAGCAATCGAGCAAAAGACCGACAAAAGAATATTTCTTTCGTGTGAGGCTGAAGATGCCTACGCCGTCAACAAATTCTTGTTTGAGGATGCCGGTTGCAGATTTGTGATTGCTACGGGCATTGACTCTGACGATTGTTTCGAGGTCTTATATCATTTTGCGTATGACCAGTTAGGCTGTGTGATTACGCTGAAAGCTTTTATCCGCGACCGTCAGAGTCCTGCGATTGAGTCTATTGCGCCATTTCTGCCGGCTGCAGAGTGGATAGAAAGAGAGATACATGACCTATTCGGCATAGATTTTAAGAACCATCCGAATTTGAGGCGGCTGATTCTATCCGATGATTGGCCGCAAGGCGTTTATCCGTTAAGGAAAGAAGTAAAGAAATGAAGCAGATACTTAGAAAACCTGTTCTTGCGGTGGGTCCAATTCATCCGCTGCAGGAAGAGATGGAGTTTTATCAGTTGACCGTTGACGGCGAAAAGGTCACCGATATTGATGTGAGAATATCCTACAACCATCGCGGTATAGAAAAAATTAGCGAGTCCTTGCAGTTCGACCAGGTGCCGTTTTTGGTCTCGCGCGTATGTGGAATCTGCTCAGCCTCGCATCCTTTAGCTTATGTGCAGGCGGTGGAGGAACTGGCCGGCGTGAAACCGCCCGAACGTGCTCTCTATGTCCGCACCATTATCAATGAGCTTGAGCGTATCCACAGCCATATCCTCTGGGCAGGACTCGCCGGGCACTTCATTGGCTATGATACCGTCTTTATGTGGGCGTGGAAATATCGTGAGCCGGTGCTGGATTTGCTGGAAGAAATAGCCGGCAACAGAAATCAATATGGAAACGTTAAGGTTGGCGGCTGCCGTGAGGATGTGCCCGATGAGCTTAAGCCGAAGATACTAAACGAAATGGATAAACTCGAAAAGAAAATGAATATGCTCGTCAATGCGGTGCTCGATGACCCTATTCTGCACGCCCGGCTCAAAGGCGTGGGAGTGTTGACCAGAGAGGCCGGCATCAAATACGCAGTAACCGGCCCTACTGCCAGAGCCAGCGGTATCGCCATCGACGTAAGGCGTGACGATCCCTACGCCGCTTATGACGATTTGGACTGGAATGTAATTACTCAACCTGAAGGAGATGTTTTCGCAAAGGTGGTTGTCCGGCTGTTGGAAGTTCTGGAATCCATTAAGATTGTCAAGCAGGGGGTAAAGAAGCTTCCTGGCGGCCCGATTACTACCGAGGTCAAAGAGATTCCAGCGGGTGAGGCGGTCGGTCACGCCGAGGCCCCCAGAGGCGAGACGTTTCATTATGTCCGCAGCGACGGCGGCAACAGGCCCGTACGCCACAAGATAAGGGCGCCGAGCTATGTAAATGTCCCCTCGTTCAAGGCATCATGTATCGGCGCAAATATCGCGGATGTTACAATTACACTGGCGGCGGTCGATCCCTGCTACAGTTGCACAGAGCGATTGGCCGTTGTCGACCGACATGGTAGTATTCTGCAGGACTACGAAGCATTGTTGGCGCTGAGTCGTCAGAAGACCGAAAGGATCAAAAAAGAAATTGATACCCCAGAGCTAAAAATGGAGGACGTATAACTTGGAAAGAATTTTGCTCATCGAGGTCTTTCTGCCTTTGATTGTAGGCTTTGTGTTATTGTTTTTGCCCAATAGACTGAAATCTCTTTCAGCGGCGCTGGCGCTTAGTATCTCGATCGCGGCATTTGCACTGTCTGTCCGGATATTCGTTTCGGGCACTTACAATGATGGCTTTATCCTGCGAATAGGCGACATCAAGTTAGACTTAGTGCTCACCGCCACGCCGCTTGGCTCGTTCATATTGATGTTCGCTATGGGCTTCGGCCTGTTGATAGTTTTGTATTCGCTAAGGTCTATGTCGCAGGCCTCGCACCAGAGCGAATATTACGGGGCGGTTCTTGTTACAATAGGCGGCACAGCAGGGATACTACTTTCCAACCACCTGTTGTTTTTACTTATCTTCTGGGAGATTGTCACGGCCTCGCTGTACCTTTTGATCACGACCGGCGGCAGAGGCGCCAATTTCGCGGCGACCAAGAGTTTTGCCATGATAGGGGCATCCGACGCCGCTTTTATGCTGGGCTTATTCATAGTGTGGGCGCTTTCCGGCACATTTGTTATCTCAGATATTAGCCTGCCCACTACTTCAACACTTGCGATTATAGCGTTCTTGCTGCTAATGACCGCTGCAATTACTAAGGCCGGGGCCCTGCCCTTGCATACGTGGCTGCCCACCAGCGGTGAATATGCGCCGGCATCGGTAATGGCTCTTCTGCCCGCGGCAATAGATAAACTCCTGGGAATTTACCTGCTGGTGATAGTCGTGCGGGAAGTATTTGTGCTGGAGTCTGCGGCTTTAAGTGCTATTCTGGCACTGATTGGTGCAGCTACGGTAATTATTGCTGTGATGATTGCGATGGTTCAGCACAATCTCAAGAAGCTGCTGTCATATCACGCCATCAGTCAGGTTGGCTATATGGTGCTGGGCATAGCGACAATGACGCCCGTGGGCATTGCAGGCGGTGTATTCCACATGCTCAACAACGCAATATATAAATGTTGTCTATTCTTGTGCGGCGGAGCGGTCGAGCAGCAAACGGGCACAGCGGAACTTGATAGGCTTGGCGGCCTGGGCAGAAAAATGTCGCTTACTTTTACTACCTGCCTAATTGCCGCCCTGAGTATTTCTGGCATACCTCCTCTAAATGGCTTTGTGTCCAAATGGATGGTCTACCAGGGCGTAATTCAGATGGGAACGGTGCAAGGCGGCGGGGCAGCTAAACTATGGCCCATCTGGCTGACCTGCGCCCTGTTCGGAAGCGCACTTACTCTGGCTTCGTTTGTCAAACTCATACACTCGACATTCCTTTCCCGTTTGCCGGACGAGCTAAAAGACGTAAAGGAAGTCTCGCCTTTACAGACTTTCCCGATGATTGTGCTTGCTACGCTGTGTGTAATTTTCGGAGTCTTTTATCATGTTCCGCTGAAGTTGTTCATTTATCCAGCTTTGAATATAGACCCTGGTACCGCCATTTTTGGCACGTGGGAGTCTGTTCTGGCGACGGCACTGATATTGATCGGCATCACTCTGGGCCTGATTGTTTTGCTTATTGGCCTGTTAGCTAGAAAGGTTAGGATAGTGCCCACCTGGACCTGCGGTGAGGTGCAGCCCAACGAGCAGATGATAGTGCCCGGGACGCATTTCTACAAAACTGTTTCGGCAATGAGCGGATTGAGACAGCTTTACGCCGGCCAGGAAAAAGGCTATTTTGACCTCTATGACCAGGGTGGAAAAGTGGGTTTGGCCCTTACGAATTTTCTGCG
>Ga0172362_10003097_pt1 | contig 14388 bp, 13 predicted proteins | sample LakKivs1_kivu2a2_FD_114534 | JGI IMG/M metagenome (GOLD analysis project Ga0172362, IMG submission 114534) | Sediment microbial communities from Lake Kivu, Rwanda - Sediment s1_kivu2a2 | ecosystem: Environmental > Aquatic > Freshwater > Lake > Sediment | place: Rwanda: Western Province, Lake...
AAGTCGCTCTATAAGAAATTCCACCCCCGTACCTGAAATTTCTTGAAAGCAGTATGGACCTTCCCCCTAAAAATTGCGCCAAGGATAATTAGAGATTGCCGCGCCCCCCATTACGGGGCTCGCAATGACAAAGAAAAGAGAGTGCGACTTGAACCGTTCTACGGGATGAATCGCACCGCTAAAAATATAGATCCTGAATCAAGTTCAGGATGACAATGAGAGTGGCATGAATGCACCGCTGCAATCACCCCTCATCCTATCTCTCTCCCCGAAGGGTAGAGGGAAAAGAGGGTAGGGCACCGCTACTGTTTAAGGCGCAGCCACTTTTTGTCTAATCGGGCCAGGGAGTCGTATGCCCTCGCCAGATAGAGTGTGTCAAGAATGGCTATGGCCATCATCGCTTCGGCAACGGCATAGATTCTCGCCACCAGCGTTGGGTCTCTCCTCGTGATGGGCTTCAGCTTCTCCTCCTTCATTTTCTTCATGTTTATGGAGGTCTGCTCTATTGAGATTGTTGGAGTCGGCTTCACTGCTATCCTGACAACAATATCCTCTCCATTTGAGATGCCGCCCAGAACCCCGCCTGCGTTATTCGTTCTGAATTTCACTCTACCTTCTTCTGTCATATAGGGCTGGTCGTTGTTCTCGGAACCCTTCATGCTGCCCACCTTGAACCCGGCACCGAACTCTATGCCTTTCACCGCGCCGATGCTGCATAGGGCGTGGGCAATAACTGCATTCAGTTTGTCAAAGACAGGCTCTCCCAATCCAGGAGGAACATTGTGAGCAATCAATTCTATAATGCCTCCGGCAGTATCCCCTTCATCCTTTATTTCCAGTACCCGCTTTTCCATCCTCTTCGCCGCTTCAAGATCGGGACAGTTGATCTCGTTCTTCCTGTAGTTCTTCCTTATCTCCTCCCATGTCATGTCCTTCGCCTTTATCCCCATGCATTCTTTCGTATATCCCAGAATCTCTATCTTTTCCCGCCCAAGGATGAACCTGGCAACAGCTCCTCCTGCAACCCTCCCGACGGTTTCCCTGCCAGATGACCTTCCTGCGCCACACCAGTCCTGCGCCTCGCCGTATTTCAGAAAGAAGGAGTAGGTGGCATGGCCCGGCCTGAATATATCCCTGTATGCCCTGTACTGTTCAACGTGAATCTTCTGGGTATCAACGTTGTAAATGATTATTCCCACGGGCGCTCCGGTGGTTACTCCGTCCTGCCCGATGCCGGCGAATATCTCGCACTGGTCGGTCTCTTTCCTGGGGCTGTTGAGTTTCCCGCGGCCGGGCTTCCGCTTGTCCAGTTCCTTCTGTATCACATCTCTCGTGAGTCTCAATCCCGGCGGGACGCCGTCAACAATGACCGCAAGAGCAGAGCCCTTTCCCTTTCCGTACGATTCCCCGCAGGTTGTGACACGGAATATCCTTCCAAAGGTATTTCCCAGCATGTTATTCCTCCGTTTTTATGTTTGCTCCCAGACCCTTCATCAAATCCACGAAATCAGGGAATGTCACGTTGACTGCCTCGGCAGTCGTTATTTTAGTGGTGCCTTCCGCAATCAATCCCGCAAGAGCCAGCGACATGATTACCCTGTGGTCGTAATACCCGTTGACCTCCGTTCCTTTCAAAACGCTCTTCCGGATTATCAGTCCGTCCTTCATCTCCTCAACTTCGGCGTTCATCTTTGACAGTTCTTCCGCCATCACCTTTATCCTGTCGGTCTCTTTTATCCGTGCATGCGCAACATTGCAAAGTCTGGTTGCCCCTTCGGCAAAACAACCCAGAACAGCCAGTGCAGGCAATGCATCGGGAGTGCTGTTCAAGTCCAGTTCCGTCCCGTGCAGTTCAGCACCCCTGATTCTTATACCTCCCTTTTCCGGCTTTATCTCCGCACCCATCTTCCTCAGATGTTCAACAATCGTCTTGTCGCCCTGGACATCATTCATATCCAGCCCTTTCAGCAGGATATCAGAGCCTGTAATCGCGCCGGCAACGAGCAGGAACGTTGCGGAACTCCAGTCCGCGGGAATCGTCTTCTCCACAGGCCTGTATCTCTGCCTGCCTTCTATCCTGAAATGTGTGCACTCGCTGTTTCTGCCGTATATAATTCCCTGTTCATCCAGCCATTTCAACGTCATCTCTATGTATGGAATTTCATGGACATTCACAACATCTATCTCCGTATCCTCATCCGCAAGCGGGGTTGATATCAACAGCGAGGATACATACTGTGAACTTATTCCGTTAACCCTCGTTCTGCCTCCTTTTATTCTTCCTTTCACCCTTACGGGTGGATTCCCGTTATTCCTGACGGATACCGCCTGCGCCCCGAGAATATTCAAAGCATCCAGCAATGGCTGTATGGGCCTTGATCTCAACGATTCGTCGCCGTCCAGAGTAACTTCGGTCTCGCCGAGGGATACCACGCCGGTGACCAGGTTCATGGATGTCCCTGAATTCGCCATATTCAGAGTCGTTCCCGGATTGCACGGTTGACCTCCGAAACCACTGATTGTCCAGGTATTACCTGAGGTATCTATATTCGCCCCCAGCTTCCTGCATGCATTTACTGATGTCATTGTATCCGCGGAATCCAGAGGGTTTTTTATCCTGGATATGCCCCCTGCGAGTGAACCCATAACCACACCTCTTATCGTGTGGGATTTCGAGCCGGGAATAAGGACCTCTCCTCTCAACCTATCAGTTTTTTCCACAATTAAATTCACCCATAAATAATAACACAAGAAAGCCATGAAGACAAAACCTGCAAGGTTTCCCGGAAAGTCGCATATTTTGTGAACCATCGCTTTTTAATATATAATCTTTAGATATGAAAAAGATCAGGATGAATCTTGGTGAAGACAGCTATTTTATTTATGCAGGATATCCCATAGAGAAACTCGGCAGCAGGATGGATAAAAGGAATTACGGCAAAAAGGTGATGCTTCTGACTGATAGTAATGTATTTCCCCGTTATGGCCGTGCCATTGAGAAAGCTGTCACAGGAACAGGCAGGGAGGTCATTGACTTTCTGGTAAAGCCCGGCGAAGAAGTAAAAAGCCTCAGGAAGATTTACGAAATAATGGAGGCATGCGCAAAAAACCGGATGGGCAGGGACGATACGCTTCTGACGCTTGGAGGAGGAGTAGCGAGCGACCTGGGAGGTTTTGCAGCATCCATCTACATGAGAGGAATCAATTTCATCGCCGTTCCGACCACTTTGCTGGCTCAGGTTGATGCCTCAATAGGTGGTAAGACCGGCGTTAACCTGCCTTTCGGGAAGAATCTTGTCGGAAGTTTCTATCAGCCATCCTTCGTATATATGGATTTCAAAACACTGCAGACATTGCCGGAAATAGAGTTGAAACAGGGCCTGGCCGAAATAATAAAATACGGGGTAATAAAGAGCAGAAAGATATTTGGCATACTGGACAGCGTTTCTTTCACCGGCATAAGGAAATATCTTCCCCGGCTTATTGAGGAAAGTATCCTGATTAAAAGAGATGTCGTGGAGAAAGACGAGAAAGAGAAAAAAGGATTGAGGGAGATACTGAATTTCGGACATACGCTCGGACATGCAATTGAAATTGCGCATTTCCCGAAACTGAGTCACGGCGAATCCGTTGCTCTGGGAATGGTCGGGGAAGGTTATTTTTCGTGGCGGCTCGGCATATGCAGGAGAGAGGTTTACTCCGACATAAGAGAGATTGTAAAAAAATGCAGGCTGCCGTTTTCATTCCAGACCGTGAAAACAGAAAGGTTGCCTGATTTCCTTCAATATGACAAGAAAGCAAGGCGGGGCAATATAAGGTTTGTCATGGTCAGGGACATCGGAACAGTGAAAACAGGAGTGGTGATAAAGCCAGAAGAAGTGACAAGACTGTTAAAGGAGATGGGACAGAATGAAAAACCTTAATGATATCAGAAAAAAGATAGACGATATAGACAGGACGGTACTTGACCTTCTGAACTTGCGGGCAAAGAAGGTGCGGGAGATAGCGGAGGTCAAGAACCTGCATAACCTTCCACCTTTTGACCCTTCAAGGGAGAGAAAGATCATAGATGACCTTTCTTCAAAAAACAGAGGGCCGCTGACAGGAGAAGATATTGAACTGATAATGGGCACATTGTTCAAGATATACAGGGGAATGGTCAGACCCATGCATATAGCATATTTCGGTCTTGAGGGGACGTTCGCACACCAGGCGGCGCTCAAAAAATTCGGAGAGAAGAGCGAGTATCTGCATTGCAAGACAATAGATAACGTATTCCGCGAAGTGGAGAAGGGCAGGGCGGATTACGGGGTTGTCCCTGTGGAAAATTCCACCGAGGGAGTCGTGACACATACGCTTGATATGTTCGTGGAGAGCAACCTGAAGATAACTTCCGAGATACTGCTTGATATTCATCACTACCTGCTTTCCAGGGAAACCTCTCTGTCAAAGGTCAGGAAGATTTTTTCGCATCCGCAGGCAATAGCACAGTGCTGGAACTGGATAATGGATAATATACCTGATGTCAAAATCATAGAAACCGAAAGCACGGCCGCTGCTGCAAAGAAAGTGAAAGCGGAGAAAAACGCTGCTGCAATAGGTTCGTTGACTGCCTCCAGCATTTACGATATAGGCGTGCTGGCCGAGAAGATAGAGGATTACAGTGAGAATATCACAAGATTTCTCGTGATAGGTACATCTTTCACCGGAAAGACCGGACAGGACAAGACATCAATACTGCTGTCAATAAAAGACAAGGTTGGCGCATTGCACGACATCCTTCTGCCTTTCAGGGAAAACCGTATCAATCTTACGAGGATTGAATCACGTCCCAGCAAGAAGAAAGCATGGGATTACATCTTCTTCTTTGACTTCATAGGACACAAGGACGATGCGCCGGTCAAGAAAGCCCTTTCAAGGCTTGAGAAGGAAAGCGCGTTCCTGAAAATTCTCGGGTCTTACCCGACAGGCGGCAAGAATGTCTGACCAGACCTGACCGCAGGAAGGAGTTGCCAGAATGGCTGATATAATAATAATGGGTTCCGGAGCCACGGAAAAACAGATAAGTACAGTCATAAAAAAGATAAAAGGCCTGGGCTTTGACATCAACCTGAGCAGGGGGACTGAAAAAACCATAATCGGCATTATCGGGGATACACGGGACATATCGGATGAAGTCTTCAAGATTCTCCCGGGTGTGGCACAGGTAATCAGCATCCTGAAGGGATACAAACTGGCAAGCCGTGAATTTCATCCGCAGGACACCGTTATAAAAACCGATGCTCTTGACATAGGAGGAGACAGTCTTACGATTATAGCGGGCCCCTGTTCAGTTGAAAGCAAGAAACAACTTTTGAACACCGCCGAACGTATCAGGAAATCCGGAGCAAGGATTCTGAGAGGCGGAGTTTTCAAACCCAGGACGTCTCCCTATTCCTTTTCCGGTCTGGGACTTGAAGGACTGCAGATCCTGAAGGAAGTGAAAGAGAAAACAGGAATGCCTGTTGTAACCGAGGTGCTTTCCACTGAAGACGTTGACAGAACCGCAGCGATAGCGGACATCCTTCAGATAGGAGCAAGAAATATGTTTAACTACAGGTTGCTTCAGAGGGTGGGCAAAAGCAGCAGGCCGGTCCTTCTCAAAAGGTCTTTCTCGGCAACCATATCGGAGTTTCTGAATTGCGCCGAGTATATACTGAAAGAGGGAAACAAAAATGTGATACTCTGCGAAAGGGGCATAAGGTCATTTGATTCCGATTTCACAAGAAATACACTTGACCTTACGGCTGTCGCCGTCTTAAAGAAGGAGTCCCATCTGCCGGTATTTGTTGACCCGAGTCACGGAACGGGAAGGAGAGATCTGGTAACCCCCATGAGCAAGGCCGCCATAGCGGCAGGTGCCGATGGGCTCATGATAGAGGTACATCCAAAGCCGGAAGAGGCTCTTTCCGACGGTTTTCAGTCATTGACCCCTGAAATGTTTGCAGAGTTCATGGATGAGATAAAACCTGTGGCACGGGTAATGAACAAGAAATTCTAATTATCGTGGTAAGGAGGGAAAGGGAACAGGAAGATGAAAAAACTGAGAGTTGGAATAATAGGAGCGGGAGGAATAACACAGGCTGTACATATCCCCTCTTTCAGGAAGGTGGAAAGCGTGGAGGTTGCGGCAATCTGCGACATTAACAAAGACAAGCTTGAATACGTGGCAAGAAAGTTTGAGATAAAACAGAGTTTCACTGAATGGGAAAGACTGATTGAACAGGATCTGGATGCAGTGGTCATATGTTCTCCGAACGCCCTGCACGCGGAACAGTCAATCAAAGCTATGAAATCAGGACTGCATGTACTATGTGAAAAACCCGTATGTCTCACGAGCGCGGAAGCGGAAAAAGTTCTTGCGACTGCAGAAAAATCAGGGCAGAAATTTATGGCGGCCTTTCCGAGAAGATTTTCAGGCGAGGCAAAGGTCCTCAAACCCATGATAGAACGGGGTGACTTCGGTGAGATTTATTATATGAAGGCCGGGTACCTGAGAAGGAGGGGAATTCCCGGGCTGGGTTCCTGGTTTACAAGCAAGAAACTCGCGGGAGGAGGTCCAATGATGGACGTCGGGGTTCACATGCTTGACCTGGTGATTTACCTTGCTGGAGCTCCGATGCCGGAGACAATAAGCGGTTCAGTCTACAGCAAATTCAGGGATAGAGCCGTTGACGGCGGATGGCCTCCCATGGAGACAAGAAAAGGGGACAAAAACACAGGCGGGATGGAAGTGGAAGAACTTGCGTCCGGGTTTATAAAACTTTCAAATGGAGCAACCCTGTTTATCGAGGCAAGCTGGGCCGGTAATTCTGAAACAGGTTCAAGAGCGAGTCTGTTCGGCACCAAAGCCGGGGCGCAGATGCCGGATCCACTTGATGTCAAAAACCCCGTAAGAATATATTCCGAGAATAATGGTGTTCTGGCAGATATAATGCCAAACATGCCAGGTTCTGACATGTATCAGGAAGAGGTTAATCATTTTGTGGAATGTATAAGAGAGGACAGGAACCCCATAACAAAGAGAGAGGAAATACTCTCCGTTGTCGGTATAATCGAAGGCATCTACCGTTCGGCTGAAACAGGCAAACCCGTAATTCTGAAGAGATAATGGAAAGGAGAGAATCAAAAAGTTTCCCGTACAGACTGAAACAGGGATTGGTCCATGTCTATACCGGAGATGGCAAGGGAAAAACCACCGCTGCGGTCGGTCTGGCGGTGAGAGCCGCAGGAGCAGGATTGAAGGTCGGGTTCTTCCAGTTTTTCAAGAAACCGTTTTCCGGTGAACTGGCAGTCATGAACAGGACAAGGAATATCCATACGTACAATCTTGCACCGATGCATCCCCGCTTTCAGTATTTTTCAAGGGAAGACCTGAAGAAATACCGAGAACAATTTGAAAGAACATGGAAGACAGGGGTGGTGAGCAGGATAAGACAGAATCATTATGACGTAATAATACTTGATGAAATTCTCATCGGAATCAGGGATAAATTCATAGGAGAGGAAAAAGTACTGGAATTGATCGGCGAGAGACCTGTGCACTCCGAGATTATCCTTACCGGAAGGTATGCCACCGACAGAATTATTGACATAGCAGACATAATAACAGATATGAAGGAAGTGAAACATCCATTTCCTGCCGTGAAGGCACGCAGGGGTATAGAGTATTGACGTGAAACAGATAAACAACCGGCAGAATATTATTTTTCTGAGGAAGAACAGGAGGTATCGTGGAATCAACAAAAAAAGAGGCATTGCAGGTACTGAAGGAACGCAGGAGCGTGCGAAGATACAAAGAAAAGGAAGTCCCTGAAAACGTAATAATGGACATCATAGACTGCGCGAGGTTTGCTCCCACTGCCATAAATATCCAGCCATGGAAATTTGTGATCATAACAGACGCGTCGGAAAGGAAGAGAATCGCGGGTGTGGCGGACTACGGGAAATTTATCGCCGACGCTCCTGTGTGCATAGCCGTTTTCTGCGAAGATACGAAATACTATCTTGAAGACGGGTCGGCAGCCACAACATATGTGCTTCTTGCCGCAAAGGCATACGGACTCGGCAGTTGCTGGGTTGCTGGAGACAAGAAACCTTATGCAGAGAAGATAAGAATTATGTTGAATATGCCTCAGGGTTATAAACTTGTGAGTCTCATACCCATCGGCTATCCCGAAGAAATCCCGTCTCCGCGAAAGAAATCCTTGAAAGAAGTCCTCCATGGAGAGCGGATATAGAAAAGATGCTACCTTGCCCAGCTGGAAAGTGATAACATGAATTTCAGGACTTCAACTGCCTTTTCATCATCGCTGGAAGAAAATATTATTGTTGTATTTGCTCCCTTGCCTGCCGTGGTTCCGTACAGATACTTGATGTCTATATTTTCCTGTTTGAGTTTGTCCGCCACCTCCTGCAATGCGCCAGGGCGGTTTTCAAGCGAAAGCATGACAACTTCTCTCTCCTCAAATTTATATCCCTTTTCAAACAGAATCCCGCTGAGTTTCTTATTATCATCCGTCACAATGTAAAAAACCGCGTCCCCTCCTGTCGTATAAACGCAGATATCCTCTATATTCAGACCTTTTTCGGAAATCATTTTTGAGAGGTCGGCAGTTGCCCCGATCCTGTCTTTCATTGAAACCTTCAACTCGCTCTTTCTTATGACCTTTTCCATAAATTCCCTCCCTTCCATCCTTATTTTACCTTTTTGGAAATATGTTTTAAACTATTTGCACAAGAAAGGACTGAAGCATAAAAGCAAAATAATGAACCCCTCACTGGAGGGTGAAACGTGAGAAGTGAAAAGTGAGACGTAAAAAAGGCAGAGACTGCCACGCACAAGACGCTCGCAACGACAAAAAGCGCCGGATTGCCACGCCCCAAAGAACGGGGCTCGCAATGACAAGAAATGTCATTTCACATCTTACATTTCACATCTCACGCTTTTGAAAGGACGGGGCAAGCGGGATAAAGGAGGTAAAATGTACTGCAGAAACTGTGGAAAAGAAATAGACGATAAGACTATTGTATGTGTTGCGTGCGGGGTACCCCCGGCAAAAGGCAGGAAATATTGCCGTTATTGCGGAGTTCCGACCGACCCGAATGCCGAGATATGTGTAAAATGCGGGAGGCGTCTTCAGCAGTCAGAAGAAGGAAAAGACTGGCTTGCCACACTTCTGCTATCCGTATTCACCGGATATTTCGGAGTGGATAGATTCTACACGGGATATGTCGGACTTGGCATATTGAAACTTCTGACCTGCGGCGGATGCGGTATCTGGTGGCTCGTGGATGTCATACTCATAGCCACGGATGCTTATAAGGACAGCGACGGAAATAAGCTGGTGAGAAGATAGGCGGAGATGAAAAGAAGAAGAATCCTGATAAGAATATTGTTCCTGTATCTCTTGATTCCGGCGATACTTTTTGTCATTCCTCCTGAAAGTCTTGAATCTCTCCCGCAGATTTGCCTTTATAGAAACATATTCGGCAGGGAGTGCCCGGGCTGCGGAATGACAAGGGCTTTCCTGTACGTACTCCATCTACGCTTCGCTGATGCGTTTACCCGCAACCGGCTGATCATAATCATCTTTCCCCTGACAGTCTATCTTTTCTTCAAAAATCTCATTCTGGATGTCAATCAACTCAAGAGGGGATGGCAAAGCAATTTGACTTGAAACCGCCTCTCAATTACAATGATACCAAGGCATATTGCAGGATGGAAATACTGCCCACCGAGTGTCATTGCGAGCTGTCAAAACCAACCCGGTAATCTATGAGCATGTTCCGCAAGACAGGCCTCGCATTGACGAAAACGCAAGCAGCAAAGGAGAGGCCATGGAAAGAAAAACAGGTTGGGAAATATGGAACGAAAAAATAAGAAAAGATGCAGAGAAATTCTGTGAGGGCTACAAAGAATTTCTTTCAAAGAACAAGACCGAAAGGAAGTTCGTCAAAGGATGTGCGGACAGGGCAGAAAAAGAGGGGTTTAAGCCCCTGAATGCTTTCAAAAAGCTTCTTGCAGGCGACAGATTTTACATGGTCAACAAAGGAAAAGTGATAGCACTCGGGAAGATAGGTAAGAAATCCCTTGATTCAGGATGCAGGTTTATCGTGGCCCACATAGATTCCCCGCGCCTTGACCTGAAAGCAAACCCTCTTTACGAGGATGAAAACATATGTCTTCTGAAAACATGTTACTATGGCGGGATTAAGAAATATCAGTGGCTTACCATTCCCCTTGCAATACATGGTACAGTAGTTTTCAAGAACGGGAAGAGCAAAGAGATAGAGATCGGAGAACGTGATAGTGACCCCGTATTCAATATAACCGACCTTCTTCCCCATCTGGGAAAAGATCAGGCAAAGAAAACCATAGAAGAAGGGTTCCCCGGTGAAAACCTGAACATCATTGTGGGAAGTATTCCGGATGTCAGACAGAAGAAAGAAAAAACAAAAAATAATATCCTGAAGATTTTGAAAGATTCTTACGGAATTGAAGAGGCCGATTTTATCAGCAGTGAATTTCAGTTTGTTCCGGCCGGGAAATTGAAAGATGCCGGGTTTGACAGAAGCATGATTCTTGGATACGGACAGGACGACCGTGTCTGTGCGTACACGGGCATGGAAGCAATGCTGTCCGTAGAAAAACCTGAACAGACCACCTTCTGCATTCTTGTTGACCAGGAAGAGATAGGCAGCCGCGGCTCAACCTCCGCCCAGTCGGAATTTTTCAGGTTTTTGATTGAGGAGGTGCTGGAAAAATCCGGCCTGGCCGCGAAGGACTTCAAATCCGCCATGCAGAATTCCAGGGCAATCTCCGCAGATGTTGATACCATATTTGACCCGAATTACAAGGAAGTGACTGACCCCAGAAATACGGCCCGACTTGGATGCGGCGTTATACTCACCAGGATAACTGGAGGCAGAGGGAAAGGCGGCAGCATTGAACCGCCGGCAGAATATATTGCCTATATAAGAAAAATCTTCGATGAAAACGGGATCGTATGGCAACCAGGCGAGATAGGAAAAATAGAACAGGGCGGAGGCGGAACCATCGCTACCTATATTGCCAGATATAACATGGATACGGTTGACTGCGGAACCGGAGTTCTGTCAATGCACGCCCCCTATGAACTGACCAGTAAGGCAGATATATACTCCACATATCTTGCTTACAGGGTATTTTACTCGGAAAAGATCTGACACAGTCATACAAACATAAAAGTGAAAAGGCATATCGCATCAGTCATAATGGCAGCAGGCAAGGGGACGAGAATGCGCTGTTCCTCTGTTCACAAGGTATGCTTTCCCCTGGGCGGAAAACCTGTCATAAACAGGACCATTGAAACTCTTCATAGTTGCGGTATTCATTCACATTTCATAGTGATAAGGCATCTGGCCGAACAGTTGATGCAAACCGTTTCTTCGGCCCCCGGCATACACTATTTTTGTTACCAGCAACAAACCCGGGGTACCGGTAATGCGGCAAAGACCGCCGCAGAGATAATGGTAACGATACCTGATATAGATGACGTGCTGGTTATGGCAGGAGATAAGGTTATTGAAAAAGGAATTCTGAAAAAACTTATTGACAGATTCTATGAAACGGACAGCGATTTGACTTTTATTGTCGGTAACGCATCCGGTTTCAAAAATTCAGGACGTGTTCTTTACAAGAAGGGGAAAATCCTGGGTATCCTGGAGGTTCCGGACATATCCCGTAACAAGATCCTGAAGAAATTTCAGGAACAGGTTTCCACAAAACCATTATCCGCAGAAGATGCAGAGAAAATAGTTTTTTCATACCTTCCAGATGAACACAAAGCCGGCATTGCCCTTGGTCCATTATGGGAAAGGGTCAAAAGGGGTAAATCCATAACTGCCGAGATCATGAAGGAATTTATTTCACCCGATGATTATTCCCTGACTGTTAACGGCATGGAAATTGACCCCGGGTGTATCTCAAACGCCAGATACGCAAATCTTTCGGTTTATCTGTTCAAGAGGGAAAAATTCATTTCTTCTCTGAAATCTCTCAAAGATGACAATGCCCAGAAGGAAGAATATCTGACGGACGTCGTAGGAATACTGGCAAAAGGCGGAGCAAAGGTTACGGTTCTGCCCCTGAACAACACCAATCAGTTGATGACTTTCAATACACCGGAAGAGTTGACAAAAATAGAGACTGTTCTTGCCGCAAAAGAGGTTGTATACCTGAGAGAGAGACCGCAGTCAATTCGCAAACCGCTGGACTGGCTCAGACATCTGGAGACAGATTCCCTTTCATCCTTGAAGTATTTCCATGGCATCTACGGAACCGCCTATCCTGGCACAGACAAAAAAAGACTGATGCTCATCAACGCAATGAAAGAATACATGGCGAGATTCGGAAATAATCCGGTCGTGGTAACAAGAGCACCGGGACGGATAAATCTGATGGGCAGACACATAGACCACCAGGGCGGGGATGTGAATATGATGGCGCTGGACAGGGATATATACTGCATAGCAGGAGAAAGAGCCGACCGTCTGATATCTGCAAACAGCATAGAGCCCATGAGATTCCCGCACAGGCAGTTTTCCATAGACGAATTGGGCATAGGCGCAAACGAAAACTGGCATGCTTTTGTAAACAGTTCAAGGCCAAAAATATCCGGAACCGTTCCGAGGGGAGACTGGGGACAATATGTCAAGGCGGTCATATGCAGATTTCAACATTTTTCAGGGAAGAAGCACCTTAAAGGCATGAACATACTGACTGCCAGCGATCTGCCATCCGGGGGAGGAATCAGTTCATCTTCGGCACTATTCGTTTCCATAGCTGAAGCGTGCATTCTATTGAACGATATCAAAGTTTCTGCGGAAAGATTTGTGGAACTGTGCGGAGAGGGCGAACAATACGTCGGTACACGAGGAGGGAGCGGAGACCACGCAGCCATAAAATATTCCCAAAAAGGCTCCGTTACCCATATAGGATTTTATCCTCTTAAAAAAATAGAGACCGTTCCCTTTCCAAGCCGGTACATCATATCCGTGTGCAACTCGCAACGCCAGGCGCATAAGACCAGGGGAGTAAGGAATATTTTCAACCAGAGGGTTGCCTGCTACCATATAGGTATGGAACTGCTCAGCAAGCAATTTCCGCGGCTTATGAATGCCATGAAATATATGAGGGATATGGTTTACGGAAAACCGTCCCTGTCTGAGAAGGATATTTTTTCAATGCTGTCAGTACTGCCTGTTGAAATATCGGCAGAAGAACTTTTACGTATGGGGATATCCGACGGGTTAAGGGCAAGGATAGAAAACCTCCCGGATGCGGCCGGGCTTTACCGCGTCAGGGAGGTCTTCATCTACGGGCTTGCAGAATGCCTGAGAAGCCGGAGATGCAGTGAGCTTCTGCTTCATAACGAAATAGGGGAATTCGGCAGGTGGATGAATATCTCCCATGAAGGCGACAGGGTTATGCGCTGGACGGTAAAAGAGACATCAACACCTTTCCATATCAACTATTCCGATGAAAAGATGAAAAACCTTGCGCGGCGTGCCCGGGAATCTTCAGATATGCTGATCTGCCAACCGGGTTCGTACAGGTGCAGTATTCCCGAGATAGACAGGATGGTTGATGTGTCACTTTCCGTGAGAGGCGTTGCCGGAGCACAAATCTCAGGTGCGGGACTGGGAGGATGCATAATGGTCATGGTAAAAGAAAGCGCCTATGAAGATCTGGAAAAAAAGATGCTTGACAACTACTACGACCCGTTGAATCTTGAACAGGAAATGTTCATCACCTACCCGGCGGAAGGAAGCGGACTCGTTCGTTTCTGACACAATTTCCCTCCGATACCAAACCTCAGAAATTCCGACATAAGGAATGCATGTTGACTATGCCCAACCGGGCGGCTTTCTTCATCCCGATTCTTCCCAATCGGGACGCTCCTCCTTCAGACGCCCGCTTCCGAAACCGCCCGGCAGGGCACTGCAAGAGAAAACTCTGTCTTATGTCGGAATCCAAGAGACCTTCATAAAATTGATTTTTGGCGGTTCAGAGTGTAAAATTAAACGCTATGCCAGAAACAGTCTTTTTCATAGCAGGAGCACGGGTTGAGGTAAAAGAGGGCAATCTTGCGGAAGAAAAGGTTGATGCCATTGTCAATGCCGCCAACAACCGCATGGTTATGGGAGGAGGAGTCGCCCTCGCCATAAAAAGAGCGGGCGGAGATATTATTGAAAAACAGGCAATGGAGAAAGGTCCCGTAAGGGTAGGGGAGTCGCTATATACCCGGGGCGGGAAACTTCCGGCTGGATACGTGATACATGCAGCCACCATGGGGATGGATTTCA
>Ga0172362_10003099_pt1 | contig 14387 bp, 13 predicted proteins | sample LakKivs1_kivu2a2_FD_114534 | JGI IMG/M metagenome (GOLD analysis project Ga0172362, IMG submission 114534) | Sediment microbial communities from Lake Kivu, Rwanda - Sediment s1_kivu2a2 | ecosystem: Environmental > Aquatic > Freshwater > Lake > Sediment | place: Rwanda: Western Province, Lake...
AAGTCGACAAAAAGCACGCATGGAAGAGTACGCGGGGCGGGTAGCTCAGTACGGACAGAGCACCAGCCTCCTAAGTTGGTGGTCGTGGGTTCAAATCCCACCCCGCCCGCCACAGACGCACCCAGCCCGGTTTTACGAAATTTCTTTTAGGGCTCATTTTCGTTTTCGGAAGACTTTGTTTCTTTCATAGTCGCAGACGAATTCGAATCCTGCTTCTATGAGCTGGCAGACTTCTTGTTCTGAGTGGGCGACTTTCGCTGTGTAATCGTCGTCTTTGAAGTTGACGAGGTGAGTATAGATCAGCGTGTTGTTGATGCTTCTGTGTCCCAAGACTTGCATAACGTGGAGGATGTCTTTCGTTTTGTGATATTCCATCGTGGCTTTGTAGTGTCGAAGAGTGTGAAAACTGATTTGCATCAGTCTTGGATTTTGCATTTTGAATGCGACTTGTTTGCGTTGTCTCTGGTAGCTCTTTCGCATTACATCTGGATCAGATGGGAACAGAGTCTGAGAGTCTCTTGGCAAAGCGTTGAGCATGCTCGTCAGCTTGGCTGACATTCTGAGTATTCTTGGGTTGCTGCCTTTTTCCGGTGTGACTCTTACCGAGGGATTTTCCGTGTCAATCTCCGTCCATTTCAGCTTGCATGCTTCTCCACATCTTACGCCCGTTTCTTTAAGCAGTTGGAGAAAAGTTGCCATTCGCTTGTTGCAGCCCCCTATCAGTTGGTCAACTTCGTTTTCCGTGGGAATGAAAGGCAGTTTGCGAATTCTTCTGTATGAAGGTGGTTCCCATTTTCCGTTTTGCATCTGAAGGAAACTGCTGTAAGCGTCCACTGCGTTTTCTTTTCTACCTGTGCTCCATTCTTGCTTGGCAATGACTTCCTTTATGGACTCTGGATTGTGGAGATCTCCGAGTTTTGCTAGGCGTTTGAGGAGTGTGGTTCGACCTTTGATAGTTGCTTTGGCGTAGCCTTGCTTGAGGAGCCAGAAGCTGTACTCAATGACCTTTCCTTTAATGTTCGCTACTTGCGCCATGCCCTCCCGCGAGGCTAGTTTTTGTCGGGTTGCTTCTGTCAAGTTTTTCGACTCCTGCAGGAGATCGCACACTTGACTGAGAGAAACTATGGTGCCTGCGCTATTTATCCACCAGTCTTGCTTTCTTTGTAATGGTCTCGTTTGGCTGAAGCGGAGGCCACAGTCTCGACATAGCCAGCGTTGAACCATGGCTCCATCTGAACAGTAACGGAAGCCATCTTTGTAGAGCCGAATTGATCTGCATTGGGGACACTGTGGCTCGGGGAGCTTGATCTTGCTCTCTGCTACAGGGATAGGGTCTTGATGTGATTCGCTGTCTTTGTTGATCCTTAGCCTATGGCTATACACTCAGACCCTACCCCCTCCCCCTAGGCTCCAGCAACTGCTCTAGCCATCGCTGTTAGCGACTTCCCTAGCTCTCTCCCATTCTGTCTTGCAGTCTTCGCAAAGCCAGAGCTTTTCGCCCTTGAAGGATTCACCCTGATAGCCTGTCAGCTTCGTTTGCCCACACACTGCGCAGGGATACCAACCGTAGGATCCGTCCACATAGTAGACCGCCTTGAAGCTGTCAAGGCCATCCTTGACTCCAAGAGAGGACTTCTGGCCGGTCTCTGATTTGACTTCAGTTACTTCAGTTTCTTCAGTAAGTTCAGCCTTCGGCGTGATTTCTTGGTCTCTTTGATCCGTGGTGGCTGATGTTTCTGAAGTTTCTGAGGTAACTGAAGTTAATTGGGGAGCGGGCAAACGATAACGCGCCCTCAATCTGTCGAGAAGCTTGCTATCCCAGTGAAGACCTGCTTGGCCCTTCTTGCCTACACGGCATCTTTCAAAGCCAAGAGCTCGCAGCTTGCGCCCGATGAACCTGACTGTGATCTGCTCCTTTTCAGTTAACCCCTCATTGAAGACTTCAGCGATGACGGCGGTCGCAAGCTTTCCGTCTTCCACATGGTCTTGGCATTTCTGGACAGCGTCGAAAACGCGAGCTTCTATGCCAGCTTGCTCTTCGTCTAGTTGTGTTCGGACTATTCCCTTCATACATATCAAGAGTCGTTGCCTGATCTCCTCGTTCGGCGCGACTTGGATGAGGCTAATGAAGAGCTCGATGACTCTGGCGTTCTGTGTGAGTCCTTCAGGCTCAAGGTTTTGTATGTTCCTGCCGAGCTTTCTGAAGCGGTACATCAGCAGCTTGTCGCGCAGCTCCTGAGCTCTCTCCTCATCAACGAAAAGCCTAACTTGCCTCACGGCTTTGCTCATGGAAGTGATTATGCAGCGGCTCTGCAAGGTGGCAGCTAGTTCCTCTGTCCCAGCTAATACTTTGAAGCCGAACGTGTCGAACATAGCGATCTGCGGAGTTCCGTTCTCAACTTTGTCTACCCGTATTGCACATTGGCCTTTTCTGTAGCCGCTATTGAGCAGAGCCAAGACTTCCACCATGTTATCATGGTTGTAGATTTCTGTCTCGTCGAGCAGCAGTGTTGGATGCCATGCTTCTAGGGCTCGGAAAAGCGAAGCGGCGCTCATGGATGTTGCCATTATGCTTCTGTAGCACAATCTTTGGAAGCATTCTAAGGCTCTGGTTTTGCCGCTTGACATTGGACCCAGAAAGAAGAGGTATGGCACGACGGTGAAGTCTTCAAGTCGCCAGGAGGCCATGACAAAACATGAGTAGACGTCGTACAGCAGCTCGTTTGCCACGTCCAGATGGTCGAAAAAGAACTGTCGGATCTCGTTGAAGAGTTGTTCTTCGCTCTCGTCTCTTGGCAGGTGTGCGGTGGGCCATGGCAAACGTCTCAGAGGGATGTAGTCTGTTTCGTCGTGTGTGTAGCTTCGCCAGACATCGTTGCAGACGAGGAACTTCTCTTCGACGCGGTCGAAAACGAGGTATGCCGTATTGTCTGTCTGCTCGAAAATGACGCTTTGGAATGCCATGCCTGGGGTCGTGGTCGGCTTGAGCCTTTCTTCTTCCATCACGCGTTCAGTTCCGCTTCTTTCGCCCAATGGTGGATCCGTTTTGGAATAGCCAGTAGAAGTAGCCGTCCCGCGTCAGTTTGCCCTGATGAGCAACCAGATCATTGAGCAAAGCTTTGTAGTCTAGACTATCGGTATCTACGCTGCGTTCGTAAGGTCCTGACTTGCCTTGCGTTTGTTCCCACTTGATTCTGTTTGGTTGCCAGCAGGCTTCGTCAGAGTCGCAGAGTCCCTTCTTTTCCCTATATCTTTGTCTAGCGGCGGCTACACCTGTTTCGACGGCGTTGAGGAATTCAAGGAGCATGTCCTCGGCGAGATCCTCGCTCATTGAACAGCTGACTCCTTAAATGACGCGGCTTTGAAGCCCATTTCCTCCAGCCTTCGCCTCGCTGCGTCTCGCACAAAATCGGCTTTAGTCGCATGTGTGTCGTGCTCCAGCGCCTTTTCCAGCATCTCGTTGAAGACTTTTGACACGGGCACGTTCCAAGTTGTTCGTAGTTTTTTCGTCATGTTTCATTCACTTGATAACCTGCTTCTGCGCAAAATCAGATAACGTTTTTTCCTGAAAACTAGCCCATTAAAATCAAGCATCAAAAACGAGCCTAATCTCCAAGATTATCTTCTCATCATTGTCCAAGCGTGCTGCGGAAAGATTTTTCACATGGCTATCGCGTACTATGTTCTTTTATCTCGTCTGTCCGATGGCAAGGTGGAGTTTAAAGACCGATATTTGAAAGACGGGGAGAGCCTAAAACGTAGGGGGTAGAGGTGGAAATCATTAGGGTCAGACAAGTTCGTCCAGACCAAATCAGAGTTCTCTCAATGACCCACCTTCGAAAATGAAGCATTCGTTCTGCATTAGGTCTCCGAACATTGAGTCGGATTCTTTAGTTGACTGGCCATCTAGGCCTTCCTAACACAAATCGTTTTGGTTTTCATGCTCTTCGTTATTCTTTCTCGCCTACCTTGGTGATTTCCGATTCAAGGTTAAAATATCTATGTTTTCAAAAGTGTCTCATTAGATCGTAAAGTAGCCGTATCCCGCTGCTGTCTTTGCTCCTATGCCTATTTCTTTGAGAGCTTCTCTGAGTGAAGCTGATGCTTTTTCAGCAAGATTAGCTTTCTTGGAAGCTACGGAAAATTGATACTCGGCCTTTTCGACTACAAGAAAAGTTATGGGTCTCGGTTCCATCCAATCTCCAGGTGTTCCTCCCAGTTGATAATAGTCGGGATAGTGAACATTCATAATATCAAGCTTAAGAGAATCTCCTGATATCTTCGGTAATGCATCAAAGAATACGACGCTCCCCTTTTGCCTTGAGTCTCCGAAAATTTCTTGGATTATTCGGTTGTCTTCCCCACTAATTTTTTTCAGCATGTACGCTTTGGCGCATCCTTTAACTGCAGACCCTGGGATTATAGGTACCGCATAATTTCTGTGAAGATTTATAGACGTCTCATAGACGCTTTCAGCACCAAGATCGACGATCAACCGCCACATTAACTTGGCAACGAGATCTTGACAAGAATAGCCCTGCGTCCTGAGAGTTTCTTTGAGCGATCTGAATCTCTGAAGATATGCTTCGTACTCATTTTGGGGAATTGCCCAGTTCGGAACCGTTCCGCTAAAATCGTCTCGTGCAGCCAAATCCCTGAAAAACAGTTGTTGATTCGGCAGCTTGGCTTCAGTTTTTCCGTTCTCAACCTTCCAGCGTATGTATTTGTCGAAATAGAGGCTCAGATTCAGAGGTTTATTAGCCCTCTTCTGAATGGTTTCTTGTAGATTTTCAAAGTCTTTTTTAGCAAACATGTATTCCTGAATATTCAGTCCTCATCACCCTTAAGTTCCGCCACTGCAAACCTTTTCAGCCAGCTTAAGAATGCCAACGTTTCTTTTGTCGCTCTAATGACATCTAAAGAGGATGTTTTCTTGGAACGGAACCATTCTATAACGTTCTGATCGACTATATTTTGCTTCTTGAGCCATTCGTCAATGTGTGCGTAAAGAAATCTGTACGCCTGAGCTTCTGGTGAATTTCCTTCATATTTTGATTGATAGAACGCTAATGTGTTCCCAAGGCCGTTGGTTAGCAAGAGAGCAGAAGACTTGTTGACAAAGGACTTGTATTTTCTCTCAATCTGTTCATCGTTGCGATCCTTTGTTTTTTTGATACAATTCCATGCACAGTTGGCGCGGTCTTGTTCGAGTGTTCTTAACACGAGACCACCTTCACTCTGACGAACCCCCTGCCGATGGTCTCGTCTCCGCCAACGTTGATAACCTTGCCGTCAAATGCCAAGAACCTCTGGGCAATAGCACTTGAATCTGAACCATTTCGAAAACATTTGGGCAACAGTATCAATGAATACATCAAGGAATCTGTAGGCAATGCTTCCTCATACCAAAGAGCACCGCGCTTTACGACTCCTGTGCTCTGATCTATGGCTATCCTTGCGGTCACTTCTGTAGTTAAAGATGCTATGTCCCGGAAAACTTCGTCATTGACTATACCTAAATCAGCTCTAATTTTGTTCTGGACGAAATTGTATTCTTCGTTAGTTGGAACCGCTTCTGATATGCAATCCCAAAGCTGTTCAAAACCGTTTACGCTTTTGGAGCTCAGTCTTATTTCTTCGATGTAAACGTTTTGTCCAATTCTTATGTCTGAATTGTCTTTTATCATAATATCTTGTTCTTCTATAGAAGGTATGTTCCAATCGACTGCGCTATTTGCTAGTTTCATGTCTCTTTTGTATCTATCGAGAACTAGTGGGCATGTAATCCAACCGAAGACCCCAGCTAGAGTTCTAACAGGAAACGCCAACATTCTGGCATCAGTGACAGAAACGTAACCAGCGCCTCCTTCGTCGCCTTCAGCGCCAAAAATCTTTCTTACTTCTTCGTCTTTGAATCCTATCTCTTTTGCATGGCTGCGTAAGACTCCTTTCATACTCGACCCTTGTATTATGGGGAAGTCTGTGTGTCTCTCTCTTTGAATAGGCAAATCTACTGGACTGTTTATCGACGATCCGCTTCCCGGATGCAGAGGCATTTCTGCATACAGATAAACAATCAAGGCTTTTTCAAACAATATTTACCACACTCCCATGAATGCGCTTCCGAAGCCCGAACTGGCTCCATAATCAGATATCTGCAGAGGCATTTCCAAATCCTCCCTTAACTTGTTTCCTTCTTTTAACTTAAAAAAGTATACAGTACCTGCGGGAACGGCTTTCATGAGAGGTTTCTGTTTCCCCCTGGCAGCATCCCAACCTCCAAGCATTAGGGGCTTGCCTGAAGCAGCCGAAACTAATGACAATTCAACACCCAACTCTTTTTCTAATATTTTGATGTTCGGACACCACCACGTCTCATTATCCTTCCTCGAAAATACTGTAGGCGTAGCAAAATACAGTTTGAACCTGTATGACTTGTTCACTTCTTCGGTTATCTTGGAGATGTCTGGTTTCCAATCCTCCAATTTCCTGCATATGCATCCTCTTCCTTCGCCACCTAATCTCAGCAAACCTTCTTTAGCAAAACCATCAACTTCATCAAGCCAAACCATAAACCCAACATGATGTTGGAGCCTGAAGAAATCAGCCGCATAGAGCATGCTCTCCTCTGTTGTCTTTTTGTTCTTATCTAAGGCAATACCTGTCCGCCTTTCATATTGATAGAGCTCAGAAGCGCCAAAGAACCGCTGGTTTTCAACAGGCACATCACCCTGAAGATATTTGAATAGCCCTTCCCTTGATAAATAACCAGGTTTGGTGCCAACATAAAACGACTCTGAAGTCAGAGAATAGAATCCTGTATCTAACTCGAACGGTTTGCCTTCTAAAGGTTTTAGCAACATTGCAGAATCATCGTTCTCGGAAAATACAATATCTAATGGTAGCGGAAAATACTCTTCAAAGTTCTTTAGGCTAGAAAACGCAACACAACGCAGATTGATTTTGCCTCCATCTTCTGGACTTCCGATTAACTCTGCAATTTCTCGGAATTCAGATTTCCTCCACCACTCTCTTGGAGGGTTAGGACTATAATCCAGCAATATCTTGGTCTTAACAGCACCCGCGAATGTTAATGGACTGACTGGACCCGATTCTGCTACGTTTTGTTCTCCCCTGAAGAAGGGTCTTGAGGACCTAAACATTAGCACGTCTAAGGGCTCCAAAAGCAACCTCGTTTCAATCACCTCTCTTTGCTTCATACAATATTTTCAGCATATTCCCCACTTCAGCAATTGTGTTGATACCAGTTCTCGCACCCTTCTCTTCGACTTTAGCCTCTTTAAGCGATCGAGCTGCATTGATAATTTCGCCAACGGCAAAGTTGACTATTTCTTTCTTCTTAGGGCCATTCGGCTTCTTTTCATTGACGTGTCTTGCAAGCAAGTAACTAAGGTAAGAAGACCAAGCTTCTTGGCTGATACCTCCTAGAATTGGGGATTCTTGGAGGAGTGCATAAATGAATTTGGGGGAAATCTCTTGTTCTGCTACTTTCGAGGCTATGTCCAACATTGGTTGAGCAATTGACCATTTTGCTCCTGCAGACGTTATCTGGCCTGATCTTTTGAGCGAAGTTAGGACAAAGGCTTGGCGTTTGTACTCGTCCTTTGCTTTTTTCAGGGCTTGTCTGGCTTTTGCCAAAGCATCATACAACGGGTACGAATAATGAGCATAAACTATGCCTGCACTCATCGTCGCGCCTTTTCCCATAAGCATTATTTTTTCTCCGTTAACCTCGTAGAAATCCTTGCCAAAAGCTTCGTTCACATCTTTGGCTGCTTCAAGCGCCTTTTCTGCAGGTAAGAATGCGAGGAGGTCGTCACCGCCTGAGTAGATCAGAGTACCTTGGTAGCTGCTGATTATTTCATCAACAATCTTGGTTGAAAAATCCTTAAGCGCCCGACTGATAGCGATGTGAATATTAGGATTCAGTATTCTGTCTGATTCTAAGAATGCGTGGTACTTCGCATGTTTTTCCAATTCATGCGTTATTGAATAGTGCAAGAACTTGCTCACTTTTGGCAAGCCACTACCGCGCAGTTTGTCCCCGATTCTATCGCCATCCATGATAAGAATGGCATAGTACTTCGGAGGAGACTTTTCTTTTCCACAGACCGTGTTGTATAATTCGGTAAGTTTTCTCTTGATTTCTTCTATCTTGGCTTCGTCAGGCTTGATGCCGACGTTTGTTAGGTATGTTTGTGAGTAAGATTCTTTGTATAACCATTCTCCTTCAAAGTTGTCCAAGTCTTCTATGCTGTATCCAATCTTCGCGCCTATCTCTGCATTCCAGAGATCCAAGAAGCTCTGTGTGAGGTCTTTCTTCTTTTTGCATTCTTCAACAAAGGTTTTTGTAGCTATTGTAGCAACGGAAAAGGATTCTCTTTTGACGCCGAACTCCTTGTGGAAGTAATTCTTGTATAAACGTTTCACCAAACAAACTGCACACAATCTTTCTTTTTCCCGAAAATCGCTTCTAAAGGAGGCTTGAATGTGTCGCCAATACTCAGCGATTGCAGTGCCTTCTGTACGGACAGGATTCCTGATCCCACAGCAACTGCATCTACCTGAAACTTCCGAACCTTCCTCTTCAGGTTCTTGTTCACTCTCGAACAGCATGGACTTCTGCTTTAACAAATGACCGAGGAGTTCATAGTATAATCCGTAAAGTGCACCAGCGTTTAGTGAGTATTTTCCTTCGATTCCAGAATCTTTTTCTTCTAAGCTATATTGCCTGAGCCAATTCTCATATTTGTTTACAAGATCAGAAGGTAGCTTAGACTCACCCTGTGTTAGTGTTGTGAACCAATTACTCACTGCTTCGGAGTCATTCATTGGAGAAGGCCATTCGAACCATGTTGTCGTCACTTGAAATGCGTTTATGATTTGCCTTTCCCAAATTCGGTCAAAGCACTCATCTTGTTGTATGCCTTTCTTCGTTAATTCCTCTCTTGCATTGTTTGCTACTTGCTTCCAACTCTCAACAAGATATCGCTTGACTCTTTCTGAAGTATCACGGGCTTTGTCTTTGGGAATTAACGCAAGAAATGTGTTTGGAATGTTAGAAACTCGGAGAGCTTTCTTTTGGCAGTCAACATCAATTTTATTTTCATTAAGCCAATGGTCCATTAGGGGTTGTCCTCTAAGATTGGGGAATATTACTGCGTCGGGTCCCCATTCTTCGACAACTGCAGTCAAAGCCTTGAAAACCAGATAACTTAGGATGTGACTTCCTGCCCATAAGTCAGAGGCTTTTCTTGATTTCTCGATAAACTCTTGAACCGGCGCCACTTTGAAAGCAAGAAGTGCGGCACCGCCCTCTATGGTGGGAACAAGTGCGCTTGTGATGTCAAGATGATCCCAAATCGTATGGTCAGGCATTCTGGTTTCTGCTGGAAGATCTACGTACCTTGGGTTCAAAAAGGGCCAGAGACGCCATATTGTATAGTAAGTCTTTTTGGAATCTGAGGATTTCATCTTTAAGAGTTTGTTACTCAAAGATTCGTTCATCAAACTCTTTTTGTACCCCTGACTCGATATACATTTATCTATCTCCAGTTCTTTGAATTGTGCAGAGAGGGTATGATGAAATCTCGGAACATTGCTTCTCGATGAATAGTCTACTACGATTCCCCCTAGTTCTTCAAAAATGTTGATTCTCTGCATTGCAGAAGAGATGTAATCTGCCTGGTTAACAGCAGCGGTTATCTTTATTCCGAGAGGTTCCAAAAGGAATTTGTCACGCCTTTCTTCGTGTCCAGCTATTCTCAATGCTTTGTCAGGAGGGTCGTGAAGAAAACCTGCCAATTTTGAGTTCCATAGAGCGCTCAACTTAATTCACCTCAGGAATAGTTATTTCTGTTTCTGAAAAACGGTTTTTCAAGCGATTATCCAGTAAATCGAGATGCTTTCTAACATCCCCTGATTTTGCTGCAAAATCTTTGTGAACAGAAGAATAGAATTTAACCAAACGAATTGCATACCCGCTATCTAATTTCATTACGCCTATAGACAGGGGTGAGGCCTGCCTAAAACCAACGTAAATTCGTTGAGGGGGACGCCCGAAAACAAATGGAAGCCCAAAAACAATCCTGTCTGCTGGTGGAATACCTCCTTGCTTTCCCTCAAATCTGTCTCTTATTCCCCCTCTATATTGCTGATAAACAGCACTTATTGCCTTCAAACCATCTTCGTATCGATTGAAAAGCCCGCTAACTTGGCTTAATAAAGCAAGTTTAGTCGTCTTCCTTGAAAGCACACAGAAAGTTGGTTCTTGTGTAGCCTTTCTTGAGCTAAGTTTTCTGAAACAGTTAAAGATTATTTGAAGATTTTTGCTCATAAAGTCAGTAGCCTCAGGAACAATTCTTGATCCCCTAAACAAAAAATCACAGTAGCCTGCGTCACAGTCAGCTTTAAGAACTTTTAGAGACCCAGCTCCGCGTCTCATTCTTGCACCAACTCCTCCAAGATAAATAGTACTCCAAAGGGTGCACGCTGCAACACGCAAAGCATCTGAATGGTCTGACATCAAAGTAATCGAAAATTCGCTTCCTGGTGGATAACAGCTTATTCTTTGACCACGAACATTCTGCATGTAAATTGAAAACCAAAGGTATCTCAATTCTTTGAGAGCAGGTATTTGGTTGATACTGACTGGCTTATCAAGAGTGCTGGTAAGAATTCGAATTTTGGAACGTGTGCTTGTTGAGCCAAATATTTCGCTTTCCTTTTCCATCAACATTCCAACGTCGACTATTCCGCCCATAATGGCTCTGAACCACCACCTCATCAGTCCTCTTAGGGTTGGTGAACGCAAGCCTTCGCTTTCGATGTGCGCTTGATCAGCTCCAGCGATGAACAAAGGTGTGATCGTCTCCACGTCAAGAGTTATGCTTTGCAACCAACACGCACCCAGTTGTATTCATTGTTTAAAGTTTATAAAATTTGCAACAGCACATAAGATTGGAATGACGCTGATAACTATCAACATGGTGGATGAGTTAGATTGAAAAAAGGTCTGATAATCTCCGTTGGGACGGGCATAGGACCAAACAAAAATGCAGTCAAGAGTCTAGCCGGAGCGATCGCACTCAGCATCCAAAATCACAATCCCACAAAAACATTTTTCATCGTGACCGAACAAAGCTCAAAGACTCTACCGCTGATTTTGCCTAGAACGACTTGCAAACACGAAGTAGTCAAAATAAGCAACCCAGATAGCATACGCGTGATATACGAAGAACTGAAACCTAAATTCTTGGAAATACGACGCAAATTCAATCCCGTGATAGTTGACTTCACCTCGGGAACTAAAGCAATGACAGGCGCTCTTGCAATTCTGAGCACGATCTTCGAAGTTGACACTCTAAGTTATGTCGGCGGAAAAAGGAAAGATGGCAAAGTGATGAGCGGAGCAGAAGAAATTCAAGCTGTACGCCCCATTTTTATGATATGTGAGAAGCGGATAAAGGAAGCAACAAAACTCTTCAATGAGTGCCGGTACGACACAACACTATCCATAATCGATTCCATTAAGGAAATGACAGCAGACAAGAGTATCATACGTTCCACCGCAACCCTACGAAAAGCGGCTTCAGCATACTCCTCATGGGATAAATTTGACCATGGCAATGCCTTCAAGGCTCTTAAATCTTTGAAAGCAAAGAGATTCAGCCTCAACAAACGTTTCTTGGGCAAATTGCTGAACGCTAACGAAAAGGAGCCATATTGGATAGCTGACTTGATAAACAACGCAAAACGAAGAGGTGACATAGAACATAAATTCGATGACGCTGTAGCTAGATTATACCGCACGACAGAGTTAGTAGCTCAATATCGTTTAAGAAAAGAACACAAGCTCGAACCATCAAATCTTGACCCAGAAAGTATACCTAACGTTTTGCGAGAAAAATGGTGCATCGCGAGAACAGATGAAAAAGTGAAGATCGCGCTTGAGAGAGACTATGAACTGCTTGCTGCTAAAGGAGATGGCGTAGGAAAGAAATTCATCGAAGATAAAGAGCTTGGAGGATTATTGTCAAAAAGAAACTGTTCAATTCTAGCTCATGGCCTAGAACCATTGACAAGAGAAACCTACCAGAAGCTTCTGGGTAAAACCTTAGATCTTGCCCTATCTCTCTTTCCAACTCTGAAACAGGATATGCAAGATTCAAGCTTTGCAACTCTTCCCATGTAGCACAGGCCAAATACGTTCATGGAAATATCCTAGACTTAATGTTTAGACATCGAGTCAATCAAAAGAAATTTGGCACATCAGAAAAAAGCATGCGCTGATAGTTCAAGGATTATTCTGATGTACCCTATTGTTGAGCTGCTTTCTCGGCCATGGAATAGCTGTAAGGTTCGTCAAAAGCATCGGCAACGTTAACAAGGGATCCATGTTGACGATATATGCGACGCAGTCGACTGATGATTTCTTGATTTTCGACTTCCAGAATCGTGGGCTCAGATTGAAATGTTTTTAAGAAAAGCTTGAATTCTTTGATAAGAGTCGGTTCTGGCATCTTGCGAACCCACAAACCTCGCCACCGCAACAGGTCCTTGAGATATTTCTGAGGCAAAGGAATCCTTAATTTCATCCAATGCGCCGATAGTACTTTTCACTGGGCAATTTTCTTTCACAGCAGCCATAAATGCGTCAGAAGCTTGTTTTGGTCCTTGTCCATAGAACCCGGCGACACTATAGATGTCATAGCTATCTTTGTCCTTCAATCTGTAGAGGGCAAGACCTTTCATCGTCAAAGAGGCAACAATGTTGGCACAGTTGAATCTCGCAGAAGCCTCGCCACCATCCGGCATGAGCGCTCTCAAACTAACCCCGTAATTATGCTTGAAGACAACACTGCAACCTTCTATGATGCACGCCTTCAGGTCTTGCTGAACAGAGGCCAACCACTCACCAGGAAGTCTATGTGCCCCTTCAGGTTCCGTAAGAAAATCCACCTCAACTCTGTGACCGATACCACTCCTAGGAGACGTGATCTCTCGCTCAAAACAAAAGACGCTCCCGGTTGGTCTGTAGCCCAACCTTTCCAGAATCTGTTTCACATTCTCATACCGCTCAATCACGGTAGGTTTCAATACAAAATCTATGTCGACCGAACCACAATGATCAAAATAATCCTTCACGAGGAAATATGGAGCCCATCCTCCAGCTAAAACCATATCGCTGCGATACTGACTAAGAGCCCTACAAAGCTCAACCAAAGCACCTTTCGAAGTCTCGGTTGCGTCACGATCGTACACTCTGCTGTTCCTCCTTCTTTCCTCTCCACTCCTTGAGTATTAGTTCAAGAAGCTGAGATGCTGCTTCCTCTCCCCGCGCAGGAAAATTGTAAAGGTCGACATATAATTGGACATTCGAGACGACCTTCAGCCCACGGATCTCTCGCATTCCGTAGAAGACGCCTTTATCATAGGGAACTACGAATTTCACATTTCCTCCTCTAGGAGTAGGATTCAAGTCAAGCTTCTTTGCCAATTCCGATGCTAGCCTTTCGGATTCAATGTAAAGATGCACATCTACTGGCCGCACATAAGGCGCCACGACCCACGCAGCGGACAATCCAGAGAATGCATACTTGAGACTTAGATCGGCGAATCTACGACTGAATTGGTCAATCTCTTTATCAAAAGTGAAATAATCCAGAAACCTGTTCACTCGATCATACTCATGATATGACGCCCAACGCTTCAACAACTTTAGCGGATCGATCAGAAGCACCCGGTTCTTTGCGTTCCTATCAGCATAACCAAGACCGATCAATGTTTTGCAGACATAGTGAACGAGTCCATTGGAAACTCTTGCCTCTTCCGCAAGCTGCCTTTCATCCCAGTCTCTACCATGGTTCGTTAGTAGCACTCGCAAAACCCTAGAAGACTTAGGCGCAAAGATGTTTTTGACAGCGTACATAGAGGTACCTTTAGTGGCAGTCGCCGAGCATTAATTGCTCAATTGACTATATAAATGCTCAATAGCATTGAGCAAAAGATGCTGCTCAACGATCCTTATAAGCGCTCAATATGATTGAGCAGATCACAGACGAATCCGAATACACTCTCCAGACAGAACTGCACTGCAATTAATTGTATGCGCGGTAAACGATCAGATCCAAATCAGACAAAGAGGGTTTTTGCGGGAGATTTCGCCATCAGGTTTGAGGTGCAAATCCCACCCCGCCCGCCACAGACACACCCCATACCGTTAAACTAATTTTGTGAGGGTTACTTTCTCTTCCGAAAGATCTTGCTTCCGTTGTGATCGCAGACGTACTCAAAGCCAGCCTCTACAAGCTCTTCGGTATTCTCCCGCAATTGTTCGATTGCCTTTTGGAAATCCATCAAATCAC
>Ga0172362_10003100_pt1 | contig 14385 bp, 11 predicted proteins | sample LakKivs1_kivu2a2_FD_114534 | JGI IMG/M metagenome (GOLD analysis project Ga0172362, IMG submission 114534) | Sediment microbial communities from Lake Kivu, Rwanda - Sediment s1_kivu2a2 | ecosystem: Environmental > Aquatic > Freshwater > Lake > Sediment | place: Rwanda: Western Province, Lake...
AAGCACACGTACACCCCCCTGGCGCGGTTGTTCATTGCGCCATTGTAGATGAACTGAGCCGAAAAGGTCGTCTTCCCGGCGCCGGGGTAGCCGACGAGGAGGATCATGCTGTTGTTTGGGAAGCCGCCTTCTATCAATCCGTCAAATTTGGGTATTCCTGTTGGAACGCGTTGAATCATCATATTTTGCTCAGCCCGCAATCACAAAATGGCGCATTCAGCCAATTATATGATGAGGTAATATCGTTCATATAAAAATTTATAGTTTTTGGGATCCTCGTCCATACTGAAACAAGAAAAATGTGAAAATTAACGTTGTTTTGGCCAGATTTTCCTTGCACAGATTTATGTCAATTTTTAAGGGCGTCTACAAATGTAAACACAAGTAATACAAGAAGTATGCTGGAAGTAGACGGTGGTCTCTGAAATACCTTGATATGAGAGACAGGTCTAAAATACATTTCAGAAAACACGGTTAGAAAACCTAGTTTACAAACCAATATTACGGAGCGAGCTAGAACGATTAATTCGACCCTTGAAAAGGAGAAGCCGATGGTCCGCCACGCGGCTATTCTCGTGTGCTTTGCGGTCGTCCTATCTCTTTTTCTGGCCACGGGAGTCGCTTGGGACCTGACTGCGAGGGCGTCGACGAGTATTCTCGAGTTCTCCGGCATCAGCACTCGGTACGTGGGGCAACAGTACCTGATGTATGTGAGGCTGATGGACGGTAGCGTCGTCGGATTTCAGGTTCAACTGGAATGTTCGGGGCTGATTACCCTCCTCGTCTTCACTTTCGTGTCAGCCTTCACCGTGGGCCTGTTAAGAGGGAACTTGAGAAACAAGTTAATCTGGTTTCTTCTGAGCGCGGGCATGGGGTTTGTCTGGAACATAAGTCGACTCGCCTCCGTCATAGCGGTAGCCTACAATTTCGGGATACCCGCTTTTTCTTTCGTTCATTTCGTCTTGGCGCCCACAATAGATTTCGTTTGGGTCGTCACGGCGTGGGCTCTCGGGATGTCGTGGCTTAAGAGGGAGACGGTACAATGATTCTGACCATCATTACATTCGTGCTCTTTCTAGCCATGATCGCTTACATGCTTAGGCATCTACTTTTTACTTACTCCGTGCTGTTCGGAAAGTCGCAGTCGTTCATAAAGTCGTTCAAGAGGGTCACTGGCGTTTTCATGCCTAAAGTAAGCGTCCTCATACCTGCGCACAACGAGGAGTTCGTGATAGGGAACCTGCTTCAGCGGATGACTGAGTTGACCTACCCGAAGAACAAGCTTGAGGTGATACTGGTTGACGACGGGTCAACCGACACGACGGGTCAGATAGCAGACGACTACGCGAGAAACTTCAATTTCATTAAAGCGGTACACCGTCCGAACGGTGGAGGCGGCAAGCCAGCTGCCCTGAATGACGGCATCAAATTTGCATCCGGAGAGATCATTCTGACGTTCGACGCCGACTATTACCCGCAGCTAGACATAGTCGAGAAGCTCGTCGCCCCCTTCGTCGACCCAGAGGTCGGCGCAGTCCAGGGGAGAGTCACGGTCCTGAACGAGGAAGACTCGCTCGTTTCGAAAATAGTCACTCTGGAAAGGATCGGCGGGTACAGGATAGACCAAGAAGCCAGGGACGAGCTTGTGCTCATTCCTCAGTACGGCGGGACCGTGGGAGGGTTCAGGAGGGACGCGCTGGACAAAGTCGGCGGGTGGGACAGGAACATGTTAACCGAGGACACCGACCTGACAGTAAAGCTGGTCCTGAAGGGGTACCAGGTCAGGTACGTGAACGATGCGGAGGCCTACGAGGAAGCCGTGACCACGTGGAGAGCCTACTGGAACCAGAGGTACAGGTGGGCTAAGGGTCACATGCAGGTTGCCATGAAGCACCTCAAGAACGTCGTCAAAGCGCCGTTCCTGAGCAGGTACGAGAAGGCGGAGCTCTCTCTCCTCTTGTGTATTTACTTCATGCCTATCCTCGTCCTGATTGCGTGGGGAGTCGGCGTAGCCTCGTACGTTACCAATGAGGAAACGTTCCTCTCGCTAAACATTAGATCTTACTATTTCTTCACGCTTTCCGTGTTCACGTACAGCACGGTTGGCAACTTTGCCCCGTTCTTCGAAGTCGGTTCGGGAGCCTACCTTGACGACAGGAAACGCCTCCTTTGGATGCTTCCAGCCCTCACCTTCGCCTTCCTTATAATGGCTTTCTGCTGCACGAAGGCGCTGGTAGACTTGAGTTTGACGAGGAACGGGAACCACAAGTGGAACCACACGCACCACAATGGCAACGGAAATGGAAACGGTAATGGACATAACGGCAACGGGAACGGCAATGGGCACAATGGAAATGGTAACAACGGCTTCAACGGGTTCTACATGAACGGAAACGGTAACGGAAATGGGAACGGGAGGTCAACTCATTGAACCCGCTAGTACTTCTGCCGTTCGCTCTTCTGGGAGTCCCATTTACGCCAACAATCTTTGAAATCTTCAAACGAAAAGATAAGGGCCCAAAAGAGATTCCTGAACAAACAACCTATGAAGAAAAACCTGACATCGACACGCCGCTGCTTGAACGGGCGAGAGAGGAGGCGAGGGTCAAAGTCTCCGGCGAAGTCATCAGAATAACGGGAGACGCAAGCATACCCGACGGAACCGAAGTTAAAAACCACATTGTTGTTCAGGGAAACCTGAAGGTCGGAAAGAAATGCCACATTTTCGGCAGCATCAAGGCTTTCGGCGACGTCGACGTAGGGGATTACTCAATCGTTGAAGGGCATGTCCTGTCTGAAGGAACCGTCATCATCGGGCGAGACTGCGTAGTGAAGGGCGTCGTTGATTCGCTCAAGGACATTATTCTGGGAGAGAACGCTGTCGTAGAAGCTGTCTCGACAGAAAAAACCGTGAAGGTCGGTTCTAACGCCAAGATTAACCGGAGAATACTATCAGGCGCATCCATAGTCGCCTCTCTGCAGGAACCGCAGACCGTAGTCGAGAAGCCAGAAAAGGCCGAGGTTGGCCCTCAACCGCAAGTTGCAGTTCAACAGCCTCCAGCACCCGTTCAGCCGCCTGTTACAGTCGTATCTCCGCCGCCTCAAATTCCTGCGCCACAAGTGGAAGCGAAGCCTGAGATTCCCTTTGAAGTCCTCGACCCAAACGTTGGCCACTTCTACTTCTATGCTCCGACAAAGTACGGGAAGACGTACATGGTTGCGAACTACGTTATTCCGCAGGTTCAGGGCAAAAAAAGGATAGTCGTCGTTGACCCGCATGCTGAGTACCAGTTCGAGTCGTACGAGGTGAATTACGACAAGACCATTCCGCAAGTCGACAGCGACATGTTCAAGACCTTTCTGACCTTCAACGTGTGGGCAGACGTCGACCGAATAGTCAAAGACATGCTAGGCGCCATAACAGAGGGAGCGGGCGACCTTTCGATTCGTTTAAACGTGTTGGACGACAACGTCGAGAAGCTGATCGTGAGCGAGTTTCTGAAGCGCATTACGCAAAACACGTGGGAGAAGCCTATCCTCCTCATAGTTGAGGAGGCGGACAAATATGAAGTCACCAGCACCGTCACAAGGGGGAGACACGCCAACATGCAGGTCATTCTGACAAGCACGAGGAAGCTCATGCCAGAAGTCTTCTCCAACGCTCACCTTGTTTTGGGAAACATCAACCCAGCCCTGATTGAGGACTACGACAACCTAGCAGCCAAGGCAGTTTCCGATTTAGGGAAATTCGAGTTCATATGGGAAAAAGAATATCATGACTGGCGGAAGTTCCAGCTGGGCAAACCGCAAGGTAAAGAACTGCCTGCGCCAGAAGAGAAACCGCCAACTACCCCGCAAGTCGTTGAGCCTGTCTTCGGTGTCTTGGCTCCCGAAAAACTGGCTGAAACGGTGAGTGTGACTGAACGAATATTCTCTCACCTTGAGGACCGCATAAGAAAGTTCGATGAAGGCAAACGTGGCGTTTCTGAGGAGCCCAGCTTGGGAACCTTGTCTCCTCTAGAAGCCAAGGTGTTCAAGACTGCCTCAAAATGCGGTTCACTCGAAGAAATGTGTCTCAGACTTCTGATGGATTCCGCTGAAGTGGGAAGCGTGTTGGACAGGCTGGTCAAGAAAGGCTTCTTGGACGAAAACTTCAAGCCCCTAAAGCCGGTTGCGCAAGAACGTGCTATACCAGCACCCGCAGAACAAGCTGCTAGGCCTGAAAGCCCGCAAGCGAAACGCAGAGTGCAATCAGAAGGTGAACGTTCTGCGCAAGACCTGACAGCGGAGAACGAGCTGATCGAGAAGCTGATTGCGTCCAAAATGAGGGATGATCTGAAAAGCAAAATACAGGTTAAAGAACGCGAAGCTATCACGTGGGATAAGCCTAAGGACATTTTGGAAGAGTGGGAAAGACCCTCATCGTCACTGTGGACCCCGAGCAAAAAGGAAGAACGTAAAGACTCAGGCCGTCCAGCGGAGCCTCAAAAAACCGAAAACAAGAAAGAAGACGAAAAGGAAGAAAAGACCCCGCGCGAGCCCAAAAAAGCCAAGAAGGAGCCGTTCAACGCCGAAGACGCGCTAAGAGAGCTGAAGGAGCTGTAGCCAATGGCTGACTGGCACGCGGTGTATGAGTCGTGGGACGCGATTCCCGACGAAAACAAAGAGCTAATAGTGAAGCTGATGAGGGAGAAGCCTAAAGAAAAGCTCGCAGAGCTCTTCAGCCGGGAACCCTACGCTGAAAAAGTCTACGAGAAGGTTGTGGGCAAGTGGCAGCCTCCCCTCCCAACTCCAAAACCAATAATACAGCCTGCAGTTCCTGCAACTCCGCCGCCAACAGAAAGGGCTCCCCAAAAAGAAGCCGCGGTCCCAGTTGCCGCTGCAGCCGCTCCCATCGGAGTTACTGAAAGAATCACGCCGAGAAGCGCAGTTCCTGCCACTGTTGGGGGTGTAGGCGCGGTTTTCCTGCCCGTTATATCTCTCATAACTCTTTTGTCAGCGGAGATCGCTTACTACAGTTCGGGCTCGGTTGGTTTTTTGGACGGCGCCTTGCCGTTCAGCCTCAAGACCTGGCTTATCCTGCTGGTTTTGGCCTTGGCGTTTGGTTTAGCCAGCGGCTTCTCTATTTTTAGGCTTCTGAAACAGGGCAAGGCCCTGAGCAAGGGCTCCGGAGTCAACATTCAACACGGGATGAGCATTGCTGCGGCAACGTTTAACCCACTATTCAAACTGAAGGGCAAATCTCAGCTATCTACGCCAGCTGCCTGCCTTTCAATGGAGTGGAAATAGTCATGTCTCGCAACATTTTATTGATAATTGGCGCTCTCCTCGTTCTGCTCGTTTCGCCAGTCTCCATGGTTCATGCTTACTCGTGGGTTGATCTGGGTTCAGACGGGACGGGAGAGACGAATTCGTCTGGAGACATGACTCACATCTGGTTCTGCAACGATGGAATATACGCGTACTTCAAAGAGGATCTTGCGGGCGCTCCGAACACGGCTGCCTTTACGTACATGGTTTACTTGGACAAGCCTGCTGGCGGAAGCTACTCGCAAGATTTCAGGCTCGTCTACTCCTCAGCCTCCTCAGATCTCCAGAAATGGAATGGAGCAAGCTGGGTCGACGTTCAAGGGATAACGGTGACCATAGGCACCTCGCCTAACAGCATAACTTTCAGTGTGCCCCTTTCGAGCATTGCAAACCCAGATGTTCAACAGGACACTAACGTAAAGTTCACAAATTACGTAAAAGACAGTTCGATCGGTCGGACATGGGTTAACCTAGTATATGGTGCAAAAGAGGTAGTAGTGGGCAATGCCTCCATCTGTAACGATGCAACAAACCTCTATGTAGACATTTACACGTACCCAGGACGGTTAATGTCGGAAACGCACTTGGACGTTTCAAAGACCCAACTGCAATGGTTCGCGCCAGGTCAGTGGCCTTATAAACATACGTTGTCTCCAAAAGTTTCCCATGACAGCTACGTAGTTTCCCTTGCAAGCATCGGAACTGGCCAAAAAGGAGACCAGTCACCGTTCGGCGTAGAACCTGGAGACACCATTTTCCTCATGGTTCACGCCGTTGTAGGCAGTCAGACTGCATACGGAGACGCATTCAAAAATTCTTTCAGCTACACCATTTCTGGCGATACGGCGTCAGCCTTCATCTCTTATCAGGTCATCCCCGAACTGCCGTGGCCAACACCCCTAGTCTTCGTTCCAGCAGTCACTGCGGCAGCCTACGTGCTGTACCACAGGAGGTTCAAACGAAATGGCTGACGGAGCAGAGAAGATTGTTGTCTCGGTGATCATGCCCGCCTACAACGAAGAGCAACGCCTGGAGGCATGCTTCGACGGGGTCGTTGAGGCCTTGGAGAGGCATGGGAAGCCGTTTGAAGTGATTCTGGAAGAGGACGGAAGCACAGACAAGACGCCCGAAATCATGGACAGACTAGCAGCAAACGGCAGCTTCGTTAAGGCGCTGCACTTTCCGAGAAGGATGGGGAAGGGCTTCGGCATCAGAAAATGCTTCGAAAACGCAAGAGGCGAATACATAGTCCTCATAGACTCCGACATGGAGTACCCGCCAGAGAAGATACCCGACCTGCTGAACACCATCAACGGACACGACATAGTAGTCGGGTCCAGAAGCATATGGATCAACAGAAAAAACGGAAAAACCAAAATTGCCAGAGCCGTTCTGAGCCGCCTCTATAGTATGTTAATTGAAAGCCTGTTCGGCGTTAACCTCCAAGACTATCAAAGTGGATTCAAAGCCTTCAGACGAAGAGTAATAGATGCCGTCCAACCGTTGACGTCAAACGGTTTCGAGATAGACAGCGAAATACTAATCAAGGCGCTGCGAAAAGGCTTCAAGGTAGGTTTCATCCCTATAACTTACACCTACAAGGGAAATTCTAAGGTCAATGTTTTCCGTGACTCGTCCAAAATGTTTCTGTCAGTCATAAGATGGAAGCTCAACGGGAAGCTGAATGCTTTTATTTGATAATCTATAAGAGATGAAATAACTCGATGGAGAAAAAGAAATTTTGAAAGTAACACTTGTCACACCTTGGAATGCAGAATCAGGCATAGGAACTCATGCCAGAGAACTCGTTAAGTACCTCAATAAAAGCGGTGTTGATACAAAGATTTACACTGCTGGTAGAAGTACAAAAAGTAATAGCAACGCGTCCTACTGTGACCAAATAAATAAAGCTGAAGTCCAAAAGTTCTATGGTTCCAATCCTTTGCCTACCATGAAAATTCTACCGTCGACATACAATCCATTACCGAATTTTAGGTTCATGGAAGGATCCGAAAACAGGGCAATGCGGCTAATATGATGAAGACAAAGACAATTCACACGCATCGAACAATAATACGAGACATCTCACTGATTCTTGTAGCTACAATTATTGTAGTCTCATATAACTTCAAAGGGCCAACCAATGGTTCAGACGTAACTATGCACCTATCAATCGTCAGAGTGTTAATGAGTAATCTCCCCTTTGTGCCACGGTGGAACCCTTACTGGTATTTCGGCACAGCGATGCTAAGAGTGTACTCAGGTTTCCTGCATTACTCCATGGCATACCTCGGTTGGGGGCTCTCCTTTTTCCTATCCGAGTTGCCAATGAATGAACTTTTATCCCTCACTCTTTTGATTTACACTTACATAATTTTTCTGATTGGCGCCTTATCTGTATATTTTCTCGCCAAAGAATTAGGGACCAATAACCTAGGTGCCATATCCGCAGCATTTCTTTTTTTAACGTCATTTAACTTTATTGGCTTTTGGCTAATTGGCTCTTATCCAAATATAACGTCTCTCATGATTTCGCCATCGTCATTGGCTCTTTACGTAAGGGCAGCCAAACGAAAAAACCTTTGGGGTGCCCTTCCGGTTGGCTTCACTTTTGGAATCGTAATCCTCACATACGTTGGAAACGCTTTATTCTTTCTTTTATTCTTCATATTGATATCGATACTTCTGTTAATGCGTGACCCCAGCCTTCTTTACGTCCCCAAGGCGAGGAGCGAACCTCCCCAATACACTCTCACATTGCCTAAAATTGCTGGGCTATCTGCCGTTTCGGCACTGGCAATGTCAGCTTGGTGGCTGTTCCCTTTTTATGTTAGTGTAACAACAAGTTCGTCCTCTTATGCTGGTTCATTGGGAATAATATCTTCCATAACCACCTCAACACCATTCATAGACTGTTTCTTATCAATTAGCGGCTTCAGCGGAGAAAACCTTTTATCGCCTGGAGTCGGGCACTTTATCTTGGTTCTCATAAGCATCGTTCTTCTCGTGAAACTTTGGAAGCACCCTGCTGCAGACGGAGTTTTTATGGCATTAGCTGCTTTTTTCCTGTGCTTTACTCAATATTTGGGTTTCAGTTTTTCGTCGATACCTTCGAATCGTCCGCCTCTGTTTTTTTCCATATTCGCTTCAATCGCTGGGGGATTTGCGTTATCCTACCTTTGTTATTCATACAACAGCTTCATGAATAGAGTATCGAGCCTTAGAAACATTGGAATTCTGAAGTCAACGATTACCATTTTTGTCTGTCTGCTTGTTTTGTTAGCAGCAACTTTCCCTACTTTTTTGGTTGGTAACTCCTACGCAACAATTAACCTGCCCATTTGGAATGAAGCGATGGAACAGATAGTGAAACCTGGTGAAAGGATAGGAATTGACGGTGGATACGACATGAATATCGCATCAAATGTTTGGCAGTCTGGAGGAGGGTCAATTGAAAGCATGTATGTTTTGAATGATTATGCTTACACATATTGGTATTACATTTTCTACAAAATGGATTCTAGATATCTTCCCTACTTTTCAAGGAATTATAACACTAGATACATATCTGGAATTAACATAGAAGGGCTTCATAGAACCGATTCGGGTTTTTTGGAAGTAAATAATTATAGTTCGTCGATTGCGGAAATCATTCCGCAAGGATCGCTGATAATTTTTCATGTAGGCACACAAACCAAATATTCCTATCTTTTCACGTCAGTAGCCCTTGCAGGAGGCATTGATCCCATTCTTGTAGATGGAGGAGAATACCTGGAGGATTACAGTGCTGAGGATTTAGAGCACTTTAAACTCCTCTACATATCTGAACTAAAAGTCAGAAACGAGCAAGCCTATACTGCCTTAATCAACTCTTACGTTGACGGCGGAGGGACAGTTCTTTTTGACATCAACGAGTTTCCGCCTTTACTCAGCGAGGACATCACGAGCCTTCTCCCAATAGATGGTTTTTACACAACATCCTCCAATCTTCAGCTCGTCTTTTCGTCTTTCTTCAATTACTCGTCTTCGTTTACACCTCTTAATTCATCACGAGCACAAATTGCATATGCTGATAGGTTAAGGACAGGCGCAGAGGCTATTGCCTGGGACGAAAATAACAATCCAGTAATCGTTCGTATAATGAAGCAAAACGGCTGCGTGGCGTGGACTGGACTTAATCTGCCATATCAGGTAATGCTTAATGATGATTCTGGAGGAGCCAAATTACTTGTCCAACTTGCTCATTTTCTTGTTTCACAAAAAACAGAAACAAACCAAGTCGTACATCCAGCCGATTTTTCAATAGTTTCAACCGACGAGTATACTGTTGGCCTGCATAATCCATCATTAGGTGATGGTGTCTGGTTCAAAATGACCTATTACCCCGGCTGGGAAGCAGTCATTAAAGAAACCCAAGAAAACCTCAAAATTTTCTTGGCTGGGCCTCACGGGATGCTCGTTTTTCCCGAAAAAACCTCAACGACTAATATTTTCTTCTTTTTCGGGAAAACCCAAGACGTCATTCTCGGCGAAGTATTCAGCGTTGGTTTTCTTGTTCTATTTTTTGGGAGTTGGTTCATGCGGAACGTTATCATAAAACATTGGAAGATTCCCAGCGGATGGACGCACACGCCCCATAAAGGCTCGGAACTCATCAACTCCAAAAAAAATGCGAACATGCAATATTCTATTAAGAGGGATGGGGATTGAAGGTTGCCCATGTTACGCCCTATTTTCCTCCTGTAACTGGCGGCATTGAAACCTACGTTTATGAACTTGCGACGAGGCTCGCTGAGAAATGCGACATTGAAGTGTTCACTTGTGGGAGAGGTGTCACAGAAAAAGCGGGAAAAGCGGTTGTTCACCGAATCAGAGCCATCGACATAAAGGACCTTCCCCTAGGATTAAAGATACCTTATCCAATACCGCCTTCACTCGCATATCAACTGGTTAAGTCGAAGCCAGACATTATTCACGTGCATGGTCACGCCTTCTTCACAAGCTTCGAGGGCGCATTAGCTGCTAGGCTCCTAAAAAGACCATGCATAATGACTATCCACGACGTAGGCTTGGCGTACATGGATTACTCTTTCATTAGAGGATTACGATCATTCTTCGATTCAATACCGGTGCAATCAGCCATCAGATGGAGCACTATAGTCATTGCTCAAAATTCAGCGACCCGCGATTACGTATCTAAATTTAACCCCAAAAAGATTGTCACCATTCCGCAGGGAGTAAACACAAACCAGTTCAAACCCTCTAACAACGAGGGGCAATACATCACGTTCATCGCAGCAAGGCTAGTCAAGCTGAAAGGAGACGAAGTGTTCATACGAGCGGTGCCATTAATAGCAAAGGAAATCAAAGATGCCAGATTCCGTGTCGTAGGAGGCGGAGCGCGAGAGAATTACCTGAAAGAACTTGCATCCGAGAATGGCGTAAAAGACTTAGTTGAGTTCACTGGCACAGTTCCGCATGCAGACGTACCCCGATACTTGGCTGAAGCCAGCATCGTTGTCTGTCCAGGACCTACAGGACTATTGCTTCTTGAAGCAGCTGCTATGAAAAAAATTATCATTACTATCGGTCATGAGTGGGCTTTGGATGCTCTTGGAAATGCAGCTTACTTTGTCCCTCCTAACAGTCCTAGTAAGGTCTCAGAAACAGTAGTGTATGCTTTAGAAAATCGGGAAGCAAGCAACGCCCTAGTAGATGCTGCATATAAGAAAGTTAGATTGGAAAGGAGCTGGGAGATTGTAGCCCAACGGCATCTAGACCTTTACAACGCCATCTGCCATACACAAACTCATAGCAATAGGAAGCTTGAACATGGTAGACTGAGGACCTGAAGTTTCGGTCGTGATACAAGGATAGGGGAAAATACACAATAACCGCTAATGTTTTATGATATTCAGTTATAAAAAGATTTTTAATAAAAAGTGTTTGCTATGACGCAGAGAAGTAGAATAAAGATTGGAATGGTCACTCATGGGCAATTTCCGCCAGATGCACGTATAGAAAAGGAAATGTCATCTCTAATCAATGCTGGCTATCATGTATATATTTATGCAAATGAAAGGATGACCCGTCATAAAGTAGGAAAATATGATGGAGCGAAAGTAAGGTATTTTAACTTTAGTTTTTCCCCGGTCTTTCTTCTTTTCACTTTACCCATAATTCTAAAAAAAATGTTTCGTACCGATGGAATTAATATCATACATATGCAAGACACACCTTTGGTTATACCTACGAGCATAGCTACCTTTTTTCTTAAAATTCCCATGATTTATGACATTCATGAATTATGGCATATGATGGTAAGTAATGACGAAGGTATTTCGCCAGCTATTAAAAACACATTGAAAATTTGGTGCAAGGCAAGCGAATTTATCGGAACGACTATTGCTAAAGTGATTTTAGTTACATCAAATGAAATAGCATTTTACATTGCAAACACTTATTTTGTTCAACCTTACAGAATTCATGTTATTAAAAACCTTTCCCCCAGATTAAATAAGAATGATATTTTGAAAGTAAATCTTAGTAAAGATATATTTAAAATCTGTTATGTAGGAAATATGGATTCTGGTAGTGATCTTCTCCTGGATGAGGTCATCAAATCAGCTACATATTTGACCAAACGCATGAATTATAGGTTTTACCTTGTAGGAGATGGTGTTTTAAAACCCATGCTTGAAAAATTAGCTAAACAATTACGAATAGACAATTATATCGAATTTACAGGATATCTTCCAAGAAAAAAAGCATACGGTTATATTTATGCCAGTAATGTCTGTCTTCTCCCATTTAAAAAAATCCTAATTCAGATTATGCATCTCCTCACAAGCTCTTTGAATACATGAGCTTTGGAAAGCCAGTTGTATCGACACCTTTGATGTCTACTATGAGAATGGTTGGTGAAGCCATATATTTGTGGGAACCTCCTACTGCAAAGAGATTGAGTGAAATTCTCTATGAATTATATAGAAATGGCAATCTTCGTAAAAAATTAGGAAAGATGGGGCAAAAATTGGTTAAAGAAAGGTACAATTGGGAAATTGAAGAGAAAAGATTTTTAAAAATTTATTTAAGGCTAGCCAAAAAATATATTCAAGCGGATAACGTGAATAAGATTTTCCTATAATATTCTCCGATTTTATCAGTAGAAAAATGTTCAGTGAATAACTTATATCCTCTTTCAGCAACTTGTTCCCTCAATTCATTATCTCCTCTAAGTTGTAGTATAGCATCTGCTAATGAACGCGAGTCTCCCATGTTACATAACAAGCAGTTGTCCTCATTCTTTAGAAAACACTCATCGGTCGCAACGGACTTACCAGTAATAAGTGGTTTCTTCATTGCTAGAGATTCAAAAACCTTATTTGGGATTACTATTCCAGCTTTTTTTGTTGTTCCAAATATTCCGAGGCATACATCTGATCTTGCAATGTATTCTGGAATTCTCTCATACGGTATCATCTTCGTATGGAAGAAAAGATTGGTCAATTTCAACTTTTGAGCTAAAATATATGCTGTACTGAAAGTTTGTCCTGAACCAAGTAAATAGAAAATAATGTTTTTTTCCTTTCTCAAAAAATTGGCAGCGTAAATTATGTATTGGACACCCTGTAATGGTATGAAGGTCCCCCAGAAAATGACGCGAAAGATTCCGTCATTTCTTTCTTCATTCACTTTTGGATAAAAGACTGAATCGTCTGCACCAACGAACACCCTCTTAAATTTCTTTGTTTTTACATGAAACTTCTTAGTAATATAATTGATATGTTGATAAGTGTCTAATATGTTAATATTAGACAATTCATAACAATATTTATCTATATAATAAAGCGACCGACCCCATAAGGACCTTTCTGAGACACGTTTTCTGTCTTCAACTTCAGCTTCATAGAGAGACACATAAGAGTCAAAAATAATCGGTTTCTTAAAAAGAGCCTTTGCCGCAGGGATAGCATCGTGATGAAATACTATTATGGCATCATAATTCTTAGCTCTTAGCCTCGAACGGTTTTTTATTAGCCGGAGATATTTAATTATAACCGAGGGAATAGAATTTTTAAGATACTGCTCTTGATATCCTTCTGAAGCTGAGACTAATACATTACATTCATCAACCTCCACATCATTCCTTCTTAACCCTCTTACAACAATCCGATTTCTTCCTCCCCACCCATACCCAGAAGGATATGCTCCGAAACACAGTACCCTCATTTAGCTGTCATCCAGTTTTTTAGGTTATTTTGATTATAATAATAGCCCTTTCCTAAAAGGATTTTTAAGGTTTTGTGAGCAATTTGCCTGTTGTATGCAGGTCTTTTATGGGAAAGTGACGGTTTTATTCTCTCTAGAGATATAAATATTAAGAGTTTATAGTGTCAACCTCCCTAGGAGCCCCAAGAAGCTACTTATCTTGAACGTCATCTTGAATAGATGGCTTTGAAGTATGCTGATGGAAGCACAAGACTCCTATCCTACCTTCAATGTGTAGATTTTTTGGCGTTTCCTTGAATGGAGCAGGTTACACGCCAAAGAGCCTCTCAACCTATTTAAGTAAACCTGACTGTCAACGAAAAATTATATCAATCTGTAAAAATATTTTCATTAGGAGCGAACCTGAAATAGAGTGCATGCAACAATGATGCATACAAAGAAAGCAAATTTTATTAATTTTTCTGCGATTCTTATTCTCAGCCCTCACACTGATGATGCTGAAATAAGTGCGGGAGGTACAATAACGAAACTTTCAGAAAAATGTAAGGAAATTCATTATACGGCTTTTTCATGGAGAGCAAAAGACCTTGAGGACCCAGAAATTTTGAAGAATGAATGTTCTAGGGCCACACAAATCCTTGGTATTTCTAACAAGAATCTTTTATTTGAGGATTATGAGGTACGGAATTTTCTCAGTAATAGACAAAGTATTCTTGAAGACCTGATTATGTTGAAAAAAGGTATTCAACCAGATCTCGTCTTGGTTCCATCCTCTTTTGATGTGCATCAAGACCACAGAGTCATTTATGAGGAAGCTTTACGAGCTTTTAAACCATCAGCCTC
>Ga0172362_10003101_pt1 | contig 14384 bp, 10 predicted proteins | sample LakKivs1_kivu2a2_FD_114534 | JGI IMG/M metagenome (GOLD analysis project Ga0172362, IMG submission 114534) | Sediment microbial communities from Lake Kivu, Rwanda - Sediment s1_kivu2a2 | ecosystem: Environmental > Aquatic > Freshwater > Lake > Sediment | place: Rwanda: Western Province, Lake...
CGAAGAAAGGCCGCTGTGCAGTACCGCTACACGTCCGGGGAAACGACCGGCGAACCGCTCTACGGTTTGCTGGGTCAGGGCGATTTCCGGGACAAGACAGATGCCTTGCTTGCCGGCGGCAACGGTCTGGGCCAGTGCTCGCAGGTAAACCTCGGTCTTGCCGCTGCCCGTGACACCGAACAGCAGGAAAACCGGCGGCCCGCCAGCCTGCTTCCTCTTTGCCGATATGATACCCTGGATCGATTCCCACGCAGCCTGCTGAGAGGGAACAAGGGCGGGAGGCGTAGAGGGAGTGATGTTCAGGCGGGCTAAAGGGTCACGTCTCACCCTGATGTTTTCCACTGAAGCCAGATGGCGGTCCTCTAGCGCCTTTATCACGGCAGATGAGAAACTGGCGTATTTCCTGAGTTCACTGACCGGAATAGGCCGGGCCTGCGCGCTTAGGAACTCCAGAAGTTCTGCCTGTTTATAAGCTCTGGATTGGATCAGGTTGGTCCTGGCTGCCTCGATTTCCTCATCGCTCGCTATTAGCCTGATATAAGGAACCATCCTGGGCTTCGCCCTTGACGTTTCAAGTTCCAGGGTCTGTGTAATTAGCTTGTCGGCCAGCAGCTCGCCGGTGATTTGCCTGGCTCTGTCTTTGCCGAGCGTTGCCTCCAGTTCGGACAGGCTTCTCTTCTTTTTCTTTCTAATGATATCGAGAACCCGTTCCTGTTCCGGCGTGAGAGACAGATTGGTCTGAGAATCTGACGGCCGAAAGAAAGTGATAGCTCTCCTGACGAATCCCGGAGGCAGCATCAAGGCCACAGCATCGAACAGTGGGGCAAAATAGTGTTCGCTGATCCACCGGGCAAGCTCCATTTGCATCTGGGAAAGCACCGGAGAATCAGGAGCAATTCCGACTATTTCCTTGGTCTCTTCAACAGCCGGCTCACGCGACAGACGGAGCACAATCCCCCGGGCGAGGCGCGAGCCAAATGGTACCCATACTATCTGACCGGCAGTGATATCGAGCGCCGGGGGTATGGCGTAACTGAAAGTCTGACCCCGATATAGTTGGGGTGAATCGACCGCCACTTCGGCGTACTTCATTCAGAAGATTGTTGTTCTTCGCGAGGTTCTTCCTCTTGAGGGGCGGCCTGCTCGGCTTGTTCCAGTGCTCTCTCTCGCCTCTCCTTAAGCCGCGCCTGCTTAACACTAAGTCTGCGCATGTAATAGAGTTTGGCCCGGCGCACTTGCCCATGCCTGAGCACCGCGACAGCCTGCACGGAAGGAGATTGGAAAGGGAAGGTGCGTTCTACTCCGATGCCGTAAGACACCCTCCTGACCGTAAAGCTCCCGCCGTCAACGCCCTTCCTCATTTTGATCACCACTCCCTGGAAGTGTTGCAGTCGTTCTTTGTCCCCTTCCATGGCCTTCAGACTCACCTTGACCGTATCGCCGGGCGAAATCTGAGGAATGTCGGGGTTCACTTTAGGCTTAACATATTCTCTGATATCCATTTCCTTTCCTCATCGCATATATTGACCTTCTCCAGGAGGTCGGGGCGTCGCTGCGCTGTCCGCACGAGTGCCTGGCGGCGTCTCCATTGAGCAACTTCTCCGTGATTGCCTGAGAGCAGAACGGGAGGAACTGACCAACCCCGGTACGATGGAGGCCTGGTATACTGGGGATACTCCAGAAGCCCGTCACTATGAGAGTCATCGTTCACCGAATCCTCCGAACCAAGCACTCCTGGTATAAGTCTGGCCACCGCGTCCACGATAACCAGCGCGGCTAGTTCACCACCGCTAAGCACGTAATCTCCTATGCTGATTTGGTCGGTAGCCAGGTGCTCACACACCCTCTCATCCAGCCCCTCATAGTGGCCGCAGATCAACATCAGATGGGAGTGGCGGCTAAGCTCCCGGGCTACAGTTTGGGAAAAGAGCCTGCCCTGAGGGGTGAGTAGTATGATAGGCGTCTCGCTTACGCCAAGCTTCTGCTTTATTGCCTCGGCTGCCTCAAAGATAGGCTCGGGCTTAAGCACCATGCCGGGTCCACCGCCGTAGGGATAGTCGTCGGCAGTATTATGCTTGTCGTGAGTATAGTCGCGGATGTCATGGACCACAATGTCCACCAGTCCCTGCTCCCGAGCGCGCTTCATGATGCTCTCGTTAAGCGGAGAGACAAACATCTCAGGGAAAAGACTCAGAATATCAATACGCATGGGTTCACCCAATTCAGACCCCCAAAATCCATATCTTATCACGCAAGCGCAGACAAAACAAAGTTGCCGCTTCGCAGTCCTCGCGGACTGGGAGACGGCGGCGCACCAGCCGGAACAACAAGGAATGGCGCACTAATAGCGATTTGCGTGCCCTTCCCTGACGCGAAGGGATTAAGGCGGGGCTGACATTCTTCGTCCCGATAGACCGGGGGCCGGAACGCCACAAACCCGGGCACCGGACGGTGCTTCCTGAATCCCCAGACGAAATTCACTCGAAAATTCAGAAAAATCGTCAAAAGCTATTGACAAAACAAAGACAGGGTTTATAATTTGCTTGTGGGGTGAAACGTGGGGAAAAAGGACAAAATGGTCATTACATCATCAGTGCGCCAAACGCGGGGTCTTGGTTGAATTTGGGAGAAAACAATGTTTTTCGGTGAATATCCGTACAAGGTTGACGAAAAAGGAAGAGTCCCTTTGCCGCCAAAATTCAGGCGAGAGATGAAGGACGGTGTGATGTTGAGCAAGGGAATGGGAGAGAAATGCATCACCGTTTACACAATGGCAGAATGGAAAAGAATGTCCGACAAGCTGGCCGAGCGAGCAGTGACCCCGGCCAACTTAAGGAAATTGAACCGAGCAATCTTCGGCTCCGCCTTCAGCGCCTCGTTTGACGGGCAAGGCAGAATAAAGCTGCCGGATCCTCTGCGTACCTATGCCAGTATCGCCGACACGGCGATTGTTGTCGGTGCCAATACCCGCGTTGAACTGTGGAGTGAGGAAGGATGGAAGGCTGAACAGCCTTCATTCGAACAGGCATCCCAGATTATTGAAAGCCTTGGAGCATAATGCATGAGCGTTGCCATGACCGTGCCTGTCCATGTGCCCGTCCTGCTTGATGAAGTCATAGCAAGCTTGCAGCCCCGCCGGGGAGGCTATTTCATCGATTGCACCGTCGGCCTGGGCGGACACGCCGAAGCCGTACTGGAAAGAATTTCGCCATCGGGAAAGCTTTTGGGCATTGATGCGGATCCCGAGGCCATCACAATGAGCCAGGAGAGACTCGGCCAATATGGCGAGTCAGTTATCCTGGTTAACGATAATTTTGTTAACCTCGAGGCCATCTCCAGAAGATACCATTTTCATCCAGTTGATGGTATTCTCTTCGACCTTGGTGTTTCCTCTCTACAACTGGACACAGCCGAACGCGGCTTCAGCTTCCAGCTCGACGCTCCCCTCAACATGAGGTTCGACGCGACCCAGGATTTAACCGCAGCGGACATCGTCAACACTTTCTCCGAGCAAGAGCTGGCCAAGCTCATCGAAAGATATGGTGAAGAGCACCATAGTAGACGGATAGCGCGGCACATTGTTCAGAATCGCCCTATCTCTACCACCCTGGAACTTGCTCGCCTCATAGAACAGGTTTCAGGTGGCAGGCGTGCCCGAATTCACCCCGCTACAAGAACCTTCATGGCGCTTCGCATCGCGGTCAACAGTGAATTACAGAATCTGGAGCTGGCCCTCAAACAGACCCTTAACCTCCTCCGCCCCGGGGGCAGACTAACAGTCATTAGTTACCATTCTCTGGAAGACCGTATAGTCAAGCAATTCATGCGAGACGCAGCCAGCAGCTGCCTATGCCCTCCGGGAACAGTAGTATGCCGCTGTGGGCATGTGCCCACCCTGAAGCTCATCTCACGGAAGGTCATAAGACCTACCTCGTTGGAGACAGAATCCAACCCCCGCAGCCGCAGCGCCAAATTAAGGATAGCTGAGCGACTCAACTAGGCGGCATCCCCAGCAATGAAGGAGGTGAAAATGGCAAAGAAGATCATTTCAGCTATTGATGTAGGCACCACCAAAATAGCCACCCTCGTGGCCAATGTCAAAGCAGAAGACGACATTGAAGTCCTAGGAGTGGGAGTCGTTCCCTCTCATGGCCTACACAAAGGCATCGTAGTAAATATGGACGAAGCCAAACAGTCCATCGCCACATCTATAAAGGAAGCACAAAGAGTCAGTGGCATACGCATTGATTCCGCCTATGTTGGAGTTACCGGCAGACACATAAGTAGTCTGAATAATCGAGGAGTGATAGCTATCCCCAGGGATGACCGATTGGTACGCACTCAGGACCTCAAAAGGGCGCTGTCTGCGGCTCGCAACGTCAACGTCGCAGAAGGAAAAAAGGTACTCCATGCTATTCCCAGATACTACGCCCTGGACGGACAGGAAGGAGTGAAGCAGCCGGTGGGCATGCACGCTCACAGGCTGGATGTGGAGACCCACATCATCACCGCTTCAGTGACCTCCATACAGAACTTGGCCAAGTGCGTGCGCTCTATCGGCGTCGACGTTGATGACCTTATCCTCGAACCCCTGGCTAGCGGGGAAGCAGTACTGACTCCTGAGGAGAGAGATACAGGCGTTATCATGGCCGACATGGGAGGCGGGACTACCGATATAGCCGTATTCAAGAACGGCGCCATCTATCATACCGCCATCATTCCGGTAGCCGGTTATCAGGTAACGAGCGACATCTCCATAGGCCTCGGCCTACCCTTCAATATTGCAGAAAAGATGAAGAAGAGGTACGGCAACGTCACCCCGACCCTGGAGCTTGACGAAACGGTCCAGGTGGGCCTGGAAAATGGGCACAGCGCCTCCTACAAGGACCTGTGCAATATCATCCGCGCCCGCATGGAGGAGCTGCTCCAACTCATATTAATGGAGATGCCCACCAGCGATTATCACAGCCTGGCGCCTTGTGGCCTGGTGCTCACAGGTGGAACAGCTAACCTGCCCGGGCTCGACGAGCTGGGACAGGGAGTCCTGCGAATTCCGGTACGCAAAGGCCGCCCTTTGAACACTGGCATCTATGGCATTAACGACATCCTTCAAGACCCGTCTTACGCTACCACCGTGGGCCTGGTCCTGTGGCCGGTGCGGGGCAAAGAAGCTTCCAATATGCAAGTGCCGAAGGCCGGCATATGGGGCAATTTCGTAAGTGCGTTCCGAAGGCTGTTCCGGGCCTGATTTGTGAAAGGAGGTTAGAATGGCAAAGCAGATTTACACCCCAAGTCCAGCAAGAATCAGAGCTATAGGTATTGGCGGCGGCGGCTCCAATGCCATTACACGTATGGTCCGCGAGGGCATCAAGGGCGTCGACTTTGTCGCTATGAACACTGATGGCCAGGCGCTGGCCCTAGCCGAGGCCCCCACCAGAATTCAACTGGGGGAAAAATTGACCAGGGGCCTGGGCGCCGGCGGTGACCACAAGGTGGGAACCAAGGCGGCGGAAGAGAGCATCGACATAATCCAGGACGTCGTGCAGGGAGCCGACATGGTGTTTATTGCAGCCGGCATGGGCGGCGGCACCGGCACAGGTGGTATCCCTGTCGTGGCTGACGTGGCCAAGAAGAGCGGCGCTCTCACCATCGGAGTCGTGACCAAGCCCTTTTCTTTCGAGGGTACCCACAGAAACCAGGTTGCCGAGGAAGGGCTGCTTAACCTGTCGAGCAAGGTCGACACGCTCATCATCATACCAAACGACCGCCTGCTTCAGCTTTGCGATGCTAAGACAAGCGTAGACAACGCCTTCAGGCTGGCGGACGACGCTCTTCGACTGGGAGTTCAGGCCATTTCAGAGGTAGTCACCGTTCCGGGCTTGATAAACCTGGACTTCGCCGACATCAAATCGGTAATGAAAGATGCCGGTCCCGCCTGGATGTCCGTGGGAAGAGCCAGCGGGCAAAGTCGCGCCGCCGAAGCGGCCAAGGCTGCCATGGCCAGTCCATTGCTTGACGTGTCCATAAGCGGAGCCACCGGTGTGCTATTCAACATTACCGGCGGCCCCAGCCTTACTCTATTTGAGTGCAACGAGGCTGCTCAAGTAGTCAGCCAGTCGGTGGACCCCGACGCCAACATAATCTTCGGCGTGGTGTTTGACGCCAAGATGGACACCGAGATCCGGATCACCGTTATCGCTACGGGCTTTGCTAAGACGCCGGGCGGAGGAGTACGCAGCTCCGAAGAACTGCGCCGCCTCATAAAGGGTGGCAGCGACGCTCTTGATATGCCTTCATTCCTGCGCCGCAGTCCTCGTTTTCCGGTCTCCCGGACTGAGAGCAAACCCCAGGTTAATGCATCAGTGGCTCCGGAGCCCGGCAAATTCTCTCGACAGTAAACCTAAGCCTCATTTGGGGAAGGGCAGCTCGAGCTGCCCTTCCCCCTCATCCCTCAATACACTCTGCCTTTGCAGTCCCGATTTGTCGGGACTTCATGCAATGACAGCTTGCAGGGTTGCATTTCCGTCCTAAACATGTCATAATAAGTAATCAGACCTTTAAATCAGTCCGGTGAGGCTGGTAAGGGGAAAATGATTCGCCATAGCGCAATAACAGCAGCATCGTGTAGAACCTCTTGCCAGTTTAGTGGCAGGAGGTTTTTTGACGCCTGAAAAGGTTCTGCTAACCTCAAGGGAGATGGAGCGGGCGTTGGCTCGCATCGCCCACGAGATTGTGGAAAGAAACAAGGGTGCGGATGGTGTTGTGCTCGTAGGCATGCGAACTCGGGGAGTGCCTCTGGCCAAACGCCTGGCCGCAATAATCGAGGGCTTCGAATCGATCTCTATTCCCGTGGGCGCTCTCGACATCGGCCTGTATCGCGACGACATCCCGAAATCGGAACCCGCCAACCCCAGCCATACCAATATCCCTGTCGGTATCACCGCAAAGCAGGTAATCCTGGTTGATGACGTTCTTTATACGGGACGCACCATCCGCGCCGCTATGGACGCACTGGTGGATTTGGGGCGCCCGAAGACCATCCAGCTGGCTGTGTTGATCGACCGCGGCCATCGGGAACTCCCAATACGGGCCGACTACGTAGGTAAGAACATACCAAGCTCCAAGGACGAGGAGATTAGAGTCCAACTCACTGAGATTGACGACGCGGACAAAGTAGTAATCGTCAACACGCCCGAGACTAATCGAATGAAACTGGAGAGGTACTATGAATCTAGCAAATAGAGATCTGGTGACCATAGATGACCTATCGAACGGCGAAATCGAGGCGCTGTTTTCTCTAGCAGACGAGATGGCCAGCTCCCCAAAAGAGCAGGACGGACTGTGCCAGGGCAAGATCATGGCCAGCCTGTTCTTTGAGCCGAGCACCAGAACGAGATTGTCCTTCGAAGCTAGCATGCTCAGACTTGGGGGCCGGGTCATAACCGCGGTAGATATCGGGGCAAGTTCCCTGGCCAAGGGCGAAAGCATTGCCGATATGGCGAAAGTAGTCGGCAGCTATGCCGATATAATAGTCATCAGACATCCCTGGGAAGGAGCAGCGAGGGTGGTCGCCGACTATGCCGGCATCCCGGTGATAAACGCCGGCGACGGTAGCCATGAACACCCTACACAGACATTATGCGACCTTTACACCATCAGAAAAGAAAGACAGACCATCGGAGGGTTGAGAATCGCCCTGTGGGGAGACTTGAAACACGGACGAACGGTACACTCCCTGATCTATGCCTTAGCCAGATTTGGTGCCACTATCCTTTTTTGCCCCGGCCCCGGGCTCGAGATGCCGGAGCATGTCCTGAGGAGACTGAGTGCAGAATACAAGGGGGAGTTGAAAGATTGTAAGAATCTGAGCCAGGAGCCTGGAAGAAAAGCCTTTCCTGTAGATGCCATATACCTGACTCCCAGCAGCCCCCACCAGCTTGCCATGCTGCCCGACGTGAGTATGAGAGTAGAGTTGAAGGCGGGGGTTGATGCCCTTTATGTCACCAGACTTCAAAAGGAAAGACAATCTCCTACCGCAGACGAACACGAATCGCAGAAGGAGTATCCCGTGGTAGATAAGAAACTCCTTAGAGAAAGGGAGTTTAGGCAGACGCTGGTTATGCATCCGCTGCCCCGCGTCGATGAGTTAACGCATGATCTGGATGCTGATCCCAGAAGTATGTACTTCAAGCAGGCAGCTTACGGGGTACCGGTCAGAATGGCGTTGCTTGCCCTGCTATTAGGCGCCAGGGAAATCGAAGCGCCTGAGAGGAGAGATTCCTTTGCCCGGAGGAGCGAATATCCCGTCTATAAACGGGAATCCGGCATCAGGTGCCCCAATGCGAACTGCGTCTCGAACCAGAAAACGGAAGTGCGGTATATAAAGCCCGAGTTCAAAATTGTGAGTCGCGAGCCTCTGATATTGCGATGCGTCTATTGCGATCATGAGTTTTACCCTCAATTTGTTGCTAGTTCGGAGTGGCATGAAGGAAGGGTGGAAAACAAGAAATACCACAGCACCGATAGCCATTTCAGCCGGAAGATAAAGCCGGAGAATTTGATCATCTTTGCTTCGCAGAAAGAAGCTGAGTCTCAGCACTTCAAGCCCAGCAACTACGTCAGGCAATGAACAATGAAGCTATCTCTCTGTTTATCCGTGGCGGCCATATAGTTGATCCCGGCCAGGGCATAGACCAGGTTGACGACGTGCTTGTCGCTGATGGCAAGATTGTGCAGATAGGATGCAGCTGCACGCGGAGCCCTTCGCCGTCTGTCATTCTGAGCAAAGCGAAGAATCTCGATGCCTCAGGGTTGATAGTCTGTCCCGGCTTCGTAGACCTCCACTGTCACCTGCGGGAGCCGGGGTTTGAAGAGAAGGAGACAATCGCCACGGGGACAAAGGCAGCCGCTGCCGGTGGCTTCACGACCGTCTGTTGCATGCCGAATACCAATCCTCCCATCGACCGCCCATCCGTTCTAGCCCTGGTGAAGACGAAGGCCAGCGAAAGCCTTATCACGGTTTTCCCCATAGGTTGCGTTACCAGGGGCAGAAAGGGCAGGGAATTGACCGATATGGCCGGCCTGGCCGGGGCGGGCGTAATTGCTTTCAGTGACGACGGTGACCCGGTGGCGAATTCGCAGCTCATGCGCCGTGCCCTGGAACACAGCCTGAACCTGGGTCTGCCGATAATTGACCACTGCGAGGACAGATCACTGAGCGACGATGGAATCATAAACGAAGGCCGGACATCTACCCGCCTGGGCCTGAAGGGAATCCCCCCGGCCGCCGAAGAGGTCATCGTGGCACGTGACTTAATTCTGGCCAAATCAACTAAAGGCCATCTTCACGTTGCCCACGTGAGCACCGCTGGTTCAGTGGAGCTTATTCGGCGCGCCAAAGAAGATGGGGTATCGGTCACCGCCGAGGTCACGCCCCACCATCTGACGTTAACTGACGAGAGCATTGCACGCAAGTCTGCCAACAAGGGATTTGATACCAATTTCAAAGTAAACCCGCCTTTGCGCACCGAACAGGATGTCGAAGCGTTGATCAAGGGTCTTAATGACGGCGTAATCGATGCTATCGCCACCGACCACGCGCCGCACACTCTGGCAGACAAGGATCGCGGGCCGGAGCTGGCTACGTTTGGCATCAGTGGATTTGAAACCGCCTTGGGCTGCCTCATGGGCCTGGTGCACATGAGAAAAATAAGCCTGACTCAGTTGATTTCCAAGCTAACGAATGGACCGTCGAAGGTCATTGACCGAAGTAATGAACTGGGTACGTTAAGATCTGGCGCGCCGGCCAGCATCACCATATTTGACCCGGACCGGGAATGGGTCGTGCATAGCCGCAATTTTGTCTCCAGGGGCAAGAACACTCCCTACGATGGCTTCAGGTTGAAGGGCAGGACAGTGGCAACGATTGCAGGTGGCACCATTATCTATATGGATGATTTGCTCAGGAGTCGTTTTGAACCCGCCTTCTGCAATTCTGAGCGGAGCGAAGAACCTCGTGGCTAAAAGGGCGGTTTTGGTTCTCGAAGATGGCTCGGTTCACGAAGGTGATTCCTTTGGCGCCCGAAGTACTACCTATGGTGAGGTGGTTTTCGACACCAGTATGGCCGGCTATCAGGAAATGCTCACCGACCCGTCGTTCGCCGGCCAGATCCTGGTTCCCACCTATCCTTTGATTGGCAACTACGGTATCAACGAATCCGATTTCGAATCCAGGCAGATCCAGGTCAGAGCTCTAGCAGTTCGAGAATATTGCCTTCATCCCAGCCACTGGCAAAGTACCCTTACCTTACACGGCTTTCTTCTGGCCCATGGCGTTCCCGGCATCAGCGGAATCGACACGCGCGCCCTGACTCGTCACTTGCGCCTGCAAGGGGCCATGATGGGAATGGTCACTTCGGAATTGACAGTTGAGGAAGCGTCGGCTGAACTGAAAACCGTACCCCGATATGATGTTACCGATTTTGTCCGCGAGGTCAGCACAGAAAAATCATATGAGTGGCAGCCCGACAAGCCTTTAGCGGCAAACTCGCCTTCCCTGTCATTGCGAGGAGCCTCGCTGGTGAAGCAATCTCGTATCGTAGTCATCGACTGCGGCTTGAAATACAACATACTGCGGATCCTTAGCCAGCTTGGCTGCCAGGCAACCGTCATCCCATGCACCGCTACCGCAGAAGAAGCCTTGGCCGTAAGTCCCGACGGCATTGTCTTGTCACCCGGACCGAGCAATCCTGCTCTCCTGCAGAACATAACGGACACAGTAAGAAGGCTTATCGACCGAAAGCCTATCATGGGAATATGCCTGGGGCATCAGCTTCTGGGCAAAGCCTTAGGAGCTTCGACATTCAAGCTAAAGTTCGGGCACAGGGGCGGCAACCATCCGGTGCGAGACCTAGCCACCGGCAGGGTCTATATCACCGCCCAGAACCATGGCTATGCTCTGGACGCCGATACCTTCAAAAACGGACTCGAAGTTAGTCACATAAATCTAAACGACGGCACGGTCGAAGGTCTCCGCCACCGGGACTTGCCTATCCTAGGCATCCAGTACCACTCCGAGGCCTCACCCGGCCCGCTGGACAATATGTACTTGTTCGAGGCATTTCTGGACATGGTGAGAGTCAGAACACAAGAGAGGTGACATGCCTGAAATATCTAAGGTCCTCGTAATCGGCTCAGGGCCGATAATCATCGGGCAGGCGGCGGAGTTCGATTACTCCGGGACTCAAGCATGCCGGGCCCTAAGAGAGGAAGGCGTGACCACGGTTCTCGTGAATTCGAATCCGGCTACCATTATGACCGACGAAGGCATCGCCGACATCGTGTATATCGAGCCACTCACAGTGGACGTCGTGGCACGCATAATCGAGAGGGAGCGGCCTGACGGCCTATTGCCTACACTCGGAGGACAGACGGGACTCAATCTGGCAGTGGAGGTGGCCGATGCCGGAATACTCGACAAGTACCATGTCCGCCCTCTGGGCACAGCTATAAAGACCATAAAGACGGCCGAGGAAAGGTCTCTGTTCAAGCAGCTTCTTCTCGATATCGGCGAGCCCGTGCCCGCAAGCAAGACTGTGAGATCGGTGAAAGAGGCAGTAGAACTGACCAGATCAATCGGCTTGCCCCTTATAGTGCGGCCCTCCTACACTCTGGGAGGCACAGGCGGTGGCATCACCTACACTGTGAAAGAGCTTGAACAGACCGTCGCTGGCGGCCTGGAGTCCAGCATGAGCCACGAGGTCCTGGTGGAGCAGTGCCTTCTAGGTTGGAAGGAAATCGAATTCGAAGTCATGCGGGATGCCGCTGACAACTGTATCGCCGTCTGCTGCATGGAGAACATCGACCCCATGGGCATTCACACTGGTGATAGCATCGTAGTAGCGCCCAGCCAGACTCTCACCGACAAAGAATACCAGATGCTCAGGTCAGCCAGCTTGAAGATCATAAGGGCCCTGAAAATCGAGGGCGGCTGTAATATACAATTTGCCCTGACTCCCAGCCCTGTGGTCGCCGAAAAATGGGCGCCCGACCAGAAGGGAGTCGCAAGAAGCAAGTACTACGTAATCGAAGTCAACCCGCGCGTAAGCCGCAGTTCAGCTCTGGCCAGCAAAGCTACCGGATACCCTATCGCCCGCGTGGCGGCCAAGATAGCCATAGGCAAAACGCTCGATGAGATTCCCAACAGGGTCACAGGCAAGACGCTTGCATCTTTCGAGCCCGCTCTGGACTACTGCGTGGTGAAAATTCCCAGATGGCCCTTTGATAAATTCGCTCTGGGCGACCGCAAAATCGGCAGCCAGATGAAAGCCACCGGCGAGGTTATGGCCATTGCCAGAACCTTCGAGGCTGCCCTACAAAAAGCGGTCCGCTCCCTGGAATTCGGCAAGCGCACTCTGCTCTGGGAAGACCCCGCCTGGAGTAAGCAGAAAGGGCTTACTTTCTATCCGCTTCACCCTAACGACCTGAGACTATGGGCAGTTATGGCTGCGCTGCGCAAGGAAGCTGAGCCCGAGGAACTCTCCCGGCTCACAGGCATAGACCCCTGGTTTGTTTATAAGTTCCAGAATATTGTGGACATGGAAAGAAGCCTTCTCTCCGAACCCCTGACATCCGAGGTACTGTGGGAAGCGAAGAGGCTGGGCTTTTCGGACGAGCAGGTTGGCACACTGGCCGATCGGCTGCCCGAGCAGGTCAGAGAAACCCGCCGCCAGTGGCATGTCCTCCCTGTGTATAAGATGGTGGATACGTGCGCCGCCGAATTTGATGCTCAGACCCCTTATTTCTACAGCACGTACGAGAAGGAGAATGAAGCTGATTCACTGCCCGGAAAGAAGGCTCTGGTCATCGGCAGCGGGCCCATACGCATCGGGCAGGGAATTGAGTTCGATTATTGTTGCGTTCATTCAGCCTGGGCGCTTCAAGAGATAGGCATGAAGAGCATCCTCGTCAATTCCAATCCTGAGACAGTCTCCACCGATTTCGATACCAGCAGCCGTCTCTATTTTGAAGCACTGGATGACGAAAGCATCCGAAGTATACTCGAGAACGAGACAAATGACGGGTTGCCTCCACCATCCATTGTGCAGCTCGGTGGACAAACCCCTATCAATCTGGTTGGAGTTCTGGCTAGGAACAACCTGCCGATACTCGGCTCGAGCGCCGAAGCCATAGACATTGCCGAAGACCGCCGTCGCTTCGAAGATTTCCTGGATAGATTAGGCATACCTCAGCCGCCTGGGGCAGCGGTAACGGCCGTTGAGGCGGCTCTAACCACAGCCACGTCCCTGGGTTATCCGGTGCTCGTGCGTCCTAGCTATGTCCTGGGCGGTCGAGCCATGGAAATCGTGTACAACGAGGCTGAATTGGTCCGCTACCTGACTTTGGCCTTGGAGATGGACAGCCAGCACCCTGTGCTCATCGATAAGTACTTCCAGGGCAAAGAGGTCGAGGTGGATGCCATCTGCGATGGCGAAAACGTCCTTATTCCTGGTGTGATGGAGCACATCGAACGGGCCGGGGTGCACAGCGGGGACGCCCTGGCCATCTACCCCGGACTCAATCTCACTCTGGACGAAGTAAACACCATGGTTGACTACACAATGAGAATCGGGCCGGCTCTGGGCATCAAAGGCCTGATGAACGTCCAGATGGTGATCATGAGAGACCCGGCACTCAGCTCCTTGAGCGCCGTTCGCTCGATGGTGTACGTCTTCGAGGTAAATCCCCGGGCCAGCCGGACCGTGCCATTCATCTCCAAGGTGACCGGCGTGCCCATGGTAAGAATTGCCACCAAGGTCATGGCCGGGATCAGCCTTAAGGAACAAGGTTACGAAGGAGGGTTGTGGAAAAGACAGCAGTTGATAGGCATAAAGGCCCCCGTCTTCTCCATGTCTAAGCTGACTGGGGTGGATAGCTACCTCGGCCCCGAAATGAAATCCACGGGCGAGGTCATGGGGATTGATTACACCTTCGAGGCGGCCCTGGTCAAGGCCCTTCTGGCATCCGGATTGATGCTGCCGCAGGAAGGCAGTCTACTACTCAGCATTGCCGACAAGGACAAGAGTGAGGCCCAGCCCCTCATCAGACAGTTGCATTCGTTGCACCACGACCTCTATGCCACGGAGGGGACCGCAGCAATGATTGAATCCATGAAACTGCCGGTAAAGATGGTCACCAAGAAGCTAAGTGAAGGGCACCCCAACGTTGTTGATCTTATCCAGGATAATTCGGTTAGCGGGGTTATCAATACCATCACCGGGGGCCGTGTTCCACTTAAGGATGGCTTGAATATTAGACGTGCAGCGGCAGAGAAGAGGATACCCTGCTTCACCTCACTGGACACCGCCCGGGTAGCTATCGGAGCC
>Ga0172362_10003104_pt1 | contig 14376 bp, 15 predicted proteins | sample LakKivs1_kivu2a2_FD_114534 | JGI IMG/M metagenome (GOLD analysis project Ga0172362, IMG submission 114534) | Sediment microbial communities from Lake Kivu, Rwanda - Sediment s1_kivu2a2 | ecosystem: Environmental > Aquatic > Freshwater > Lake > Sediment | place: Rwanda: Western Province, Lake...
TGATGCGTATGATGCATGAGGTGCCCGAGCACAACATCTATGATGCCTCAGGACCATGGGGCAAGCATAGCATGCATAATGACCCCAATGCTTGGGATTATTCATTTTATGACAGGTTTAATGGCGGTAAGAAACGAAAAAACACCATCAAACAACGTAAGAGTCGCAAGGTGGGAAAGAGTCGCAAGGTGGGAAAGAGTCGCAAGGTGGGAAAGAACCGTCGCAATGGGCGAAGCAAACATTGATAAAATTCAATGAATCAGAACCAAATGAGACAAGCTAGTCAATCAATGATGTAACCATTGATTGATTTTTGATGTAAATTGTTGTGGACATTGTGATGGACATTGTCATGAACATTGTGATGACTATTGTTGGGGTTGTTGGGGCTGTTGTGGCTGCTGTGGCTGCTGTGGCTGCTGTGGCTGAATAAGACCCTTGGACTCGCGGTCCAAAAACTTGGCGCGATTGTCCAAGTTGGCGTCATATCCGGCATAACTGGAATACTGCGTGTTGGTTTCGTTGGGGAAAAACGCGACCTTGTCGGCCTTGTTTCCATACACGTACTCGTTGGGCTGCAGCACAGGGGGCTGGCGACGGCGAGGCGCGGATGGTGCCACTGGCGACGCTGCGGGCGACGCAGCAGATGTAGCCGGCGCACCGCGCAGCATCATGTTTGCCAATCCAAAGATGAGCGTGAAAAAAACCATGAACGGGATGGCCACTAGCACCCATGACACGGTCTTGTACCCTTTAGTGCACAACATGTTCAACATCCAGGTCCAAAACAAGAACCACATGATTTTTAAAGCAAATATGTAAGCCGTGTGTTGAACCTGGACTGATACATGTCCGACGGAATACACCTGCCGGTTTCCCGCGTTTTGAATGCCGGTCACTACAAGTGACAGTAGTGAAATGACAAAGTACGTTAATGCGGGCGCACACAGCATGGGCGCCCCTCCTGGGGCTGCTGCACTTGACATAGCAGACGCGGAATAAGAAGACGGTGCGGAACTCATTGAACTGGGATTGGGATTGGGATTGGGATTGGGATTGGGATTGCGGTATTATGCTTGGGCTTTATGACATTTCACTATATTATTATTCGTTCCGTTCACTTCGTTTTTAAAACTCCGAATTCAGGGTGCGATTTCCACCCCTTTCGTTCAAGTAATTCCACTGTTTTTGACTGGTGCACACGCACCCGGTGCTGGAAGAATAGTAGCTCGGGCAGCATTCAGGTTTGACATCGTTGTGCGCAAAAATAAGCATCTCACCAGGGGGGAGGGGGATGGGTCCGCCCTTGTGGTACTGTCCCGACTTGGTGTTGTCTTGGTTGCCGACGCCGTTGGCGTAATCGCGTGCGGCGTTTACCCATCCGCCGCCAGGAATGCCGGAGTCCATGTTGTAGTTAATGGGCGCGCCGTAATCGTCTGAACCCAGCATGGACCGTTGCGCAAATGTTTCCTTAATTACGCTCCCCACGTCGGCAGACATTCCGTTGACGCTGAAGGACGTGCAGCTGCAAAACAAATGCGCGCCCATGATGATCCCGATCACCACAAACAGTATAACGTGTTCAATGCGCACGCTGAATCCGTTGAGTTTCAATTCCATTATTATGTGTAATTGTCCAATTATATATAATAAAAATATAAATATTTTGCGCCGCCGGTTAACTCTTTCTAAATCCAAATCCAAATCCAAATCAACGGGACGGAGGCGACGGAACCAGCGATAGTCCGTGAATGTGCAGTATTTCGGCCAACGCGTGCGCGATCATGCCCATCGGAATGGCAATCCCGATGTAGATGGCCGTCAATACGGCCCCCGTGGCTGCTAATATGCCGGCGGGTATGATTCCAAACGGACCAAATGCAATGGCAATGGCCAGCCCAATCCACACCGCAATGAGCGCAGCACCGGCGGAGATCAAAATGATGACAATGATTTCAAACGTGGACTTCAGCCCCGACTGCATCGTGTCGTACATGCCGTAGATGGTGTACAAGTACGTCGTCATCATGCCCATCACTTTGTTCAGCATGTCCCGCAGTTTGATCAGCATGATCATAATGGGCTGCATGATGTTCAACACCCGCCCCATGATCTCGGCAATGATGGACGAAATGGCGGTCCGAATGGCGTTAATCAATCCGCGCACGTCGTTCAGCACGTTTGCAATGCCATTCAGCGCGCTGCCGACGGCAGACTGCGTGTAATACAGCGGCTCCAAGGCCACCGACGACATGTCCTTGATAATGGCTTGAATGCAATATTCAAAATTGGTTTGCACGTACTCCATCCCGCTTTGACCGGTCGGCTGCATAATCATTCCCGCAAACGGCATGTACGCGGGCTTGCAGCGATACACGGGCCAGTTGCTACGAATGTAAGTGGCGTTCGTGCGCACTTTCAAGTAAACGTTGGCGCACAAATACACGAAAATGATTATGACTGACCACAATATGTCCGACACAATTTGATCAAACAACCGGTTTTTGTACATGAACTTCATCGTTTGAATAAATCCGGCATCCGTTTGTTGTGGTGGTTCCAGTGCGGGCCCGGAAACAGGTGTCGCGCTCATGGTCTATTAATAATTCAAACTATTTGTTTTTTTTACTTCCCCCCCTAAATCTGCAACCGCAAGCGCAACCGCAACCGCAACCGCAACCGTGTTATAGTGCGCGCACCACTTGGCCAATCGGACCCGCCCATGTGCTCTGCATAGATTGCATGCCCGTGTCCATGGTGTACATGGACGTAGTCATTATGCCGATGTTCTTTGAAACCATGTCCTTCAAGCTGATGATCATCCTCTGAATTTGAACCAGCAGGTTCAAGAACACGCCGAAGATGTTGGCGATCCCGCCGGACACGTTCGTTCTAAAGTTGTTCATGAAATCCCGCACATCGTTCAAACTGGACGTCAGACCGCCGATGCTGCTCGTTGTCAGCGACATCAAATAATTCGCGGGCTCCATTAGCACGGTCATGTAACCGGACTGCATGTTTTGCATGCACTGTTGAAAGTTGGCTTCCGTGTCGTATCCAAAAAACCCTGCAAGCAGCATGTAGTTTGTCTGGCACTTGTAATGCGGCCAATTGTTTTTTACGTTCTTAATGAACAACAACGTGGAAACGCCCACGTCTATCCCAACGTAAAATGCAATGATTGCAATCACGTCAACCAACGTCAATATTTTTGAAGGAGGATCGGCACCGAAACTTTCGTCTTGTGCTCCTGCTGCTGCTGCTGCTCCTGCTCCTAATTCCTTCATCTCAATATCAGCCATTGTTTCAAGTTTATGCACGTGCTTTCTTACTACAAAATCCAAATATAATTATTTTGCATTTGGATTGCAAAAATGGTATGCAAGTTATACGAGTTTCGTATTTGTGGGAGGCGCATTTGGATTGTCCAAAGCAGCTTCGGATGCGCCCTTCATTATGAGATGATTATTATTCAAGCTGGCGGCACTGGCCGATGCGGATCCTGAAAATTGTGGGACAGTGACGGCCTTGACTGTGGGCGTGGGCGTGGGTGTGGTTGTGGTTGTGGTTGTGGGTATGAATGATACGCCGCCTCTTTTCAGTTTGGACTTGGACCCCCTCCTCTGTTTAGATTTGGACCCACTACGTTTGGATTGTTTAGATCGTTTGGATCGTTTGGATCGTTTGGATTTGGACCCCCTCCTCTGTTTGGTTTTGGATTTGGACCCCCTACGTTTGGAACCGCCGACTCTGGCACCGGAGTTTGCTAGAACCAGCCGGTTATGGTCGGCCGCAGCAGCGGCATTTTGACTTGCAAAATCAGGCGTCTTTGTTACAGGCGCAGGAATCGGTGCACCGGGTGCACCCTGCGGGATGTTTGGTTTCGACACAATTGGAGCGTATGGATTCGGCGTGGGCGTGGGCGTGGGATTGGTTGTTGTCATTGCGATAATGGGAATGAGTGCATATATTATGAACGCATTAATTAATTTATTGTAATTTATGTATTGTTCAATTATTGAGTTAAAAATAAAGTCGGGGTATTTAACATAATGCGATTTGCAAAATACAAAATACGACCATCAACATGAACAGCATGGACCGAATTCAGCTTGAAAAAATGATTCAAGCCAACGATGCAGCAGACAACACCGAACAAATTCGCGAACTGAAACACAGCACCCTCATTCACCAAGACGTCGGCACGTTGCTTAATTTGAAACGCGATTACGCGCGCTTGGCCAGAACCAACCCCGACCAGTTTGACATGATGTGCGTGAACCGATGCTCCTTTCTGTTCAACAACTACACCGACATTTTCAACAAGGTGAAAAAAGACGAAATTGATTTGTCTATCTTGGGGCGGTTGTTGGGTGTGCTAAAGCTGATTGAAGAGGGAAAGGTGGGGCAGCACGAAGCGTCCGTTGAAGTGGGAAAGCTGCTCAAGCAAATTTATATTGACAGCGCGCTAAAGAAGTCGGAAAAGCTGGACAAACAGCACGACAAGGGCAGCGACAATGCATCAACGCTGCCGCCCGCAAAAAAAGTCTCGTGGACCCAGTATAAAAAAATGAATGCATCCGCATCCAATTGAGATTCATGCAAATGCAAATGCAAATGCAAATGTTTTTATGTTGCATTTTTATATGCAAAATTAACAAATCAAATCAATCAATCTAACAATAGAGATGCATGTGATTGCGGTTTGGTTGCAAGATCCGATGGCGGGTTTAGGCGACTTGATCCGAGGCACCATGCATTTGTGCGACCTTTCGCAAGAGTTGCACTTCAAATTGACGGTTGACTCGCAATTCCATCCTGTGTCCAAGTATTTTGCCTTGTGCGGCGGCGAACATTCCAATTACGTGCTTCAAAACAAGGGCAAGGTGCACAATTTCATAAATGGCGACCTCACAAACTTGCGCCACGTCATTCAATCCGCAATTAGAAGTGGTTGCACAGAGCCGTTGCTGGTGTGTAGTAACATCACCAACCGCATGAACGGGGTTCCCACCCAGCACTCTGCACAATTCATTCGCAGCGTATTGATGCCCAACACGGAGTTTCAAACGGCATTCAATGCCATGTGTAAACTGCACAACATCAACTGCGCCAATAAAAAACACACCATCATTCATTTTCGCGTGGGCGATGACGACTTGGTGAACCACAACATCAACCATGCCAAATACCAGGAGTGTTTGCGAGTGCTGGACACCCACACCGTGAGCGGTTTGATGGATGACACTTCCTACATCATTTCAGATTCGTACTGGTTCAAACATTTTTTGCGCAAGGTGCGCCCGCACTTGGCAAGCAGAGTCTTGGACACGAAACCGATACACCTGTCGCATTCTTGCGGTGACGACAAGCACGACGAAATGGTCGCGGACACCATGTTTGATTTTTATTTGCTCATGACTGCAAAAGTTATTAAAACGTATTCTAGCTACACCTGGGTGTCCGGGTTTGTGCGATGGGTGAGTCACGCGTTCAACGTGCCAGTCGTGAATCTGAATTACGAAGTCGGATACAATCAAATGAAACTTTTTGACTCGCGCATGCAGTATGCAACTGCAACTGCAACTGCAATGTTCTCATTTGCAAACATAATACCAAAACCAAGCCCACCCCCAACCAGGACCACAAACGTAATCACAACCCCGACCAAGAACACGAACCCAACCCTAAAACCAACCCTAAAACCAACCAGAACCACAAACACATTCATAATAACAATGACAAACACAAAGGCAAAGACAACGAGTGCGCGCGCGTTTATTCCGTTGCGTTTGTTAAATTGAGTCTTCAACTGCATTGCGAAAATCAATATAAATCCATTATGCAATCCAAATGCATCACGGATTCTCTTTCATATATGTCTTACAATCGCAACAATCGCAACAAAATCTTGCTCATCGTGGAGTCCCCGGCCAAATGCAGCACCATCGTGGGTCATTTAGGCGCGGACAAGTACGTGTGTGCGGCCACGTTCGGACACCTGAGGGAGCTCGGTTCATTGGCCGACATTGACACCACGTTTGCTGCCGTGCCGCAGTTCCACGTGGTGGAGAGCAAGAAGACGCAGATTGACAAAATACGGGCGCTCGTTGCGGAGTGCAAGGAAACCTACATCATGACAGACCACGACCGCGAAGGCGCCGGCATTGCGTACCACGCGTGCTGCTTGTTCGGCCTCCCGGTTGCCACCACCAAGCGCATCATCTTCAACGAAATCACCCAACCTGCGCTGGAGCGCGCCATCCAAGCGCCGCAGCTGCTTAACATGGACGCCGTGCACGCGCAAATTGCCCGCCAAACGCTGGACATGCTGGTCGGGTTCCGAATCACGCCCACGCTGTGGAACAATCTTCAAACGCGCGAACACGCGCAGTCACAGTCACAGTCACAACCGAAGGCAAAGGGCTCCACGCTGTCTGCCGGGCGCTGTCAGACCCCCGCCCTGCGCCTCATTTACGACAACCAGTGCGCCATTGACGCGGCCCAAGGCCGGGCGGTGTTTGAAACCGTGGGCCACTTCACTCAGCTGAATTTGAAGTACGAGCTGACCAAGGGGCATGATTCCGCCGAAGCCTGCGCAGCGTTTTTGCACGCGTCCGCCGCGTTCGCGCACATCATTCGCGCCCCTCAAATCCACGGGTTCATCAAGCCGCCGCCGCTGCCGTTCACCACGTCCTCGTTGCAGCAGCAGGCCAGCAACGAGCTGCACTTTTCGCCCGCCGACACCATGCTGGCGTGCCAGCACTTGTACGAGGGCGGCTACATCACGTACCCGCGCACCGACAGCCGCGCGTATTCGGCGCCGTTCTTGGAGCACGCTCGCGCCTACATTGCAGAACGATGGGGCGATAAATACTTTGCGCCAGAGCCTGCTGCGCCAGAGCCTGCTGCGCCAGAGCCTGCTGCGCCAGAGCCTGCTGCGCCAAATCCAGAAAAAAAGAAACGCATCGTCGTCGTGAAAAAGAAAAAGACCACTGCACCCGTTCGGGTGGTGGACGAAGAAGCTGCAGTAGTAGAAGCTGTGAAACCGCAGGAAGCGCATGAAGCGGTGCACGTCACGTCGCTGCATTGCATTGAATTGCCGGACACGCTCACCACGAAAGAGCAGCGCCTGTATCGCATGATTTGGCGGCACTCCGCCGAAACGTGCATGGCGCCGTGCACGGGAAAGACCCTGGTGTCTTGCATCACGGCACCCGAAGGGCGCGAATACCGGCACTCCGTGGAACGCACCGAATTTGCGGGCTGGCGCATTGTGGCCAATGCCCCCAGCGACGACTCCGTGCCGCGCTGGTCGCTGTTGCAAGCAATAGTTCCCGACTCCGTCATCAAATACAATAAACTTCTCTCCCGCATGCACCTGCGCGACTTGAAGTCGCACTACTCGGAGGCGTCCCTCATTAGCATGCTGGAAGAGTGCGGCATCGGCCGTCCGTCCACTTTTGCCAGCCTTGTGCACAAGATACAGGAGCGCGGCTATGTTGCAAAACAGGACGTGCCCGGGCGGCGTGCGAAGTGTGTGAATTACGAGCTGGACGGCGGCATCCTCAGCCAGTCCGTGGAAGAACATGAATTCGGCGCCGAAAAAAACCGGCTGGTCATTCAGCCGCTTGGACGCACGGTGATAGAATTCTTGTGCGCCCATTTTTCCGAGCTGTTTGACTACGATTACACCAAGCGCATGGAGAAGCAGCTGGACCAGGTGGCGTCCGGTGACAAACCGTGGAGCGACGTGTGCACCGAGTGCCTTGCGTGCGTGGACCGGTTGCTCACTGCATTGCCTCCAATCGCAACAACCGACGCAACAATGACAACCGACGCAACAATGACAACCGACGCAACAACAACCCCCGCAAAAAACTTGCGCAAGCTGCTCGGAAAGCACGACGGACATGACCTATTTTTACGCACGGGAAGGTACGGGCCGTACTTGACATGGGGCGATCAAAAACAGTCGCTGCCGTCGCAATTCAAGCTTGGCGGCGCGCACAACGAAAATGTGGACAAAATCCAGATCACATACGACGAAGCAGTGCGCTGCATCACCGTTACACCAACACCAACACCAACACCAACACCAACACCAATGAGTGCGATCGGGCCGCTTGTAACTTCCGGATCCGGATCCGGATCCGGTTCCAGCATTCTGAGAGAAATTAACGCGCACACAAGCATTCGCAGCGGAAAATACGGGGCATACATTTATTATAAAAATCCGAAAATGAAAACGCCCGCGTTCGTCTCTCTGCGCGATTTCAAAGGCGACTGGAAAACGTGCGATGCGCAGGTTCTGGAAATGTGGGCCACAACCACCCCGGTCAAAAAAAAATAATAACACAATCCGCAGAAAACGGAATTGAATTGTATTGAATTGTATTGTATTGTATTGTATTGTATTGAACTTATCATTGAATTTAAACTCGCACAATGAACTAAAGAAAAATACTTTCTTTATTTCTTATAAACCATGCAAATGATGCAAATGATGTTGGTGTGGTTGTGGTTGTGGATGATGGTGTCATCCGTCAGTGCTGCGAATGTCACCGTTCTCTCAGTGGGAGACTGGGGGTCCGCCGCGCTGGGTGGCTACCATTTGAAAAACGCGCAGGAAACCGCCACAGCAATGCAGCTGTATCTTAGGCAATACAGTCCATCGTTGGTATTGAATACGGGGGACAACTTTTATTATTGCGGGATTCAAAACGGCAGCGACCCGCAAATCAATGAAGATTTTATCGGCTTGTTTGATTCCATCAATGTGCCTTGGTACAGCATCCTGGGCAACCATGATTACGGGTTCAATCCCGACGCGCAGCTGTGGCTGAACAAAACCATTCCCGGGTGGGTCATGGACGGCCGATACTATCACCGGCGCGCGGTTTTACGCGACGAACTTGTGTTGAACGTGATTGCACTGGACACCAACCCGTGCGTGGCGGACTACAGAGGCAACAACCGCGCAAAGTGGGACCCGTGCGGCATTCACTACCCCACATGCGAGCCCGTTCCCGACAAGTGCCGGTTTCATGAAAACATCGTGCAACAGGACTGTGGCGCGCAGCTGGCGTGGTTTCGTGCTGTCCTGGATTCTATTGACGCCGACAACGAGTGGGTGTTTGTGCTCGGACATCACAAGGCTAACGAAATCAACGTGGAAAACTTTCAGGCGCTCATCGGCGACCCTCGGGTGCATTTGTACCTCAACGGGCACACGCACAATTTGGAACACTACTCCATCGGCAACGATCCAAAATACATGACAACCGGTGCGGGCGGCATGGTCATGGGTGGCCGCATACAGACGATGAATAACCGCAGTCGCAGCATATGGCGCAAGGTCGTGACCGGTTTCACGTCCCACGCGTTTACCGCCGACGGCACAGTGGTCACCGAATTTTGGGACACGCAGCAGAACGTGCTGCACAGTTTCACAACGCAGCATCCACAAGCACAAGCACAAGTATAAGCATAAGTATAAGTATAAGCACGCTTACGATGAAAGCACAAACGGCGCGCGCAACTGCTTGGACCGCGCAATTTCATCGCGGTACATGTACAGCGCAACCGTGAAGCTGAAGTTCTGCCCGCCAAAATTCACCAGCGTGCCGTCGTGATAGCGAAACTTGAATTTCAGTTTGCTCAGCTTGTCAAGCGGAGGGAAAAACGTGGCAAACCCTTGCGACGTGTCCTGCGGTTCGTCTCCGTACATGTATTCCAGGGCAGACACAATCCGGGTCGGCTTGGTGATCAGCGGGATTTTGGCAAACGCCGAGTTCACGATGCCGTTGTAGTCGTTGTTCCGGCTGTTGCTCGTGTGCCGCGAATACGGCTGCATTTCGTCCAAGTAGTTGTACTTGTCAATCTCCACGTACATGTCCGAGGCCCCGTTCAGGCTGGGCGGGTTCGGCGGCACCAGCACGTAGCCCGTCGCCCCCGGTGAAACCGTGAGCCACTCGTATCCAACGGCGGGGGGAGACAGGTTCACCGCGTAATACACGCTCTGGCTGCTCGTGACGGCACTCGCGTCCGCCTTGTTCGCATTGAACACGTCGTTGGGATTGCCGCACTCGCTCGGCAAGCACTTCACGAACCCCAGGTTGTATCCCAGACCCCAGTTCGTGTACTGGTTCCAGCGAATGGTGGCGCTCGGCTGCGCAGAGGCGGCAGCAGCCGCAGCAGCGGCATTAATGCACGGCGCATAACACGGCTCCTCGTCGTAGCTCTCCGGCGCATTGTAAACAAACGTGAACGGGTCCGTCGTGTTGCCGAACAACAACCGTTGGCGCACCTCATCGTAAAACACCCGAAAATTGTTGTATGAAGCCAGCGATATGCTCAACGCGCGCACCGCCAAATTCAGCTGGTTCTGCATCTCGGCGGCCAGCTGGGTAGGGCTGTAAAACCCGGGCGAGATTGTCACAACGGTTGAAGGCGTCTGCCCGTATCCTGCCGTGGAAATGGTCGCAGTGAATGTGATTTTCGTGTTTTGGTTCTCATTTGAAAACGTGTAATAATATGCAGGAAAACTGTATTCCACCAGCGCAATCGTTTCCACGTTGGTGTAGGTTTGCGGCAACTGCAGCTCAAAATGGTTGGCGTTCGGCCACTTGTTGATGTCGCGGTCCTCCGAATGCACGGTGATCAGCTTGCGGTTCACCGAAAACGTCTGCTCTCTTGGAATGAGAGGGTGGTCATTTTTTAGCACGTATTTGCTCATGATCCTATAGAATATACGTATGCGTATATTTTATATTCAATTTTGAACTGCATTTTTAATATCGCGGTATTTTATCCACGCCGCGCCGTCATGAACTCTATTTTCACCATAGACCGTCTCCGCAAATTGTCGGTTCCTCTGGCAATCCTTTTTTTACTCGCGTTTTGCACTAAAGCGTGCTTGAACGCGTTTGCTTCCAATGCGGAAGCCACCGCTTCCCTCGTGCAATACTCGGCACTGGCCGCGTGTCTGTTAATAACATTGGCGAGCATTAGTTATAATTTGATGGAAACCGGAACGGACGACCCCAGAAAAAATGCCAACATATATTTATTCATGCTGGGAATCACATGGGTCCTGGGCAATGTCATTGCATTCATCGCACTGAATGGCGACAACCTCGCCTTGCTGAACCGCGGGCATTTAACCCCCAGCATAAACACCCCCCTCAACACATTCTGGATTATTGTCCCGCAGTTCATGCTAATCCTTTACAATTTGAAAATATTCATTGATTGCGACACGGCCCCATGCAATAAGGTCAGCTGGATCACCCTCGTCATCCTGGCGTTCGCCTTCATTCAAACGTATTTTATCGTGGATAGCTCGCGGGTCATACAGCACTGGCCGACCGATGACGCACTCAAGAACATTCCAAGGATCAAGCTGAATGTTTAGCATCCAGCGCCAGCTGCCGAAAATACGACGTCCGCAAAAGAATGACGAATATGCTGAGGGTCAGCAAAAAACTGATCATGACAAACACAACCGAGAGATAAATGTAGGGATAAATCTCCTGCATGATCATGTCAATCACGGGATGAAACATTTGTTTCAGTTCCTTTTTCACGTCATCCCGCTTCATCGCTTGGATGCATTGTTCAATGAGTTTCTCTCTTAACATCATTATCGCTTGTTGTCTTTGATATTGCCTTTTCCGCTTGTGTTTATGTGTATTTTATTTTTTTGTGCTTTATACGTCAATCGGACGTGTTTATTTTCTCTAAATGCTGCAACCAACGCGCCCAAACAAACGACATGACGGATTATGTGCAGTTGCCCAACTCCACCTTTGCGCACGACCAGATGCACTTGGCGCCCCCCAACGGATTACAAGGAGGGGCCTACTTTTCCATGCTGTACTACAAGGACGCGCCGCTCTACATTCAAACCCCCGCGTGCACGTCGCGGCAAGGGGTGGTTTCTGGCAAGCGCCCCTACATTGACCTCATGTTTAGCAATCACGACGTGCCCTTTTTGGAATGGCTGGAAGCGATGGAGGCCGCCGCGGTTCGCCTCATTTACGAAAAACGCAACGTGTGGATCAGTTCCGACATTGAGCGGGCGGACATTGAGGCGGGGTTCACGTCGCCGGTTCGTCCATACAAGGGCGGCAAGCACTACCTCATTCGGGCCCACATCCAGCCCACGAAACATTTAGCATCGCCGGCTTGTTCCGTGTTTGACGAAAACGAGCGGCCGGTGCCGTTGGAATACATTAAGCCGGAACAACGAATGTACTCCGTCTTAGAGTTTCAAGGCATCAAATTCACTGCCCGCAGTTTTCAACTTGAGGTGTCATTGAAACAGGTGCTGATTGTTCCAAATGTGCCAATGTTCCAGTCGTGTGTCATCCGAAAACCATCGCACGGTTCAATGCCACACACCAATCAAGAACCCAATGCATCAAGCAATGCATCAAGCAATGCATCAAGCAATGCATCAGTTAATGCATTAATCAATGCATCATCTACCAATGAAGAATCTAATGAATCAATTGCATCACTCAATGAAGAATCTACCAATGAAGAAACCAATGCATCAATTGCATCACTCAATGAAGAATCTACTAATGAAGAAACTAATGAATCAATTGCATCACTCAATGAAGAACATCATGCATCAATTGCATCTATCAATGAAGCCACCAATGAAACCACGAATGCATCATCCAATGTAGCCAATGAACTCCAAGAAGTCAACATGGACGAGGTGGAGGAATTGGAACACATGCACATGAAATTGAAAAAACCGACCGAGGTGTATTACAATATGTATCGGATTGCAAAACAAAAGGCGAGAGAACTTAAGAAGAACGCCATTGCAGCTTACTTGGAAGCCAAACAAATCAAATCGGCGCACATGTTGGAAGACAGCAGCGACGAAAGCGACGAGGAGGATTATGAATGATGCATCCCCCCATCCCACCAACCAGAAACACGCACAGGGTCATTGTGTTCCCGTCTTCTTATGTCATGATGAAATAAAAGTCAAATTGAAAAAATATTTTATCATGAATTTTATATAACAACATTCCATCCAATGAATTTAGTGCAGACGCTTAAAAATCACTTTGTTGTGATAATTTTAGGGGCAATCGTTTTGTATTGGGCCCTGTCACAGTACAAGGCTTCGTCCGAAGGCATGGAGTTGGTGGACCCCAACACCATGACCTCTCAGCAACGCAAGAAGTATTACCAGCAAGCCGCCGGCAAGCACACCGCCGACATCGGCAATGTGCATCCCGCCACGGGTTTAGAGAACATTCAGTACGCTCCCGCCAGCGGCGCTGGAACCACCATGAATGGCTTGCCTCCCAGCTGCACCCCGCAGCAGACGCTTGACCCACTTGAGCTTTTGCCCAAGGACGTCAACAGCCAGTGGGCGCAACTCAATCCCACCGGAGCCGGCGATCTTAAGGGGGTCAACCTTTTAAGCGCGGGTGCCTTGATTGGCATTGACACCATTGGCAACACCCTTCGCAACGCCAACCTCCAAGTTCGCTCCGAGCCCCCTAATCCCCAGCTCAACGTCGGCCCATGGAACAATACCACCATTGCTCCCGACCTCATGCGCGTGCCTCTGGAAATTGGATGTGGCGGACAGTAAACTTTTCCAATCAATGTTTTTGATGTTCGCTCGCAACATCAACAACTACTACAACCACTACAACTACTACAACCACTACAACCACTACAACCACAATAACACAGCCACTACAAATCTCATGTTATTTATTAAATTTTGCACTGTTTTCGCGAATCCACTTGATGAAATCTTTTATGAGGAGGTCCTTATGAAAGCTGTTAATGAGCAGCCGCACATTCGTGTTGCGGTGTGAAAACACCTTGATAAAATGCGACACAACAACAAACGTGTTGGCCCGCACATACTTGGCATTCAGCTCTTCCAGCGTAAATGCAGATTTATTGGTCCGAGCATTCACCGAGTTGTGAAACCGCAGCAAAAACACTTTGAAACTTTCCTTGGTTGGAAATTGTGACTGGTTCACTTTTGACATGATTTGAACTGCGTGCGCCGAGCAATCCGGACACGGCAGGTTCATGCAAATCCGCTTCACCATCACCAACATGTCGGGCAGCAATTCAATGAAGTGCTCCTCTTTTATTTTTTCAGCTAGGGTGTGAAAGAGCGTCCACGTGGAAGGACCCCATACATCTTTGCTAACCATTGACCCCCGTAAAACGTAGAAGTGTAAATATAAGTATAAAGACATTTTATTTTTAAGAACATCGTATACGGAGAGCACAATGCAACCCATGCAACCCATGCAACCCATGCAACCCATGCAACCCATGCAACCCATGCAACCCATGCAACCCATGCAACCCATGCAA